>JAEEGF012220111.1_pt1 | contig 9992 bp, 10 predicted proteins | sample 9134171 | NCBI WGS metagenome assembly JAEEGF01 (sample SAMN16246542, study PRJNA631951) | gut metagenome | biome: gut microbiome; feature: rumen; material: AP-attached | host: Bos | place: Iran: Karaj | collected 2018-10 | reverse complement strand
AAAGCGTGTCGGAATTTTGTGCGGTAATAGGGAACCTGAGACTGGTACTTGCCGAATGACGCCTGCGCTATCTTTGCAAAGGAAAATTACTGATAACCCCGCTTGAAAATTCGTCTGCAAAGCCACTTGTCACATGAGAAAGAGAAAGGTCATCATATAGGACGCCACTGTTCAGTGTTCTTACGGCACAAGCGTGTCGTGATGTTCTGGAAGCCAGGAATAACTAGGAGGTAAGAGGGCGACATGGGAGAGTGTTCACCTATGAGGTCAGCTGAACGTGAAGAAACATTTTCACAGATATTTGTCGGCAAAGGAAACCAAGATAATAAGAATACTGAGGCCAGGTGACTAAAAGACAGTCTGACAGCACACCTTATATATTATATTATGTGGAAAGGCCTGGTGTGGCGAAAGGATGATTATAACACAAAAAAAGGTGGTATCCTCATTCTCTGAGAGTACCACCTGTTGTCGGTTCTGGCCAAGTCTGCTCTATTTCTTATTGTAGAGCACGTAGTCTATGACCTTCCTGTTGGCTTCATCAACTTTGTTTTGGTTGAAGTCGACATAAATCAGTGTGACACGACGGGTTGAGTCCATGTGTCCCAGCATCCGGGCAATAGTGTCAAGAGGAACATCGAGTTCTGCAGCAATGGAAGCTACGGAATGTCTGGCGTAGTACGAAGTACATCCAGGTATAAGCTTCTTCATGCAATTGTTCATCTTATTCATGAAGAAGCGATAGCTCTTCATCTTGTCGCAGAAACGGAGCAGATGTTGTTTGCCTTTATACTTCTGAATGATTTCCAAGGCTTCTGGTTCCAGCTTGATGGAATAGAGCGTGCCAGTCTTGGCTCTCTTGTACTCCAGTCTTCCGTTAACTATCTGGTCAGGTGTTGCGCTGAGCAGGTCAATGGCATTGATGCCCATGAGATAGAACATCAGGAAGAACGTATCGACGTACTTCTGCTGGTAAGGTTCGACCTCCATTGTCCGTAGGGAGCGGATCTGCTCTACTGGTAGAGAACGCTTGCGTGTTGCCTCCTTACCTATCTTGAACTTGCGGAATGGATAGTTAGTCGTCAAGTCATCTTCGATGGCTTTGTTGAATACAGCTCTGAGATTGCGGAAGTGGATTGCCCTCGCATTCAAGTGGGGGCAGTCAGTAGTAAGCCATTCGTCAAATTTCTTCAGCCATTTCAGATTGATGTCCTCAAAAGTCAGTGAGTTTGCATCTTTCCCCAGGAATTTCTCTATCTTTCTGAGAGTAACAGCATAGATTTCCTGAGTCCTCTTGCGCTTGGTCTTGTCATTTACCATCTTCTTGAACAGGCCTACCACATTCCCCTCCTGTTCCTTACAGTTACAGAAGAGGGAGGACATTAATTCCTTAACCTGAATTTTCGAAAGAGCACTACCTTGTTTCTTCTGTTCGGTCATCAAAGATTCCTCAGCTTTGACAATCATTTCATTCAGATAGCTGTTAAGAAAAGCTTTTCGAGGATGTTTAACAATTAATTTTTTGTCATTATTCCATTGAATAGGAAGAAGGTCTATTCCCATTGGGAACAACAGAGTTTCCTTTCTAACATTCACCATTGCTTTTAGTGGTGAGGTACCGTCTTTCTTTACACTTCGACGGTCTAAGTAATAAACTAGTGTTGCCATGTTGCTACATTAAAAATGTTAGTCATTGATTGGCAGCACATTGGCTCAATTATTGGAGGCCAAAAATTTGCAGGAAATTTGCAGGATTTTTTGGTCCAAAATGTGCATTTTTGGTCCAAAATGTGCCAAATTGTGCATTGCCGACGTTTTTTTTAATGTCCAGCGATAACAAAAATAATGATTGTTTATTACTGATTTTCAGTAACTTAGGAGCGGAGAGAGCGAGATTCGAACTCGCGAACCAGTTTTGCCGGTCACACGCTTTCCAGGCGTGCCTCTTCAGCCACTCGAGCATCTCTCCTTACAAAAAGTATGCAAAAGTAGTGATTTTTTTTTGAAAACGTATCAAAGATGTGCTTTTTTTAATTTTCTTTAAATATTTATGTGGCAACAGGTACTGTTCGGCAAAAACAAAAAGAAGGTTGTTGGCTACGGCGAGATACCCAACAAATCTTTCAAATCTTTCAAATCTGTTTCTGATATTTGTTTGATTTGCACAGATTTGTTAGATTTCTGCCCCTCAAGGGGCACTGAACGACTTGCTTTTTAAGTCTTATGCATAAAACAACATTTTCCAGATATCAGGCTTCATTCATGGAGAATACTGATTTGAATGCCTGTTTGTAATTTGTCACTTCCTGCACACGCTTCTTCGTCAGTGGCACAGAGGCGGGTGCTTGTAGAAAGGCTATTTCCTTACAACTTTTTGTCCTCCATCGATGATGATGCCATGGGTGGTATCGGTGGCTGGTGTGCCGTCAAGGCGATAGGCGCGAGTGACAGGGTGTTCGACGATGATGGCACTGTTTACACTGACTGTTTGTCCCGTTTTCTCCTTGAACTCGGTGCGGGCCTTAGCCAGCTGTCCGATGAAACGCTCATGGTTGCGGATGAGCTGATAGAGCACGTCGCCGGCCATGCGGCCAGCATCCACGTCGCTCTGCCAGTGGTAGCCGGCAATGACGCGGCTCTGCCCGAACTCGTAGCCCCTGGTCAGAAGCTTTTCCATGGCCTCGGTCGACTGGCAGATGTCGGACAGCAGCAATGCCGATACCCAGCCGAACACGGTGTGCCCAGAGGGGTATGAGCCTTCATAGCGGTGCTTTTCCTCCTTCTCAGGAACAAGTGTTCCCTCATTGTAATAGGCATAGGGGCGCTGGCGGTTGAACTGAGCCTTGGCATCAGAATAGATGCTGTCGCAGGAGGCGCATACATCCTGCAGAATGCTATAGATTTCCGGTGTATCCTCCTTAGTGATATCCAGTCCGAAGAGAGGGCCGAACTCGTCGATGATGGTCTGCATGCTATATACTGCGTCACGCTGGGCCTGGGCAGCGCGCGCCTCGTCCAGACGCATCAGTTTTCCCCAAAGATACTGTGACTGGTCAGCCACAAAGCGGGCCGACTCAAAAGCCGGGAAGGGAGGCAGAATCTTTGTCATGTCGGGCAGTTCTGCCTTGGTGAAATACGCGTGTCCATACTTCTCGTCGCCTGCGGCTTGGACAGTTGCGACGATACAGCACATAAGAGCTGTGGTCAATACAATCATTCTTTTCATGTCGTAATCATTCTATTTGTGTTATTCATTTCCTTCTTGGAGTTTAGGTGGTGGCTGGCTATGTGAAGTATCTGTTCTTTGACCTGGGCGTTATGCTGACGATGCTCGACATCTCCGCAGCTAAGATTTTGACGGGAAGAGAGCGTGGTGCATACAGCTGAATCCCTCAGAAGACCTGCCCCCTTTCTGCTTTGAGTCGCAAGATGCGGCGGACACTTTGGTCTAAGCGTTCCTGGGTGATGACTCCCCTCTCAACTGCCCTCACCACGGCATCAAAGGCTTCGGTGAAATTCTGCGGGCCAAGCACGATGTCAGCACCAGCCTCTATACAACCCACAGCGGCCTCAGCGCTGGTGTACTGCTGCGTAATAGCCCCCATCTCCATGGCATCGGTTATAATGATGTTCTGATAGCCCAGCACACCACGCAGCTTGTCCTGCAAGATGACTGGCGACATCGTGGCCGGCATTTCTGTTCCGGTAACCATAGGTGCAGCGATATGGGCGGTCATAATGAGCTGGCATCCCCATTCTATGCCAGCCTTGAAGGTAATCATCTCGCAGTTCATCATCTCATCCCAAGTCTTCATGCTCTGAGCGTAGCCGTAGTGGGTGTCGGCCTTTGTATCGCCATGACCAGGGAAGTGCTTGATGCAGCCGGTGATGCCGGCATCCTTCAGGCCCTGCAGGTAGTTAGTCACCATGGGGGCGGCCACTGCAGGGTCATTGCTAAAGGCTCGCTTGCCTATGACGATGTTCTCTGGATTGGTGTTCACATCGGCGACTGGGGCAAAGTCGATATCGAAGCCATACCTCTTCAGATAGGAGCCAATGGTGTTGCCACAGTGGTAGGCATTGGCAGGGTTGCCTGTCTGGCCAATGGAATCCATCGACGCAAATTTCTCCACGTTGAAATGAGGATTGTTGCCTATGCGGGCCACACGTCCTCCCTCCTCGTCAATGCAGAGCAAAGGCGAGCCATGAAGCGCACGGATTTGAGTTGTGAAGGCCGCCAGCTGCGCCTCGTCTTCAATATTGTGGGCGTAAAGGATGATGCCGCCTACAGGATAATTCTCGTTCACGGCCAGCATCGTGGCATTCACAGCCTGCAGCCTGATTTTTGTAAGGTCTATGGTGCTGGCATCTATTCCGCCTGTATGGCCATAATGGATGGTGGTGTCTAGCACCTCGGGGCGTACGAAGAACAGTTGTCCCACCTTTTCGCGCAGCGTCATCTTCTGCAACTGCGCCTCCACCTTGTCGGTGTTTAATTCCTCCGAATTGTCATCGTCATCGCTACATGAAGCCAACATGAGGCCGCAGGTGAGGATGACGGCGGCGATGAGCTGGCGAATCACGATGTCGCCCAGCAATGCCTGTCTCTTAATTCTCATAGTTTATTTGATTTGAAATTCTAAAATTGCCGTCAGCACGTCTCTTCACACGAAGAGAGGGGCAGACTCCGCCTGACAGGAGCTTTATTTGAGGTATGCCGACTGGTCGTGAGTCTGACGAAACCTGATGGTCTGCGTCTCTGGATCCATTGACTCCACAATGGCAATAGACTCCAGCCGATAGCCCTCCTCGCGAAGCTTTCTGCCTCCCTGCTGTTGCCCTTTCTCTATGGCGATGCCAATACCCACCACCTCGGCTCCAGCCTGATGCACAATGTCGATAAGTGCATGGGCAGCCTGCCCGTCGGCCATGAAGTCGTCGACAATGAGCACACGCTCGCCTTTGTTCAGGTAAGGGCGTGAAATAAACACCTGGTTCATGCGTTTATGCGTGAACGAGTAGGCCTTTGACACATATTTGTTGTCGGTGCTGTTGGCCGTCTCGCTCTTCTTGGCAAACACGACGGGCACGTCGCAAAGGTCGCCTAAAAGTGTGGCGATGGCTATGCCGCTTGACTCGATGGTGACGACCTTGTCGACCCGCTCGCCATCGAAACGCTGCTTCAGTTCACGGGCTATCTTGCGCATGACGCCGATGTCAATCTGGTGGTTCAGGAAGTTGTCTACCTTCAGTATGGACCCTGGCCTGACAATGCCGTCCTTCAGAATCTTTTCTTCCAGGAAATTCATCATTGCTCCTCCATTATTTGTTTTTGCAGATGATTATTATTTTTTATTCGCCATGATGGCATAATGCATGTCCCAGCGCTTTTTACGCCTCATCACGATTTTCGGCGCAAAATTACTAAAAATCGGGCTAATATCCCATCTTTCTCATATCTTTTTTTACCATCATATCCTAATAATTCTCAAAACAGAGAAATGAAGAAGGAAAAACAACATAATATCTTCTTTTGTTTTCCCCTACATTTTGTTCATATTGCTACTTTCTGACATGCATCTCATTCATAGTAGCGGGCATCAACGTCCGACATGTTATCGAAAGAGTATATCAACAATAGGATAAGGAACAAGAATTATGAACAAACAAGAATTTACATACAACAATGCCTGCAAACAAGAATGTGTTAATTCGCTACAAGACCATAGACAGATGTATGTAACAGTACAATTCTTAAATAATGTGCAAAATTTGCCTTTTTCTGTGGAATCTGAGGAATTATCACTAATTTTGTACCGAATTTTGAGATTTGCTAGGATATGATCAAGATGTTTGTTATGCAGACGTGCCCGTATTGTGAGTACGTAGAGAGGCAGGTGGTTGGTAATCCCAACTATGAAGTGATTGACATTGGTAGGCACGTGAGCAACCTGAAGCGGTTTCTCGATTTGCGAGACTCTCATCCTGCCTTCAATGAGGCAAAGCGGATAGGCGATGTCGGCATTCCATGCTATGTGTTGGAAGACGGCACCGTTACCTTGTCGTCCAAGGATGCCGGACTCGAGCCGATGCCCGACGACAGCATCGGTGCATCCTGTAGTATTGACGGTAGTGGATGCTGACTGAAAGCGGCCCATGTCATTGAGGACTGACACAAGCAGATGGAAGAGACGAGGACATCCATATTCCAGCGGCCCGTTTGGGTAGTGGTGTTTGCCCTGACAGCCGCCATTGCCTGGGGATGGGCCTTCCCGCTCATCAAAGTGGGATTCAGCGCCTTTGGCATTACGGCAGACATGACGGGCAGCAAGATGCTCTTTGCGGGCATACGCTTTGCTGTGGCAGGCTTGGCCGTGCTGGCCGTTGCCCGTAGCAGCGGACGGTCGTTCAAGATAGACATTAAGCACGATTGGTGGTTCCTCCTTGCCTTTGCGCTGATGAACACTACGCTGCATTATTTCTTCTTCTACGTCGGCATGTCACATAGCGAAGGCTCACGGGCGGCAATCCTCAACTCGCTGAGCACATTCCTGGTAGTGCTGCTGGCCTGCGCCTGTTTCAAGAGCGACAAGCTGACTGCCAGAAAGATGCTGGGCTGTGCTATAGGCTTCAGCGGAGTGCTGGCCTTGAATCTGGGCGGGGCCAACAGCGGGCAATTCACATGGCTGGGTGACGGAATGATTATCCTCAATGCCCTCTGTGGAGCATCTTCAAACCTAATGACCCGTGGACTGAGCCGAAGGATGGATGTATTCGTGGGTACGGGCTACAGCCTCACCTTTGGAGGGCTGTTACTCATCATCCCTGGGTTGGCACTTGGCGGTGCGCTGCCTCAAATAAACATGCTTGGCATTGTCTGCCTGTTGCTTCTCATCGCCATCTCTGCCATCGGATTCGCACTCTACAACAAGCTGCTCAGTTGCAATCCCGTGGGGAAGGTGGCCATATACAACTCCCTCATTCCCATAGTGGGAACCATCACCTCTTGCCTGTGCCTTGGCGAGACATTCCATGCGAAATACGCCCTCGCCGGAGGCCTCGCAGCACTTGGCATCTACACCATCAATAAGGGGAAGAACTAAGCCTTCAACAAGCCAATGCAGATGCAGGAGAAGAAACGGACATACATTGCCATTGTCATAAAATCGATGTGCCGATGAAGGAGTGGACGGTATATAGACTAACTGCTGCTCTGGAAAAGCAGGCATTAAAGTAAGGAAACTATAAGAAGATAAGCAAATGAATAGGAAAGGTAATATCATAAGCGTCATCATTCTGTTGCTTGCTTTCATGCCAGCTGTGAAAGCCCAGCAGAAAACACTGTCGAGGGATGAGGCAGAGCAGGTACGTGTGAAGCTCATATCAGAGTGGCTTTCCAATCAGGCTGGGCTACTGAAGCAGAATGATGACACACACTGCATTAGCCAAGGCGATCTTCGCATGCGCTACGACATGAAAGTCTATGGTGATGAGCCTGCCGACGGGCGCAGTCTGTGGATCTCGATGCACGGTGGCGGCAATGCCCCCACGGCTCTCAATGACAGCCAGTGGGAGAACCAGAAAAGACTGTATCAGCCCGACGAGGGGATATATGTGGCGCCGCGCGCCCCGTGGGACGACTGGGACATGTGGTTCAAGCCGCCCATCGACTCCATGTTCGATGAGTTGATAAGGACAATGGTTGTCCTTCATCATGTGAATCCAAACAAGGTTTACCTCCTGGGCTACTCTGCAGGAGGTGATGGCGTCTGGCGCATGGCACCACGCATGGCCGACCGCTGGGCCGCAGCATCAATGATGGCAGGCCATCCCGGTGACGTCAATCTGCTCTCCTTGCGTAACCTGCCATTCATGATTTGGTGTGGGGGCGACGATGCCGCCTACAACCGCAACCGCGTCGATGCAGAGCGGGGCATTGAGATGGACTCCCTGCAGCAAGCAGATCCGCAAGGGTATATTCATGAAACGCACATTCTGCCAGGCAAGCCCCACTGGATGGATCTTGAAGACAAGGCAGCATTGCCGTGGATGGCAAAGCACCAACGCAACCCGTACCCCAAGACAGTGGTATGGGTGCAGGGTGACCGTGGGCATAAACATTTCTACTGGCTTAGCGTACCAGAAGAAGAGGCGAAGAAAGGGGCTGAGCTGCGTGTCTCTGTCAGAGGTAATACTATCACGATTCACTCTGAGGACTACACCTCCGTCACGCTCTATCTCAATGACAGCATCGTCGACCTCAACAAACTGGTCGTCGTTAAATGGGGAAAGCAGACTGCGTATAAAGGCCGTCTGCCTCGTACTGAGGAAAACATGCGTACCACCCTCAACCAGCGTGGCGACCTTGCCTACTGCTTCCCTTCTCAGCTGACGGTGAAACGTACGCTGGCTAGGGAAAAGTATTAAAGTGGAGCCAGTACTCGGTCTGGCCATTCGTGACAGAGGGAGCAGCTCTCCTTTGCCGAACAGCTTATTTCTTATATCGGTCTATCAGTTAACGAAAATGTTGTTATTCGGGGCTACATTTTAGGTAATGCCTAATTCATTACTCGGAAAGAAGAGACTCTCACGCGCGCGCGATATATATGCGCGCGTGATCGTTTGGTGCTTGCACCACTTGCACCACATAGTGACATTAGCTGCCCAACCACCCGTTCACTACCCCCATAGCAAAGTGTATAAATTTGCATTTCTGGGGAGCCGCCCTGTGAGAAAAAGAGGCCGCCCCGTGAAAAAAAGTCGCCTCCATTTTTTCATCGGGCGGCTCCGCGTGGGAGAATCTGGCCAGCATGGGTCAGCGGCACGGCGTTATGCATAAATATACACACAAAGTGAATAAATATGCAGGATGAAACATAGAGAAAAGCATGAGACAAATAGAAATAGTCAGCTCACGCCCACCACTTTTCCATGCAGTACATTGAAGATGGAGGGCGAGTGTGGTGCAAGTGGTGCAAGCACCTTTCACTCACGCGCGCGTATATATAGGGATTTTCATCCGGGCTCGCTGTTCTTCTTCAGTGGTCGAAGACAGGGTAGGGGAGTGCCTACAGCCCGCGGTAACTACTTGACTTCTTAATTGCAGAAACTTGAATAGTTTAATGATGTTAATATGTAAAAGTTGTATCGGGAAGTGCGACCTTAATTGAAAAAAAATGTTTATCTTTGCACTCAACAAACTGCAAACTGCTATGATGAACAAATTATTTATTGCTTTCAGCCTCATGATGACGGCGGTGTGTGGCGTTTCGGCCCAGGAGGTGAACACAGACATGACACGGCATGACTTCTTCTATGCTGGACAGAGCAAACAGCGCCGTATGTTTATAGTAAAGAACGGACAGGTGGACTGGGCTTATCAAGACCAGTTGATGAAGGGTGAAATCAGCGATGCCGTGCTGATGAGCGACGGGCATATACTTGTGGCTCACCAGTATGGTGTGGCAGAGGTGACGCAGAGTCAGCAGACCGTATGGAGCTATGCTGCACCCCAGGGAACAGAGATTCACACCGTTCAGCCCATAGGCCGCAAGCACGTGGTGTTCGTACAGAACGGACATCCCGCCAAGGTGGTGGTAATGGAGATACCCACCTGCCGCATCGTCAGGGAGTTTGCAGTGCCTGTCAACGAGAACGGCTCGGTGCATGGGCAGTTCCGAAACGCACGGCTAACATCGCGAGGTACGCTGCTCATCGCAAACATGGGCATGGGCTGCATACATGAATACAACTGCAACGGCCAGGAAATAGACCGATGGGCGGGCATGCTGCCATGGAGCGTGCAGGAAATGCCTAAGACGGGCCATTTGCTCATCACAGGGAGAAAAGGACACATACAGGAAATCAACCGACAGGGGCAGACCGTATGGGAAATGAACACGACAGACTATGGTGTTACCCAACCTCAAAAGACCGTACGCCTGAAGAACGGTGGACACATCATCAACAACTGGTATAACGAGTGGAACAAG
>JAEEGF011619847.1_pt1 | contig 9992 bp, 6 predicted proteins | sample 9134171 | NCBI WGS metagenome assembly JAEEGF01 (sample SAMN16246542, study PRJNA631951) | gut metagenome | biome: gut microbiome; feature: rumen; material: AP-attached | host: Bos | place: Iran: Karaj | collected 2018-10 | reverse complement strand
CTTGTCGATATTTCACATATAGTACTGAATTCATAATCTGGGCACGCAAATGGCAAAAGCGCCCCCATCAATATAACTATGAAATGATGAAGCACTTGAATGGGGGTAAACAGATGACTGATGTTTGGCGCCTGCCTGCCATAGCGCCATGGGAAAAGTCGTGCGGCAAACACCCAACACAGAAGCCACTTGCTATCATGACCCGAATTATATTAGCATCCACCAATCCTGGGGCATGGGTTCTTGACCCATTTGCAGGCTCTTCTACTACGGGTATTGCTGCCAATCTAATTGATCGGCGTTTTTTGGGAATTGAGCGAGAACTGGAATACGTTGAATTGAGCAAAAGCCGAAGGCTGGAATTAGAAGATTATCACCTCCGTCTCAGATATCGAAATAAAATAAAAGACATCAAATTGAGTGAGGCTTTAACGGCTTCATATATAGTTTGTGAAGGACTTGAGTCAAATGATTTGCCGTTCTAATTTAGTATATAAGGCATCTTGTGTTCTTTTGGTCGTAGTTTGCAAAATTTGGATGTTGCGGTAGACTATGATCACTGTCAAGACATTTTACGAGTTGGCAACTCGTAATACTGGACGGTGCAGTCGTCCAGGGGGGATAATATTAATAGATATTATAGACGATTCGGTTGTTTGAAAGGAGGGTTGTTTTATTACAGGTAGGGGGCGGTGACGCTGGCGGGGGCGGTGAGCATGTCGCGGGGGGTGCCTTGGTAGATGATTGTGCCGCCGAGGTCGCCGGCGCCGGGGCCGAGTTCGATGACGTAGTCGGCTGCCTTGATGACGTCGGTGTTGTGTTCGATTACATAGACGGTGTTGCCCATGTCTACCATCTGCTCGAACAGGTCGATGAGGTGGCGCACGTCCTTGAGGTGGAGGCCGTCGGTGGGCTCGTCGATGACGAAGACGCCGCGCTGGCCGCCCTGATCAAGGGGCAAGGTGTACTGCTTGAGGCAGGAGGCCATCTTGAGGCGTTGCAGCTCTCCGCCCGAGAGTGTGCTCAGTGCCTGGTTGAGGTGGAGGTAGTGGAGGCCGACGGCCATCATGGGCTGCAGCTTCTCCTCGATGCTGGTGCCCTTGAAGAACTCGCTGGCGCGCCTGACGGAGAGGTCCATGACCTGGGCGATGTTCTTGCCGTCGAGGGTATATTGCAAGGCCTCGGGGGAGTAGCGCAGTCCGTGGCAGGCCTCGCAGGTGGTCTCGATGTTGTCCATGAAGGCCATCTCGGCGATGACCACGCCCTTGCCGCCGCAGACGGGGCAGCCGCCCTTGCCGTTAAAGGTGAAATACTGCTCCTTGATCTTGTGCGCCTTGGCAAAGCGCTTGCGGATGTCGGGGGCGACGTCCATATAGGTGGCCGGTGTGGAGCGCAGGCTGACGCCGATGTTCTTCTGGCTGATATAGACGACGTCGCCATGCTCGCGGCGGAAGCACTCCATGAGCGAGCTCTTGCCCGAGCCGGCGACACCTGCGATGGCGACAAAGGCGCCCATGGGCAGGTCGATGGAGATGTCCTTGAGGTTGTGGAGCGTGGCGTGGCGCAGGGCGAAGGTTTGTTTTACCTCGCGCGGCTGGGCCTTGAAATCGCCATGGCGGCTGAGCATCTGGCCGGTGCTGGTGCCGCTGTGGAGCAACTGCTGGTAGTTGCCCTCGAAGATGATGCGTCCGCCCTCGCTGCCCGGTCCGGGGCCGAGATCGACGATGTGGTCGGCGATGCCGATCATTTCGCGGTGGTGCTCGACGAGCAGGACGGTGTTGCCCGCATCACGCAGGCGGCGAACGGAGTGCTTCATCTTCTCGATGTCGTGGTCGTGCAGGCCTGTGCTGGGCTCGTCGAGGATGTAGAGCACGTCGGCGAGCGATGAGTTGATGTATTTGGCGATTTTGCATCGTTGTGCCTCGCCGCCCGACAGGGTGCCCACGGCGCGTTCCAAGCTCAGGTAGCCTAGTCCGATTTCCTCGAGTGCCGTGAGGCGGGCGCTGATGGCCTGTTTGAGGTCTACCGCCAAGGGGGCCGTGAGTGCTTTTACCCACTGGTTGAGGCGGGTGATGGACATGGCGCAGGCGTCGGCGATGTTGATGCCCTCGATCTTGCACGAGAGCACACGCGGACTCAGGCGCGTGCCGTGGCAGTCGGGGCAGACACCCATGTTGAGCATCGGGTTGAGCACCGCGGCATGGAGCAGACCCTCCTCGCTGTTGATGATGCTGCGGTACATGCGCGGGATGATGCCCTCATACTTGGCCGATTTGGGCCAGTTGGCGGGGGGATTCTTGAGGCGGATCTGCGGGCTGTTGAGGAACAGATCGAGTTCCTCGGGGCTGTAGTCCTTGATTTTCTTGTCCAGGTCGAACAGGCCGCTGTGGGCGTAGCGAATCCAGCGCCATCCGCCCTTGCCGAAGGCGATGTAGTGGATGGTGTCCTCGTCGTTGAGGCTCTTGTCGAAGTCCACCAGTTTGTGGATGTCCAATTCGCGGATTTCGCCCAGGCCCGAGCAGCGGGGACAGCTGCCCTCGGGGTGGTTGAAGCTGAACGACTCGGCATAGCCGACAAAGGGCTGGCCCACGCGCGAGAACAGCAGGCGCAGCAGGGCGGCGATGTCGGTGTAGGTGGCGACGGTGGAACGGGAATTCTGGGCGGGCTTCTTCTGGTCGATGACGATGGCGATGGGGAGGTTCTCGATGGCATCGACATGGGGCCGGCCGTACTTGGGCAGGTACTGCTGGACGAACGACGGGAAGGTGTCGTTGAGTTCGCGGCGCGACTTGGCCGCGATGGTGTCGAGCACGAGCGAACTCTTGCCTGAGCCCGAAACGCCAGTGAAAACCGTGATTTGATGCTTGGGAATCTTGAGGGAAACCTCCTTGAGGTTGTTCTCGCGTGCTCCCTTGATGATGATTTTGTCGCCGTTCATGACTGCAAAGGTAGTGAATTTTTCTAAGGTCTTTAAGGTCTTTAGGGCCTTTAATGGCTTTAAGGTCTTTTAGGGGACAGGAAGAGCAACAAGGCGGGCCTTGTGGGGCTCGCCTTGTTGAGAGAGTTGTAACCGGGAAATTGGGGTTACTTTTTGTATTTGTACTTGACGCCCAGGTTGTACATGATGAAGGCCTGGATGTCGGTGTACTCGTCGATGATCTTGCTGATGGGCTTGCTGTGGCCGTGACCTGCCTTGCTGTCGATGCGGATGAGCTTGGGCTGGTCGCCGGTGTTGCAGTGCTGCAGCTCGGCGGCATACTTGAAACTGTGGGCGGGCACAACGCGGTCGTCGTGGTCACCGGTGGTCACCAGGATGGCAGGGTAGGGGGTGCCGTCGTTCTTGATGTTGTGCAGGGGCGAATAGTCGCGCAGGTAGCGGAACATCTCGGGGCTGTCGTCACTGCGGCCGTAGTCGGGGGCCCAGTTCCAGCCGATGGTGAACTCGTGGTAACGCAGCATGTCCATCACACCCACCTGGGGCACGGCAGCGGCAAACAGGTCGGGACGTTGGTTAACGACAGCGCCGACGAGCAGACCGCCGTTGCTGGCACCGTTGCAGGCGAGCTTCTTGGGGTTGGTGTAGTTGTTGTCGATGAGCCACTCGGCAGCGGCGATGAAGTCGTCAAAGACGTTCTGCTTGTTCATCTTGGTGCCTGCCTGGTGCCACTCCTCGCCATACTCGCCACCGCCGCGCAGGTTGACATAGGCGCAGATGCCGCCGCAGTCCATCATGGCGAACAGGGTGCGGGTGTAGGTGAAGGCGGGGTTGAGGCTGACGTTGAAGCCGCCGTAGCCGTAGAGGAAGGTGGGACGCTGGCCGTCACGCTTCAGGCCCTTCTTATAGACCAGGAACATGGGGATGCGTGTTCCGTCCTTGCTGTTGAAGAAGACCTGCTCGGTGACATAGTCCTCGCTCTTGAGGTTGACCTTGGGCTGGAAGAAGAGTTCGCTCTTGCCCGTCTCGAGGTCATACTTGTAGATGGCACCGGGGAAGGTGTAGCTGGCAAAGCTGTAGTAAACCTCCTTGGCGTTCTTCTTGCAGGAGAAGCCTACCGAGCCGTAGGTGGGCAGCTGAATTTCGCGGATGAGGCGGCCGTTCAGGTCATAGAGGTAGGGATGGCTCGACGCATCCTTGTCGTAGGTGAGGATGAACTTGTGGTCGGCCATGGCAGCGCCTGTCAATACTGATTCCTGCTCGGGGATGAACTCGGCGCAGCTGGCGGGAGACAGAGTCTCGGCGTCGTAGGTGACGATCTTGCCCTTGGGGGCATTCTCGTTGGTCATCACAAAGATTTTGCCGTTGTCGATGCCGATGATGCCGCGTTCATACTTCATGCCGCCGATGAGCTGCACATAGTGGGGGTTGCGGTCCTTGAGGTCCTTGACGTAGATGTCGTTGCCCTCGGCGTCGCTCTTCCAGAGGATGACGTAGCGCTCGTCCTCGGTAACGCTCACCTGGTGGAAATGGAGGGGTTCGCTCTTGTCCTGATACTCGATGTAGTCCTGGCTTTGGGGAGTTCCCAGCTTGTGGTAGTACACCTTCTGGAACTCGTTCTTGGACGACTTGGCATCCTCGGGGGCGTCATAGCCGCTGTAGAAGAAGCCGTCGCCGAGCCACTGGGCATCGGTGAACTTGGCCCACACGATGTGGTCATCGAGCACGCGGTCCTCCTTGAGGTCCTTCACAAAGATTTCGTTCCAGTCGCTGCCGCTGCGGGTGATGACATAGGCAAGGTAGCGTCCGTCGTTAGAGAAATCGAGCTGCTGCAGGGCCACGGTTCCGTCGTCGCTCAGCGTGTTGGGGTCGAGCACCATCTTGTGGTTGCCGTCGGCACTGTACTCGTAGAGCACGCTCTGGTTCTGCAGACCGTTGTTCTTGAAGAAATAGAACTTGTCCTTGATTTTGAAGGGTGCGCCCATCTTCTCGTAGTTGGCGAGTTCGGTGATGCGCTTCTTCACGTCCTTGCGGAAGGGGATTTTGGACAGGTAGTTCTGCGTGACCTTGTTCTGGGCGTTGACCCATGCCTCGGTTTCGGCGCTGCGGTCGTCCTCGAGCCAGCGGTAGGGGTCAGCGACCTTGGTGCCGAAGTAAGTATCTACCGTGTCCACGCGACGCGTGTCAGGGTAGTTGATGCGAGCCTGCGTCGACATGGCCGACGCTGCAATCAATGCGCTCATGAGTAAAATCCTTTCTTTCTTCATTGTTGTTAGATTGTTAATTTATTGTTTATGGTTATTGGTTGATTGGATTGTCAAATGGGTTAATAGCACTGGAGGGCAAATTTAATTTTGTCAAATCGTCTTGCCCGCAGGTCTTCACGCTTGATGTAGAAGTAGATGCTGCCGTCGTCGCCAAATAGCAGGTCGTGCGGTGTCTCGTCGTCCTCCCGCCAATACTCGCCATTGGAATCGAGTTGCAGCAGGAGTACCTCACTTGACAGGTCATCGACGATAGGATCTTGAATGAGAGAGGCGAAACCGAGCATGCTGCCGATGGATCCGATTCCAATCAAGGATTCTTTCCACATTCGGTCAAATGCCTCATAGCGCTCATCCTCATCCTCCTCGTTGAATGGTTCATCCGTCAATTGACTCAGTTCCTCGATCGTCGGGATGCTTGAGCCATGGGTGAATTGCAAGGGCCATTCCTTCAACTGGTACTCATCGGCAAGATTCTCCGGGAAATCAAGGGGATGCAGTTGTGATGAAGGCAGGTCGTTATAGATGACTCGGACATCGTTTTCAGTGCCGTCCCAATCCATCTGGCTGAGTTCGTAGAAGAAATACAGGTGTCCGCTTGCGGGCAATATGCCCTCGTGGTCGAGGGGCGCGAGGGCAGCACAATCGATTTGCAGCAGCAATGATAGGGGGCGGCCGTTGTTGTCGTGTGGCCACTGGAAATCAGCAGGCACATCAGGCCGTCCGCCATATTTGGAGCAATCGGCTGGCAATGGAGCGTTACAGTTGTTTGCAAACGAGATATGGATGGTGTCACGAGCAAAGGACTTGAGCAATTCCATGTAGTGGCTCACCTTCTCTTCATCAAATTCGACCTCATCGGCAGTTTGCTCGGCCGAGAGTTGCGCTAATTCCTTGATAGCCTTGTGGTATCTGATCAACTGGTAGAGCAAGTAGCCCTTGAGTGCAATCAGCAGGATTAACAGTGCCCAGAAGATGAAGGGCGTGGCAAACAAGTAGGCAAGAACAAGGATGAAGATGCTGAGTGAGGTGCGGAATCTCATCTTCATCGGGTTGAAGAAAGCGCCGATTACCGCCTTTACCGACTGGGCCTGTTCCACCTCGTCCTCGACTTCATCCACCTCGTCCACCGATGTTCCCGGCCTGATGTGCACCAGGGCGCGGTACCATCCGTGAGCCATCAGCAGCACAACCGCGATGAGCATGATGATGCGGGTTCTGCTCTCGGTATTCCAGTCGGAGACCAGGATGCGAAGGGCTACCCCGCCGATAATCGTGACGCATATCAGCGCAATCACTGGTAACAGTATTCCCGATTTCTTCATGCCTAAATCAATTGATGAGAATTATAAAAAACGTGAACAGGGAATATCAAATGATTGAATTTCTCGGTTCACGATTGTGGGGTTACTGCTGTAGGGCGGCGATGACGTTGAGCAGGGTCTGACCCACTTCGCCGAGTGTGGCAGGGTCGATGCCGCTCATGGTGTCGTTGACGGTGTGCCACACGGGGCAGAAACCAGTGTCGCTGCTGCTGCGCATATCGATGATGTCGATACAGGGAATGCCTGCCTGGTTGACAAAGACATGGTCATCGGTCACGGCACCGCCTTGGGCGTTGATGAAGTGGCTGCCTGCAGCGTTTTTCCATACCAGGTCAACAAAACTGTTGGCATAATACTGTGAGTGGTATTCTCGTGTGAAGGTGGCATCGGCGGCACCCACCATGTCGAGCAGGATGCCGAACAGGGGGCTGTAGCCCTCGACGTGGGGGTGACTCACCCAGTACTGGGTGCCCAGGCCCCAGGACTCTTCATTGTCGGTGATGCCCATGTCCTCGGCATCGACCAGCAGAATGTCCACGCCCAGAGTGGTGCCCTCGGCCTTGAGCTGCCGGGCCAGCTGCAGGAGCACGCCCACACCGCTGGCGCCATCGTTGGCTCCCATGACGGGCTTTTTATGGTTAGCCTCGTCAGGGTCATTGTCAGCCCAGGGACGGGTGTCCCAGTGGGCGAGCAGCAACAAGCGCTCGGTGGCATCAGGATTGATGACTCCGATAATGTTCTTGATGCCAAGAGAACCAGCCGTGGCGGTCTGCACGGTACCCGTCTGCACGATGACGGTGTCGCATGCGGCCTGCAAGGTCGTCGTGAGCCACTCGGCACACTTGCTGTGGGCTGCAGTACCAGGCACGCGCGGCCCGAATTCGCACTGCTGGCGGGTGAGCTCCATGGCGCCTTGGCCATCAAATGGGGCGCGTTGAATCGATGCCGAAGCGGTAGTGTCGGCGGCTGATGAATCGGTAGCAGTCGAGGTGCCAGTACTGCCGCAAGCGGCCATCAAAGCCACAAGAGCTGAATATAGAAATACCATTTTCATCGTTTGATGGATGTGTAAAAAAAAGATACGGTATGTCTTTTGCCGCTTTGATGCGGACACGACATACCGCATCCTTTAATAAGTTTGTTTTGTGATGCAGTGCTTACTTGGTCTCGGCAGCGGGAGCTTCCTTGGCAGGAGCAGCAGCCTCACCCTTGGCGGGAGCAGCGGCCTGAGCTGCAGGAGCCTCCTCGGCCTGGGTGCCGAAGTTGGGAGCCTGAGTCTCGCTGGTGGGTAACTTCTTGATTTGGGGAGCGCCTTTAACAATGCTGGGAGCGGAAACAAATGCCGAAGCAATGCTGAGCACGCAAATGAAGATGGACAGACCCCAAGTGGCCTTCTCAACAAAATCGGTGGTCTTGCGAACACCCATGAACTGGTTGTAATTATTCACGTTAGCAGCAAGGCCGCCACCTTTGGATTTTTGAATAAGGATGACACCGATCAACAGAATCGATGCGATCACGATCAGAATTGCAAAAATAGTGTACATTTTTTCTTATTTTTTGTCTTTTAGTGTCTCATTTAAGACCAATTTGGCCAAAAACCGAATTTGGTCTGCAAAGTAAATACTTTTTTCTGGATATTTCAAATTTAAACGCTCAATAATTTCAAGAGCTTGTGAATATTTGTGTTGGGCGATGTACATCTTGGCCAAACTTTCGCTGAGCATGGAGTCATCGCTTTCGGTAGGTTCGTCGATGTTCTCGCCGGCGATTTCTGCCTTTTCGGCCTCACCGACAGGTGCCGTGATGGGCACTTGAGCGGCTTGCTCGCCCAGTTGCATCTGTTCGGCGATGAACTGGTTGATGATTTCGTCTTGCGAGTCCCCTCCGGTGAGCTGCATGCCGCCTTCTTCCATCTCTTGGGCCGCCAGCACGTCGGCATAGTCGGGCTGCGGGTTGAAGATGGCACGGTCGATGGCCTCCACCTCGTCAGGGTTGGTCTTGCCGTAGCTATCGAGGAAGCGGTCGATCGTGGTGAGCGTGTCAGGCGTGTCGGGCAGTGTCTCGGGCGGGTAGAACCCTGTCAGCAGGCCAGAGTCCTCGCCCAGCATGAGCGCCAGGGCGCGTCGGTCAGGGTGGGCGATGGCAAGCCGTGCCAGCACGTCCTCGTTGCCTCTCACGCCGTTGCGCTTGAGATAGAGCAACGCGGGCATGATGCTGTAAGGCATGTCCTGCTCGGCTTGTTCGAGCCACTGCCTGGTGACCTCGCTTTTCTCATCAGCAGCCAGCCGTTTGATGTCATCAATCCACTTCGTCATTGTCGATGATTCAAATAACAAATTGCGTGCCAACATTACCAGTCGCCCAAGGTGGCGTTGAAGATGAGGTCGCTCAGGTCTTTACAGATCTGGTTGCACAACTCATCCTGAACATCGACGAGCAGCTCGCTGCTCGAGAAGTCGCGGTAGGCGCTGAAGGACAAATCCTTGCTGAGGTTCTGGTTCTTATTGTTGATGTATTTGACCTTGACAGTGATGGTCAGGCGCGTCTGGCTGGCGTAGGCGTCTTCGCCCACGGCCTGAGGCGAGAGCTGATAGTTGGTGATCTCGCCCTCCATGCGCAGGTCGCTGTTGTTGCTGTCGATGACACGTAGTCGTGTCTGCTGGGCAATCATGTCGGTCATGCGGTTCTCAAACATCGATTGCAAAGGCGGATAGACCAGTGCGGCGCGGATGGGGAAATCGCCGAACGAGATGGTCTTATAGACGTTGTAGTCGATCGACGCACCATTGAGCGTGTATCGCGGGATACATGCCTGCCAGGCTGTTGACGCGATGGCCAGTGTCAATATAATAAGGATGCGTTTCACTGCCGTTCCAGATTGTATTGCTTGATCTTGCGGTACAGCGTGCGCTCGGAGATGTTCAGCTCTTGAGCCGTGAGTTTGCGCCTGCCGTTGTTGCGGCGCAGCGCATTCTCGATGGTCTCTCGCTCGGTCTCGTCGAGCGTCTTTACCGTCTCACCCTCGACGTCCATCGGGAGGACTTCGTCGACGCGTCCCAGGTCTTGCGCCTCATGATGCATGTCGCGATAGGGCGATGCCATGTTCATGTCGCCTGCCGTGTTGCCCAGTTCGAGCAGCGGGTTGGTCTCGCGCTTGAGCTCATGGGCCGACGAGGACACGTGCGAGGTGGGTCCCACGCCATCCATGCGTTTCTTGAGCGATTCAATCTCGGCACGCATCGACAGGATGAGGGTGAACAGCTGCTCGCGCTCGGCGTTGTAGTCAAAGTTGGGCTGGGTCTGCACCGTCAGGGCCGTCTCGCGGCTGTTGGGCATATACTGGCTCAGCGTCGCAGCATCTACCGTGTTGCCGCTCTCGAACAGGGCCACCTGCTCGATGACGCTCTTCAGCTGGCGCACGTTGCCGGGCCAGTGGTAGGCCTTGAGCATGCGCTGGGCATCATC
>JAEEGF011610100.1_pt1 | contig 9992 bp, 5 predicted proteins | sample 9134171 | NCBI WGS metagenome assembly JAEEGF01 (sample SAMN16246542, study PRJNA631951) | gut metagenome | biome: gut microbiome; feature: rumen; material: AP-attached | host: Bos | place: Iran: Karaj | collected 2018-10 | reverse complement strand
CATGCGATGGAGCACCTGCAGCCATCAAGCTTTTCAGACCTGCTGGAGCTGATACCCGGCGGACGCAGCATTGACCCGTCGCTAAGCATACCCAACAACATCCACATCCGCGAGATTTCCACAGGCAACAGCAACTATGCAACCTCGTCGCTGGGCACCAGCTTCATCATTGACGGAGCCCCTATCTCGACTGGTGCCAACATGCAATATCTTGCTGGTGCTTGGGATGACATGGCCACCAGCCGTGACAACACCAATGCGGGTGTGGACATGCGTGGCATCTCTACCGATGACATTGAGAGTGTCGAGATTGTGCGCGGTATACCATCGGTCGAATATGGTGACTTGACCAGCGGACTGGTGAAGATTGAACGCCGCCGGGGCGGACATGACTTGAAATTCCGTCTCAAGGCCGACATGGGCTCCAAACTGTTTTATGGCGCTAAGGATTTTGAATGGGAAAAGCGCCACCTGACCCTGAACGTGAGCGCTGATTATCTGGATGCCAAAGCAGACCCTCGCAACCGATTGGAGAACTACAAGCGAGTGACCTTCTCCACCCGATTGAGAAAAAGCTGGGAACACAAGAATTACAGCCTCACCCTTTCATCAAATATTGACTTTTCCAGATCACTCGACAATGACAAGGAAGACATTGACCAGACTTATAGTGCCGAGGACTCCTATCGATCTAGTTACAACCGCTATGCCCTGCTGAACGCCTTGCAGTACAAGAGCAAGCAGAATTCCTGGTTCAAATCGGCAGAGTTGACGGTTTCGGCATCACTCGAGAAGGACCTGATTGAACGTACCCGCCTGGTGCAACTGTCGCGCATGACCGTTGCTCCCCTGTCAAAGGAAGAGGGCGAAAACGATGCCTATATATTACCATTTAAATATATCGGCCATCATGAAGTGGAAGGCAAACCTGTGAATGCCTATGTCAAACTGAATGCCCGTCTGCAGATTCCCAACAACCGCCTATCCAACACGTTGCTGCTGGGTGCAGACTGGAACCTGGACAAGAACCTGGGGCGCGGACAGGTGTTCGACCCCCACACGCCAGTTTATACCAGCATCTCGTCACGGGCACGTTCCCTCAAGGAGATTCCCGCCAATCATCGCCTGTCGGCTTATGCCGAGGAGAGCCTGAAATGGCCCACTGCCATTGGAACATTTGAGGCGACAGTAGGCATCCGAGGCTCAATGTTGCTTAACTTGGACCATGCCTACACGATGAACGGCAAACTGTATTGGGACCCGCGTGCGAATATCGGCTACTCGTTGCCCAAGATGTCACTCTTTGGTCAACCGACGTTCATCCGCATCGCGGGAGGCATCGGCCAACACACCAAGATGCCCACCATGGAGCAGTTGTTCCCCGACTTGCTCTATATCGACTTCATCCAGTTGAATTACTATCATGACAATCCCGATTATCGCCGCATCAACCTGATGACCTATATCGTCAATCCGCGCAACACAGCCCTGGAGCCTGCCCGCAACCTCAAGAAAGAGGTGTCGATTGATATCAACATCGGAGGCAACCGGCTGGCCGTAACGGCATTCCGCGAGAAGATGACTTCGGGGTTCCGCATGCAGTCCTACTACCAAACCTATCAGTACAAGCAATATGACACCAGCGGCATCGATGCAGCAAGCCTCACGGGACAACCCAATCTCGATGACCTGCCCTACACTGTCATCAACGAATTGGCTGGCTATGGCAACTACACCAACGGTAGCATGACGCTGAAGGAGGGTATCGAGTACACCCTCGAGACTAAGCGATTCCCCGTCATCCTGACGCGCCTAACCATCAACGGTGCCTACTTCCGCACAACCTACGACAACTCCATTGTGGACTCTTACCGCCCCAGTCAGGTGATAGACAATCGGCAGATTCAGTACGTGGGGCTATATGCCAACGACGACGGCTCTGTGAGGGAGTCGTTCAACACCAATTTCACGCTCGACACCGATGTGCCTCGCCTCAAGCTGGGCTTCTCCATCTCGGCCCAATGCCTGTGGTTCACCACTTCCCAGCGCAAGGAGGTCAGCAACTACCCCGTCCTGTACATCGCCCCCGACGGCAGCATCCACGATTGGCAGGACAGCGATGCCGACGACATGTACCTGCGCTGGCTTGTCAGAGACTACACACCCTCGCTGTTCGAGAAAAACCGTGTTCCGTTCGCCATGAATGTCAATATGAATGTCACCAAGAAACTCTTTGACGACCGTCTCCACGTCGCCATGTTCTGCAATAAGTTGTGGGACTACACGCCCGATTATGACAGCCGCGGCACGACCATCCGTCGACATGTGACCCCTTACTTCGGACTCGAAATGAATATCAAGCTATGAAATTGAACATCCTAACCCTATTATTGATTGCACTCACCGTGCTACTCACCGCCTGCGCCCCAGTGGAAGACGACATTTTCACCACTGCACGCATCACGGTCACAGCTGAGGGCGAAGAGTCCATCACCAGCGTCCAAGCGCAGGTAAAATTGACCAATGTGAACACGCGCCAGGTCACGACAGTAGCCGACTTTAACGGTACCAGCGCGACGGTGGAGCTATTGCGTGGCGCTTATCAGATAGACATTGAAGGCGTTGCCACCTGCCTGTCGCCCAACAATGCCATTCGCATGCGCCAGTTCCGCTGCCAGAGCGACTATGTAGAATTCATCAGTCGTGACATCAATGAGGTTACATTAAAAACCATCTTCCTCGATTGACAATGAAACGCCATTACTTGCTCATACTTATCCTCGTAGCCATTCAAGTAGCAGCAATGGCTTCCAATGCCGACTCGGCACTGGTCGAGCACATCTCGTTAGGTAGGTTGCCCATGCTAGAAGCTATGCGTAATCCTGCCCTGCATGGCATGGGCTATCAAACACCATACTCGCAGCTGGCACTGGGCATCGACCTTCAGCACCAGACCCAAGCCTTCGTCCCTGAGAAAGGCAACGGCTACGTCCTGCCCTACCTCAAAGTGAACACTTTTCATCCCTTGAACGGGCGTTCCACGGTGTGGGGCGAGGCTTCCTACATGACTGGTAAAATGCACGACATCAAGTGGAACTCTACCAGCGACTATGACCTGCTGCAGCCCTACATTCTCGCCGACACCTTGGGCGGTGACACACGACGCGAGCGTTACAGCGTCTCGGGAGGTTATGCCACCAGCATCAGCAAATGGCTGTTTGGAGCCGAAATGCACGTCCGTGCTGAACAGGAATACCGCAGCCGTGACCCGCGCATGAGGGGTATCGTCACCGACTTGACCTTGCGTCTGGGTGGCGGTTACGACTTAGGACAGTATCGCCTTGGAGCCGCTGTTGAGGGCAATATCTACAAGCAGACCAACAGCGTCGCCTTCTACCGTGAGGAAGGTGTTATCCCTGAGTATCAGATGACAGGTCTAGGCACAGAATACAGCCGCTTCTCGGGCGACAAGCGCAGCCTATATTATGACGGAGGTGGAGTAGCTGTCATGCTTCATGCATCCCCCATCAATCTGAACGGCCCCTATGCCGACGTCACGCTTGACGAGCACCGTTATCACCGCAAACTCGCTGATTTTAACTCCATGCCGCTCACCGACCTGTATAACGAACACGTGGGGGCCACAATAGGCTGGAAACAAGAACAGAATCACCGTCTGGCCGTGTTTGGACACGCTGACTATACCAGGCGCACAGGCAACGAGCACGTCGGCGGCACGTCCGATGCCCGCTACTTCCCCGTTATCGCTTGCCTGACGATGTACAAAGGCCATATACTGGATACCTATGCCGAAGCAATCTATGGCCGAGGCCATTGGAACGTCAACTTGACTGCAGGATATCGAGAAGTGAGTGAGGAATATGTCTATCCACATCGGCAGATGGATGCCAGCCACGTTTTCGGCAAGCTGGTGGGACAGTGCTTCATCCGTCCGGCAGACAAATGGTTGCTGACCGTGGATGCCCATGCCTCCTACTACGCAAAAGCCAATGACAAACTCAACATGCCGCTGGCCAACATGGATGCTGCATTTACCCGCTTGATTCAGCACAAGCACCGATTTGCTACAGCCAATTATACCGATTTTGGCGCCAAAGTACGTGCAGATTACGCCTTGAAGCAGTCCCGCTATGGCCTCTTTGCCGAGGCTGGAGGCGGTATGACACTGTGCTCAGCCAGCGAGCACCAAACGGCACTGCACTGTTCAATAGGAATTACATTTTAATAACAAATAATTAATAAACTCATTAAAACAAAAGAAAAGAATGAAAAAGATCATTTTGAACGGCATCATCGTGATGCTCACCGCAGCCATGTGTTTAACATCTTGCAGCAGTGATGACCCCATTCCCGTCATCCCCACCTCGATGGTTACCCTGGAGATTCCTGCTAACCTGGAGAACACTGTCCTCAGCAATGCGGTCGCTACGCTGACCAACGTCCAGACCAATCAGGTCACCACCGTTGAAGGAGCCAAGTTTGTAAAAGACGGCAACGGTTATAAAATCATGTGCAATGATTTGCAGGCTGGCACCTACAACGTTGTTATCACAGGACACCTTGACTTCACCCTCAACGGAGTAGCCGGACAGAAGGACTTTGAGGTGACCTCCGAGAATGTAACTCTCAGCGAGACTTCTCACGACCTGAAAATGGTTGTCTCCACGTTTACGGCTCAGGGCGGTTTCGTGATCAGTGAGATTTTCTTCACAGGCACTACTACACCTGAAGGGATGTCCTACAGCGGTGACCAGTACATCATCATCACCAACAACTCAGACGTTACCTTGTATGCCGACAGCATCGCCGTGCTGGAATCTGCATTCCTAACAACGACCAAGGAGGATTACACCCCCGACATCATGTCCACCCACTTCTCGGTACAGGCCTGCTACATGATTCCCGGCAACGGCAAGAGTGTTCCCGTTGAGCCTGGTCAGAGCCTCAAACTAGCTGTCAACGCCATCAACCACACCACCGAGCAGCCTAACTCCATCGACCTGAGTGACGCTGACTTCGAATTCTATGATGAGACATCCAACCCCAACTTCACCGACCCCGATGGTGAGGCTCCCAACCTTGACAAATGGTACTGCTACACTGCCACCATCTATCAGTTCCACAGCCGTGGCTTCAACTCGATGGCCATTGCTAAGATGAAGACCGACAAGGAAGACTGGTTGGAGAACTACGTCTATGACGCCACCTATCTATTCGTATTCGGTGACTTCTCCAAGGAGATGACTAAGAGCGGTATCTACAAAGTGCCCAACGAGTGGATTCTCGATGGTGTGAACCTGAGCGTGGAGTCGGTGCGTGAGTGGAACGTGCTCGATGCCTCGATTGATGCCGGTTGGACCTACTGCGGCAAGGTGGATCGTGACGAAACACGCTTCAACAAGTCGGTAATCCGCAAGCAGGACGCCAATGGCAAGTACATAGACACCAACAACTCGACCAACGACTTCATTCCCGAGGCTCCCGCTTCGTTGCTCAACAAGTAAGACCGATGAAACGCTACGTCTTATCAATAATTGCACTGGTGCTGCTGTCCCTGTGGGCAGCAGCCCAGTTGCCTCAAGACCCCGATGTGCGCAAAGGCACCCTCAAGAACGGGATGACCTATTACATCCGCCACAATGCCAAGGAGGCAGGCCTGGCCGACTTTTATATCGCGCAACGTGTCGGTTCCATCCTTGAGGAGCCTCGCCAGCGCGGACTGGCACACTTCCTGGAGCATATGGCCTTCAACGGCACTAAGAATTTCCCTGGCAAGAACGGCAAGCCAGGCATCGTACCCTGGTGCGAGAGCATCGGTGTGAAATTCGGTGCTAACCTCAATGCCTACACCTCGATAGACCAGACGGTGTATCATATCGGCTCGGCACCGCTCATCCGCGAGGGAATCATCGACTCTTGCCTGCTGGTGCTCCACGACTGGAGCCACTACCTGTTGCTCAAGGACGAGGAAATTGACAAGGAGCGCGGCGTCATCCACGAGGAATGGCGCACCCGTCGTGCCGGTATGGCCGTGCAGCGCATGCAGGAGGATGTCCTGCCCATCATCTATCAAGGTACAAAATATGAGGACTGCATGCCCATCGGCTCGATGGACATCGTCGACCATTTCCCATATCAGGACCTGCGCGACTATTACCAGAAATGGTACCGTCCCGACCTGCAGGCCATCGTAGTCGTGGGTGACATCGATGTGGATAAGATGGAAAAGAAAATCAAGAAAGTATTCTCATCCATTCCTATGCCTAAGAAACCAGCCGAGCGCATTTATTATCCCGTGGGAGACAATGACAAGATGATTGTCGCCATTGAGAAGGATGCCGAACAGCCCATCGTGTTGTGCCACCTGTACCAGAAACGCGACGCAACGCCCGACAGCGAGAAGGACAGCGAGGCCTACCTGCGCGACAGCTACATCGACGACCTCATCAGCACGATGCTCAATGACCGTTTTGCCGAACTGCGTCAGCAGCCTGGCTCACCCGTCCAGAGCGCGACGGGACGCGCTTCCACGTTCTTCATCAGTCGCACCAAAGAGGCATTTGCTTTGAGCATCAGCTGCAAGCAAGACAACATCCTGGGCGGCATCATCGCCGCCGTGGGCGTTGCTGAGCAGGCCCGCCAGCATGGTTTCACCCAGGGCGAACTGGAGCGCGCCAAGAGTCTCTACCTCAATGCCGCCGAGCGCCGTGTCAAGATGCGCGATGACTACCGCAACTCGCACTATGTCAACGCCTGCGTGAGCAACTTCCTGACGGGAGAGCCGTTGGTGTCGGTGGAGTATGAATTGGAGAATACCCGCAAACTAGACCGCGAAGTGACCCTTGATGAGGTCAATGCCGCTACCCGAGACCTGATTACCGACAAAAACCAAGTCGTGGTCATGTACGCCCCCGACAAGCAGGAAGTCGTCCTGCCCACCGAGGGGCAGATTGAACAGGTCATTCTGGCTGCCCAGCGCTTAAACTACGCGCCTTACACCGAGCAACAGTTGGCCGACAAACTGATTGGCCAACTGCCTCAGTCTGGAACAATTGTCAGCGAGAAACCCTATAAGCATGGCTTCACTGAGTTCACCCTGTCCAACGGCATGAAGGTGTATACCCGCAAGACCGATTTCAACGCTGATGTCGTCTCTCTGGAAATAGAGGGCGAAGGTGGCGCCTCGCTCTACGGTGACGAGGACATCCCTAACTTCAGCCTCATTTCCAGTGCTGTGAGCGAAGCGGGTGTGGGGGATTTTGACATCCTCACGCTGCGCAAGATGCTCATGGGCAAGTCTGTCCGTGTCAGCCCATCCGTCGGTTCCAAGAGCCAAGGAATCAATGGCTCCTCCTCGGTGAAAGACATGAAGACCATGTTTGAGCTGGCACACTTGTACTTCACCTCGCCACGACGTGACACCACGGCATTCAACGAGTTCATCAGCCGAAACCGTTCATTCCTAACCAATAGGAATGCCTCGCCCAAGGTAGACTACAACGATTCCATCCGTGCCATCCTTTACGGTCATCATCCGCGCATGGAGCCTGTCGTGCAATCCACACTCGACCATGTGAGCTATGACCGCATCATGCAAATCTATCAGGAACGCTTCAGCGACGCGTCCAATTTCAAGACAGTCATCATCGGCAACTATGACGAGAATGAACTTCGCCAACTGTTGTGCCAATACCTGGCGACGCTGCCCTCAACAGGCAAGCACGAGCAGACCAATTACAGCAATATCCCGCAAGTTGTTGGAGGTCAGTCGGTTCACAAGTTCACAAAGAAGATGGCGACACCGCTTGCTAACGTGAGCATCTACTACACCGCCGACGTGCCGTTTACTGCACAAAGCGACCTTGAACTGGACTTCCTGAAGCGATGCCTCTCCATCGCCTACACCGACTCGGTGCGTGAGGAAAAAGGCGGCACTTACGGCGTAAGCGTGGACTTCGAACTGGCCAAGGACGACCAGCCCAATGCAACCTTCAAGATTGCATACAATGCCGACCCCGACCGTTACGAGGAACTTAACCCGATCATCTATAAGCAGTTGAAGATTATCGCTGAAAACGGCCCCCTTGAATCCAGCATGGACAAGGTGAAACTTTACCTTACTAAGCAGTATGCCCAAATGGCCATCACCAATGACTATTGGAGCTACATCATCTGGCACGAACTGGACGACGACGTGGACTTTGACCGTGACTATTGCAAGATGGTCGAGAACATGACCGCTACCGACGTGCAACGCATGGCCCAGCGTCTGCTTGCCGCGGGACGCTGCATCGAGGTCACCATGCTGTCAGAGTAACACTCTGATCTAATTGTTTTTCATTAGCACGCCCTCAAAGGTTATCACCTAACTTTTGGGGGCATTTTTTGCTATAAATACCAATAAATGATGATTGCAAAGCACCTTGAGGATGGCTAATTTTGCGGCAGAACAAAAACACAGACACGATGAAAGAACAGAAGATATATGAAGCAGACGACAAGATGATATCGCTCATCAGCGATAACTATAATTTGCTTCAAGCATTGGGTGCTTTTGGTATCAGCCTTGGCTTTGGCGACAAGACGGTGAGGGAGACTTGTGAGAACAACGGTGTGGACACCCACACGTTCCTGGCTGTGGTCAACTTCGCTATCAACGGCATCGGGGTCGCCGAGGACGATGAGCGCATCTCGGTATCTACCTTATTACATTATCTAGAAGCCAGCCATGCCTATTTCATCGATTTCCAGTTGCCCTACATTCGCCGCGAGCTGGAGGAGTCACTCAACGAAAACAACTCTTTGGCTCAGCTTATCATGAAACTCTATGACGCTTATTCCCATGAGATACGCCGCCACATGAACTATGAACAAAAGACGCTGTTCCCCTACGTGGAAAAACTCCTTGAAGGCCAACCCGCCAGCGACTACAACGTGGAGACCTTCTCCAAGCATCATGGAGCCACCGACCAGCAGTTGAGGGAACTGAAAATCCTTATCATCAAGTATCTGCCACAAGACGGACTACATAACAACCAGTTGACTGCCGCCCTGCACGACATCTATGAGAACGAGGAATGGCTATCCCAGCACGCATTGGTCGAGGACCATATCTTTGTCCCAGCCATCCGCCGTTTAGAGCGACTCGTCAAGCAAGGCGACGTGACCCGCAACATCACCAATATGGTTTTCAAGGATGGCATTCTCGGGCATGAAACACTCTCTGCCCGCGAGAAGGAAGTGATCATTGCCCTTGTACAAGGTATGGCCAACAAGGAAATTGCCGCCCATCTCGGCATCTCGGTCAACACCGTTATCACCCACCGCCGCAACATCGCCCAGAAACTCCAAATCCACAGTCCAGCAGGACTAACCATCTATGCCATCGTCAACGACCTGATTGACATCAACGCCGTGAAACTGTAATGTTAGGGCTATTATTTCCGCTTGATAGTCAGTGGATTATTGGGGGATACAATGTACCCCTATTTTGTGGTATAACAGGGGTTTTAGACGATTATTACGGGATGGATACCGTTCATAGAATGCTAAATCACAATACTTTAATGACTCTTTACGACTCTTGAGATACCTCTCGATAGTGTAAACAGGATCACGAGTCCAAGTTAGGCGCTGGAAATCAGAGATTTTTCGATGAATTTCGGTGCCTTTCTCTTTTTTTATTTAGAATAATATTGCGGTTTGGTTGGTGGTTGGGGAAAAAAGTAGTACTTTTGCGGCGCAAAGATGGTAATCGGGTGGCTTAGGGCCATCGCGATGCAAGGGAATCCGGTGAAAGTCCGGAACTGTACCTGCAGCTGTAATCCCCTCAAAACACAGGGTTTGCTTACTGAATGTCACTGGCCGTGGACATGGCTGGGAAGGCAAAGCAGACCGGGGAAAAGTCAGAAGACCTGCCATCGCTGAAAAAACAATAGTACGTTCACTCAGGAACAGGTGTGACGGAAAGC
>JAEEGF011031971.1_pt1 | contig 9993 bp, 8 predicted proteins | sample 9134171 | NCBI WGS metagenome assembly JAEEGF01 (sample SAMN16246542, study PRJNA631951) | gut metagenome | biome: gut microbiome; feature: rumen; material: AP-attached | host: Bos | place: Iran: Karaj | collected 2018-10 | reverse complement strand
CATAGACATAACTCTTAATATTCCAACATCATTAAATCCAAAAGCTCGATATGTAAAGTATGGTACAGTATAATAAACTAATAATTGGAACAATACAATTACTAAAGATCTAACAAAAATTCCTTTATGTGTTTTTATAAATCTTGAGCTTCCATTATATTGTTTTAACCAATTATGCATAGCTTTTTCTTTTTCTTCAATATTTTTTATTTTCAACAGCTTCATTACTTTAATTGCAAAATTTACCATTTTTTTTGACAATCTTCTTGAAAAGACGCCAGCTAGCATAAGAAATAGGGCACAACTGCACATAAATATTCCAATTAAAAAGACAAAGAATAATTTACCATTAATAATATTAATATTTGCAATTGCTCCAACAATGCCTAAGAAAATTTCAATAATTTGAAAACAGCAATATTCAATCAATAAAGCTATAGTTGCATGGGCTGATTTATATTTTTCTTTGTGCATATAGTATATTTCGACAGGTTGTCCACCTGTTGATGCAGGAGTAATCGCACTAAAGAAAGAACCAATGCAAGTGTATTTAATCATTTTAAAGAGGCTAACTTTTTCTTTAAATTCTGCCATGATTAGCTTTACATTGAGAGCTTCAAATAAGAAGTAAAAAAACATTGCAATTATTCCGCATAAAATGAACTTAAAGTCTGTATTCATAATCAATTGAAATATTTCAACTGGGCTTTGATTCTTAAAAATTATATAAAAGGTTATCAATATTAATATTATAAAAACTATAATATTTTTGAGGAAATCCTTTATTTTTTCCATATATCCTCCAAGGATGTTAAAAAACTTATTATAATATTCACATTTTATATCAAATATAGTTTATTTGCAAATTATATTTAGCATATTGCCCAAATAATGAGTTAATGTTAGTATAAAAATATGATATTTTAAGGAGAAAAAAATGATTGAGATAAAAGGTGTAACGCAGTCATATGTAGCCGGAACAAAAATAATTGATGACATGAATTTGACGATAGAAGATGGGATGATTTTTGGCTTCCTAGGACCAAATGGTGCTGGAAAAACCACAACCTTGGAAATGATAACAGGAGTACTAAAAATAGACCAGGGGGATATTTTAATAGATGGTAAAAGTATAGTAAAGGAGCCAATGCAAGCCAAAAAACTATTCGGATTTGTTCCAGATTCTCCAGATGCTTTTGAAAAATTGACAGGATTAGAGTATTTAAATTTTATAGGAGATGTCTATAAAGTAGATGCTAAAACACGTTTAGAACGAATAACTAAGCTTGCCAAAGAATTTGAAATATATGACAGTTTAAGAAATAGAATTCAAAGTTATTCACATGGTATGAAGCAAAAGTTATTAATAATTTCAGTACTATTATATGAACCAAAGAATTGGATTCTGGATGAACCAATGGTTGGTTTAGACCCTAAAGCTTCATATATATTAAAGAATTTAATGAAAGAACATAGTAGCAAAGGAAATACAGTATTCTTTTCAACTCATGTTTTAGAAGTTGCAGAAAAAATATGCGACAAAATTGCTATTATTAATCATGGAAAAATCATATTTGTTGGAACAATTGATGAATTACATCAAAAGCTAAATTCAGATGACTCTTTGGAAGAATCTTTCCTAGAATTAATTAAAAAGTAGGAGGGAAAAGTTGAGAACTATAACAAGTGTTATTAATAAAAATGCAAAGCGTATCGATAGAGTTGAAGGCAATCAAATGATTAGAAGATTTTTCTCTGTACTGTCTTTTTTAATTGTCTTTGGTGCTTTATCGTTAGTTATGACATTTGCATCAATATACGCAACAACCAAACTAAGTCAAATTGAACAAACATATGCTTTTGTCAGCATTATGCTTTTATTGAATTTTATAATTTTATTTACTAAAAGTATATTCGAAAGTTTGAACGTATTATTTTTTTCAAAAGATTTAAAATTACTAAATCGAATGCCAATTAAATCAATAGATATAGTTCATGCAAAATTTGTTAGGATGATAACATCAGAGTATGAAATGGAATTGATTATGTTGGCAATTCCAATGATAGTATATGGATTAATGGTTGGAGTGGGGTATAAATTTTATATATTTGTGGCAATAGTTCTATTGTTAATACCAATTATACCAATAACTTTGGTATCAACAATTATTGCGATTATAATGAGATTTACTAATCTAATTAAAGATAAGACAAAAGTAATGTATATCACAATAATTTTGTCAATTATTGTTCTAAATATACTGCTATCTATTTTATATCCAAATGCAAAAATCGATGTTGAGGCTTTTAGAAATTCTATTTTAGGAGCCAATGGTCTATCATTGATGATTACAAATAGATTTGGATTTATAAGACCAATAATGAATTCACTTATTTATTATGATTCTTTGGATGGGTTAAAGTATGTTGGCATTTATCTTGCCGAAAATATTGCTTTTTATATAGCATCATTATTAATAATTTCTCCATTATATTTAAAGGGAACTATTGGAACTACATTAAATAATGAAAGAAAAAAATTAGTCAAAACAGAATTAGATTTAAAAGATGTAAAGCAAAGAAATTCTTCTATTGCTTATGTTTTAAAAGAACTAAAGCTAATAGCTAGATCACCAATCTTTTTAATAGAATGTATAATTTGGCCACTAATTTGTCCAATTGCAGTATTTATTGTAGGAATATTAATGGCAATATTAGCAAATAAGTTAGGTGTAGATATACTAATAATTACTTTGAAACGAATAAATACATCGTGGGGAACAGCAATGTTTATGAGTATTGCACAAGTATTTTATATGATGAACTTTAATTCAATTATTTCATTTAGTAAAGAGGGGCGATGGTCAATATTATCTAAAGTAATCCCAATTGAATTAGATAAACAATTTTCTTTAAAAATGGTCATAGGAAAATTGACTAATTTTTTAGGAATATTGGTTGTCACAATTTGGTACTATCTATGTTGTAAAAATGGTATAAGAACAATAGCATTACTAATTTGTTGTATTCAACTAAGCGATATTGGAGAAAAATTTAAATTATATATAGACTTAAAAAATCCAAAGATATCATGGGAAAGTGAATATACAATGATGAAACAAAATACCAATGTTATGTATGAACTATTCTATACTCTTTGCGCAATGATAGCATTGGTGGCAATAGCGTTTATAATTAATAATACAAGTTTGTATTTGGCCATAATGATGATTTCTTTATATATAATAAATATGATGACAACAATTATGGTAGAAATGAATAAGAGTAGACTGTTTGAGAAGATTTATTGATAAAAGAGCTATTTTGATATATAATATAATTTAAGTAGCTATAAACAATGTGGTCTGTAATAGGACTACATCACCCTTTGCATCGCCCAGTGCAAGGAAGGAGTTATGAATGGAAAGTGCAGAATTTAAATTGACACACAAAGGTTTGGAAGTAGAAGGTGAGAAGGACAGATACTCAAGGTACATTATCTGGGGAAAGTTCCCGGGAGTCAAGTTCTGGAGAAAGGTTGGCAGTATCAGGAGAATGAAAAAACCCGGTCGGGCTTTTGAAGACGATTGTTGGCTGCTCACCATTTTCAAACGCGGGAATGCGTTTGACAGCGACATAAGGCAGCTGGCATTGACCATAGGCATGGATCGTTTCTACACCAATATGCCTACACTTGAATAGTAATTGAAGTTCTTTTAATAATGTTTTAGACAGACGAGGCGGACGATGGGCGGTCCGTCTTTTATTTTTTGTATCAAATAGGCACTTTATCATGAAAATTTGACAAATTTGATTTAAAAATAGAAATATGATATAATCACTTCGTTGTTTTCTTTTAGGAAGAAAGAGAGGAATTTTGAAAATGAAAATAAAAGATGGGCTGAAAAAAGTACTTGTACTATCATGTGGGACAATTATTTTAGCTTCTACATTATATGTCAGCCAAACCAAAGTAGTTAGTTCTATAACTTCAGAAGAAAGTGTAGCAATAGTAGATGAGCAAAATGAAGTTAGTGAAAAGTACGAAAGAGATATCGAATATATTTCATCTAGAAGTGGAACGAGGGAAGAGGAAGATAATACAGAAGATAGTATTTCAAGTGAGATAATAAATGCAACCAAAGAAAATGCTCCTACAGCAATAACTATTCCGATGGAACAATATATCGAATTATCACAAGTAAGTATTTCAATGGGAATGAATTTAACGACAAGAACTGGTTTATCAAAAGAAGATTTTAAAACATTGATGGCTGGTTGTAGAGCAGATACAACAAAATGGTTTTATAATAATTCAGATTTAATATATGATCTATGTAAAAAATATAGTATAAATGAAGTATTCTTTTGTGGATTAATTTCAGCAGAATCAGGTTGGAATATTGCATCAAATCATAGATCAACAAATAATTATACAAGCTTAATGTCTGGTGGAAAACTTATACACTATGGTTCATTAGAGCAAGGGCTTGATGCATCTGCAAAAGTTTTACATGATAGATATTTAACTCCTGGAGGAAGTTTCTATCATGGTGCTACTATTTCTGGAGTAGCTAGATGTTATTGCCCAGAATCATCTTGGCCAGGACTTGTATTTGGAAGAATGAAACAAATAGTAAAATAAAAAAATGGATGATTTATTCAAAATAAATCATCCAATTTTTTTATTTCATCATAATGATATTAGCTTGATTTTTTACCAAATAATCCTTTAAACCAATTAATAATTGATTGGAATATTCCAGCTTTTTTCTCAACAGGTAATTCTTTATTTTCAACTGCTTCGCTTGATACATCACTTTCTTCTGTTGAATCAACAGGAACTCCATCATGTTTTTGAGAAAGAGCTTTATTTGCTTCATCATTTTCTCTTTCAATTTTTGAAAACATATCTTTAGCATCATATTGTTTTTCAGATGCTTGAAGTTTTGCAGCTTCTTCTTTTTCACTTTGGATTATCATCTCACGTTGTTCTGGAGTTGCCCAATAATCTCTAAATAAGTTAGCTAATATAGCCATTGTTTCTGGTAGCATTACTTGAGATTCAAATGGTTTAGTTTCATCAATAGAAAATTCATGTGATTTATCCATTTTTTCTTTAAACATATTTCTCATATTAAGAGGTATTTGATTAACATTTTCTTCAGGCATATAGCTTAATATTGTGTCTACTTCTTTATAAGCTTTATTATAATTATCATATTGTTCCATAATAATTCTCCCATCAATTAATATACAACTATAATTATAAAGATTAATTAATTTAAATGCAATATATAAATGCATTTGTTAATTAAATGAATTATTTTTTTTATATAATTGTAACGAAAGTGGATAAGTTGAAAAAGTTATGTTAACGTGGTATAATATAAGTGTAATTGCCGTTATTAACCTTGCATAAAGAAAGGAGAAATATATTATGTTTAAGGTGATTTTTCGGGTATTGTTGGTTCCTGCAGTCATTGCATATGTTGTCACAACAGTGAAGATGGTGCTTGGTATGAAGCAATTCCAGGCGGAGTCCGCAACGGCAGATGATGCCCAGCTGAAAACACTCGCTGCAAAGCGGTGGGATCCGTTCCTCGTGAACACGGTCTTGGCTGTGTATATCATCTGGCACATCCAGCCGCTGGTGACACCGCACCACCATGGGGTGTGGTTTGTTATCAATGCTCTCGTAGCATGGGTTGCGACCACATTTCTGTGGGAGCTGGAGTGGTACAGCACTAAGCTGTTTGTGCCTCTCAAGGTAGCATCCCAGGTGCTCCTGTATGCTAGCTGCTTAAATGTGGCTTTCGCTCAGGTCGGCGTTTCCGCGATCTGTATAATTCTGGGAGTATATTTCCTCATCAAGCACCGGGAGCTTTGGACAATTGCCATCGTGGCGATTGCCGTTGGTGTTTTCAGTCTGCTGAGAAGCTTGAGTGTGGTAGGGGCAGGTCTGATCATATGGTTCTTCATCAAGATTGGTGGAGTAATCTTCTTCAGCATCTGCTTCACAAAGAGCGAGAAGAAAGGCAAAATTGTGTGTGCAATAGTTGTAGCAATTCTACTCTTCAGATTGTTTGGAGACGTTAGAAGCATCTACAACATGTTTGTGGTCATGCACTGATTGCTGAAAAATCCGAAGACGCGTGTTTCTGTTTCGAAAGGAGGTTAGCGGAGAAAGAGTAATATCTTTCTCTGTCTTTTTTTTTCTCAAAATATTTTTAATCTGTTCACATTATTTTCAAATAACAAATATATGATATAATGCAATTATAAAAAAAGGAGATATTGTTATGGAAAATAAAACTTTAATGACAGATTTTTATGAGCTTACAATGGCACAAACATATTTTGATCAAGATAAAAAAGATGAATATGTATATTTTGATATATTCTTCAGAAAGAATCCATATAATGGAGGGTATACTATTTCAGGAGGACTAGATAACATTATAGATTATATTAATAATTTTCATTTTGAACCAAATGAAATAGAATATCTTAAAGGTTTAGGAAATTTTAGTAATGATTTTTTAGATTATTTGAAAGATATAAAATTTACTGGTGATATTTATAGTGTCCCAGATGGTACAGTAGTATTTCCAAATGAACCAGTAATTACAATAAGAGCAAAATGCATTGAAGCACAATTATTAGAGACTGCTTTGTTAGCAAATTTTAATCATGGAAGTTTAGTAACCACAGTAAGTAAGAGAATTACTGAGGAGGCTAAAGGAAGACCAGTAATGGAGTTTGGAGCAAGAAGGGCAAGGGGAATTGATTCAGCAATTGAAGCAAGTAAATATTCCTATGTAGGTGGATGCTCAGGAACTTCTAATACTTTAGCTGCTATGAGATATGGAATTCCAGCTTTAGGAACAATGGCTCACTCATTAGTTACAGAGTCAGAGGACGAATATGAAGCTTTTTTAAAATTTGCCAAAAGTAATCCAGATAATTGTGTTTTTTTAGTTGATACATATGATACATTAAGAATTGGAATTCCAAATGCAATAAGAGTTGCAAGAGATTATTTAGTGCCAAATGGATTAAAGTTTAAAGGAATTAGAATTGATAGTGGAGACTTGGCTTATTTATCTAAAGAGGCTAGAAAAATTCTAGATGAGGCAGGTTTTAAAGATACACAAATTTGTTTATCAAATGGATTAGATGAAAGAACTATAAGAGATTTAATTAACCAAGGTGCTTGTTTTGATTCATTAGGAGTAGGGGATAATATAGCAGCATCAAAAGAAAGATTAGGAGGCGTCTATAAATTAGTTGCAGTAGAAAAGCATGGAAAGACAATTCCTAAGATTAAAGTAAGTAATGACTCAACCAAAACAATAAATCCAGGATACAAGAAGGTATATAGATTTTATGATAAAACAACAGGATTTGCTTTAGGCGATGTAATAGCATTAGCTGATGAAAAAATTCCATTAGATGGAAAATATACATTAATAAATCCAGTAGATACATGGAAGAAGAAAACAATTTCAAATTATACAGTAAGACCTTTATTAGTTCCAATTTTTAAAGATGGGGAGCAAGTATATAATATGCCTTCTTTGAAAGCCAGAAGAGAGTATTGCGATAATGAAATGAAGACTATATATCCTGAAGTAAGAAGAATTACAAATCCTCATATATATTATGTGGATTTATCTGAAAAATTATTAACATTAAAGAATAAATTAATTCATCAATATACTGGTAAATAAATTTGTTTGGGGGAATATATGTTGTTCGATAGTGAGAAAGAATGTGAAAATATTATCAAATTTGTAAGAGATTATTATTCAAAAAATAATCTTAAAGGAGCCATAATAGGAATAAGTGGCGGAAAAGATAGTGCGGTAGTTTTAGCAATATTTGTTAAGGCTCTAGGAAAAGAAAATGTTGTTGGCGTTACGATGCCATGTAATTCAAATGTGGAAGATAGAGCTGATGCTGAAATGCTTGGCAAATATTACGATATTGAAATGGTAAATTATGATTTGACAGCTACATATGAGACTTTTAAAAATGAATTACCACATATTGGCGGTAGTATAAGTGCTGATATCTTGACTGAAGATAATTTGAAAAATAGTGATATAAATATTAAGCCAAGACTTAGAATGACAACATTATATTATCTAGCTGCTTTATATAGTTCTATAAAAGGAGGCACATATTTAGTCGCCGGAACTTCAAATAAAAGTGAATGTTTTGTTGGCTATTTTACCAAGGGTGGAGACGCTGTTCATGATATAGATGTAATCAAAGATTTTACCGTTTCTGAAGTTATAAAAATAGGGGAGTATCTTGGCGTACCAGCTAAGGTTTTATATAAAACTCCAAGCGATGGATTATCTGGTCAAAGTGATGAAGATAAATTAGGCGTATCATATGAAGATATCGAAAAATATATCTATGGAAAAGAATTAGATGATGTAACTAGAGAAAAGATTGCAAAGCTTCATAAGAACTCTAGACATAAATTTTCAATACCAATGTATAAAAGGCAAAGAATAGGAGTGTTTGTTGGGAGTTTTGATCCAGTACATAAAGGCCATACACATATAATTAATTATTTACTAGAAAATGACTATGTTGACAAAATATTAGTTATCCCAACAGGGGATTATTGGACAAAATCAGTAAATACTCCATTAGACCATCGAATTAATATGATGAAAATTTTTGAAAATGACAAAGTTATAATCTCTGGAGAGTATAATAATTTAGAATGTACGTATATGATTTTTGACGAGTTGGAAAAAATATATCCAACAGATTCATTATATCTAATTATTGGTGCAGATAATATTATTAAATTTGGTGAGTGGAAAAATGTGGATAAACTACTAGAGCATAAAATAATTGTTATTAATAGAGATAATATTAATATCAAAGAATATGTTGATAAATTTGACAAAAGAGATAACTTTATAATAATTGACAATTTTGATTATGTTCCAGTTTCTTCCACAGAAATTAGACAAAATGTGGATAACCCAGATGTGAATAAATATTTAGATGAAAGAGTTTTAAAATATATAAAGGATAATAATTTGTATCAAAATAATTAATAATATCAATTTTATGTAGATTTTAAAATTATTATAAGTTATAATAACAAAGTAATATATAGAGAGCTTCTATATGTGATTTTATAGAAAAGTAGGAGTTATTAATTAATGAAAAAGAGTTTATTTTTTTTAAGATGTATAATTATTATTCTTATTATGATTAGTTTTATAAACGTCTTTAAATTAGTTTCATTTGCAGATTCTGATTTGAAAATAGTAAATGATTCAGCTCTAACTAGCAGAACATATGTTAATGCAAGATCAGCATATTTGGAAACAATCAAATTATATCAAACATCTTCAACTAATACAGATTACACTATTACAGATATTAATAAAGATGGGAATCCAGAATTAATAATCAGAAGTGGAAGCAATGATTCAAATTATAATTTCCATTTTTATACTTTTAGTATTTCTGAATTAAAGTATCTAGAATCAATTAGCGGCGTTCATACTACACTTTATGAGATGGAAGATGAGAAATATATATATGCTTTATATGCGCATATGAATTATGAACAAGTAACATTATATGGTTTAAATGACAATAATAAATTGGTAAAAAAAGTATATGATGCAAAACAACTACAAGAGGGCGAAGAACACATTGGTGGAGATGTAAAAATTAATTTTGTAAAGATTACTGATACAGATTATTTATATAATAATATTCAAGATTTGACAGACGAAACAACTGAGACGGCCGAGACAACTGAGAGTGCGGTGATTGAGTTTAATGAGCCAGAGACTACAGAAGAGACAAATGAAGTTAATAATACAACAACTTCATTTACAAACGAAATTAATAATCAAATAGAAAATAATGAAAATTCAAATTCTGTCAAAGAAAATGAAGTTCCAAAAAAAATTAGTTACGCAGAATATATGAGTAATAGAAAACAAA
>JAEEGF010884636.1_pt1 | contig 9993 bp, 6 predicted proteins | sample 9134171 | NCBI WGS metagenome assembly JAEEGF01 (sample SAMN16246542, study PRJNA631951) | gut metagenome | biome: gut microbiome; feature: rumen; material: AP-attached | host: Bos | place: Iran: Karaj | collected 2018-10 | reverse complement strand
CGTCGTGGTGCTGTCATCGCCTTCCGTAAGGCCTGTATCCTCTACGTCATGAACGGTTGCAAATGGTCGCGCGATATTGAGGACTTCTGCCGCTGGTCGTTTGACTACGACATGTGGTGCAAGATGAACCTGTTCAGCGAAGCCCTCGGCGAGGACATGGAAATAGAGAAGCAGGTGGCTCGCGGTGGTATGGCCAATATGCTCGACCTGCTGCCCGATGAGTTCACCCGCGAGGAATGTCGCTCCATGCGCATTCAGCAGGGCAAGAAGAACCCCAATCCGAAGGACCAGCTGGGGCAGTGGACGAAGCGTGGATTCATCAGCTACGATGAAGTCACGAGGAAATATTACAAAACCCAAAAGTATCTCTCGAGCCGTGCGGCTTGAGAGATACTCTTTTTACACACCGGAAATGTCCCTACTGTGTAAAAATGGGCTTATTCTGCCGACTGAGCCGGAGCAGCAGGAGCTTCCTGTGCGGGAGCGGCAGCGTCGTTCTGCTGACTGGCACCGAAGCCAGGCAGGTTGTTGGGGTTGGTCGTCGGGTTCTCAATACCCTCCAGCACAGAACCTTCAGTAGAAGCCTGAGGTGCAACGTAAGCGCAGGCAATGCTGATGATTACCATAGCGATAGCGAGACCCCAAGTGGTCTTTTCGATGAAGTCGGTAGTCTTGCGGACACCGCCAATCTGGTTGTAGGTTGAGAAGTTGGAGGCCAAGCCACCGCCTTTCGACTCTTGGATGAGCACGATGCCGATCATCAGCACGGCTGCAATCACGATGAGAATAACTAATAACGTGTACATTTTTTTTACCTTTTGTTTTTATTGTTGTTTATTATCAATTTCTCTAAGAAACGGATTTGGTCTGCAAAGTAAGCATTTTTTTTCGGATATTGCAAACTTAATCGCCGAATAATTTCAAGTGCCTTCGAATATCTGCCCTGTTTTATGTAAATTCGGGCCAAAGTTTCAGTAAAATACCCCTCTTCGGGCTCTTTTCCCTCTTCTTCGTGTGGTTCTTCGATGACTGGTGTGAACTCGGGTGTCTCGTTCAGAACTATCTTGCCTTTGTCATTATTTATGAATGTATCGATGAGTTCCTGACCGATGAGTTGCGGCACTTGGTCATCATGGTCTTCCTCGGTTTCGCTCTCCAAAAGATAGGACACGTAGTCCACGGCGGCATCGGCAGGAGTGGGCTTGCGGCGAGGCTTGTTTTCCTTCTCGTCCTCTTCCTTGGGGATGGAGTCGAGGAAGGTGTCGATGAGCGAGATGGTACGATTCTCACGCTCCTCCTCGTTCTCGGCTTTGGCAGTCTGTGCCTGTGGGGTGCGCAGCCGGTAGTGCGCAGCCTCAATCATCTGGAACAGCACGCGGCGGTCAGTGATGTAGATGGCTGCACGGCGCAGCTCCTCGTCGAACAACGGGTCGTGCAGCAGATAGAGGTTCTGGAGCAGCAGCAGTCGGGCAGTCTGGAAATAGGGATAGAGTGCCAGCATGGAGCGCAGCTCGTACAGCGTGTCGCGGTCGAGGTGTTCCGGATGTTTTATCAGCTCTGCTATTTCCATGATGCTCGCTTGTTGTTGGGTTACCAGTTGGCAACTGTCGCATTGAATATCTGGTCGGTGATGTCCTTAACCATCTGAGTGACAAGTTCTTCCTGCACGGAGTTGAGCGACTGGCGGGTGTCGTAACTCGACTGTGCCGTGAACTGGCGCTCAAAGTCCTCGTCGTGGTTCTTGTTGTTCTTGAAACGCACGTTGACCGTAATCGACAACTCCGTCTGTGCCGAATAACCCTCACTGGATACCGACTTGTTGCGCTGCTCGTAGCGGGTAATCTCGCCTTCAATGAGCAGGTCGCCATTCTTCTTCACCTGTGTCAGTTTAGTATGGTTGGCATACTGGTCCTTCAGCTGGTTGTTGAAGATGCTGGCCATAGGTCCCCAAACGTAGTTGGAACGGATGGGGAAGTCGTTGATTTGTATCGTTTTGGTGGTCGTATAGTCAATGCTTGCGCCGTTGAACTTGTAGCTGACGGAGCAGGAGATGAGCAGCAGGCACGCGATGACGGCAAGTCCGAACTGCTTCAGGCGGCGGTAGAGTGTGCGGTCGCTGATACCCAGTTCCTGAGCTGCCTTCTTGCGGTTGCCATTGTTGCGCTCCAGCGCCTTTTCCAACATTTGGCGGCCTATGTCGCTGAGATTTAGGCTTTCAGGTTCCTTTTCAGGCTCGACGTATTCTTCGGCAATGGCGTCCTCTGCCATCCCCATGGGGCTTATCGGGCTTATGGGGCTCATCGGACTCATTGGAGTGAGCTGGGTAGAAGGACGGGGCGTGCTTTGCACTTCCTCTAATTGCTTCTTCAGGGCACCCATTTCACGGCGCATGTCGTTGACGTTGCCTCGCAGTTCGAAGAGTATCTTGTAGAGGATTTCGCGCTCGTTCTCAAACGAGTGGTCATTGTTTCCTTCTCGTGGTATGGTGGCCAGTTGGGTGCTCTCGCGGTCTTGGGGAATAAATTTGGCCAGTATCTCAGGAGTGATGCTGCGCTCCTTGCTGAGCACAGATATCTGCTCGGTGATGTTTTTCAGCTGGCGCACGTTTCCAGGCCATTTGTAGCGCATGAGCATCTGCTTGGCCTCGTCGGTCAGCACCACGCGATCCATCTTGTACTTCTCAGCCATCTGCATGGCAAAGAGCCTGAACAGCAGTACGATATCCTCGCCACGCTCACGTAGGGGCGGCATCTGGATGGGGATGGAGTTCAGACGGTAGTAGAGGTCTTCACGGAAGCGGCCTTCACTGATGGCCTTGCGGATGTTCACGTTCGTGGCAGCCACAATGCGCACGTCGGTCTTTCTGATTTCCGTTCCGCCGACGGGTATGTATTCGCCCGTCTCAAGCACACGGAGCAGTCGGGCCTGCGTAGCCAGCGGCAGTTCTCCCACCTCGTCAAGGAACAGGGTACCCTTGTTGGCAGCGCCGAAGTAACCTGGGGAGTCGTTGATGGCACCCGTATAGGAACCCCTGACGTGGCCGAACAGTTCGGAATCGATGGTGCCTTCAGGAATAGAGCCGCAGTTGATAGCAAAGTACTTCTCACGGCGTCGTGGTGAGTTGTCGTGAATGACGCGGGGGATGATTTCCTTGCCGACGCCACTTTCGCCAATGATAAGCACACTTAAATCCGTCGGCGCCACTTGCAGTGCGACGTCGAGCACATGGTTCAATGCTTCGCAGTTGCCTACGATATTATACCGCTGTTTGATGCCTTGTAACTCTGAACTTTTCATTTTAGCTGACAAAGTTACACATTATTTCTCAAATTGCTGCAATTTTGGCAGAAAATTATGCTTTTTTCTCTGTTTCTTCCCTCTTTGGCTCCTTGGCTTTGGGTATGGCAAAGCGAACTTTCTCGCTGTCGTCGCGCTTTTCCTTATAGAGCTTGGGCAGTGGGTTGGCCAACGGCTCGTCGTAATTCTTGCGGTTACGGAACACGTCAATGCCTGTGAATATAGCATGGCGCAGAGCCGTTTCATCGGCAATGCCCTTTCCTGCAATCTCATACCCGACACTGGTTTCGGGGATGGTGCATACGAAAGGCATGCCAGTTACCAGACTGATGCCGTCGTCGAGAGCGATCGTCTTCAGCGGGGCCAGTCCCTGGTTGTAGTACATAGCCAGTACGCCGTCAAACTTCGTGTACATGCTGTTGCCAAAGAATGAGTCGGTAGCGTAAGGACCGAAGGCCTGAATACCAGCCTGCTCCAATTCTTCGATGGCGGGGATGATGACCTCTTTCTCCTCTTCGCCCCAAGGGTCGGTCTCGTTGCCTGTAGGCGGATTGAGGGCCAGTATGGCAATGCGAGGATTGGAGATGCGCAGGTCACGACGCAGGCAGGTGTGCATAATCTTGCCTTTCTCCACAATCTTCTGCTTTGTGATGGCCTCAGGTACATCTTTGAAAGCTAAGAGGTTGGTTATCAGTGCCACACGCAGGTCGTCTGCAATTCTGATGCGCAGTAACTCAGGCTCTTTCGACAGGAAATCGGGGAGGTTGTCGGGAGCCATCACCAGCACGTCGGCCACTCCCTGCTGCACATCGACCATAGCACGTTTCAGTGCTTTGCGGGCTGCTTCTGTGGCTTCGTCTGAAGCTTGTCCCATTTCAACCTTGATTTCGTCGTCGAAGGTGGTGAGCAGGTTCAGGCGGTTCTCCTTTGCTTCGTCGGCCGAGTTGATGATGCTGAACTGCGTCTGTATGTTCAAGGCCTTGCGGTGGTAGGTGGCCACCTTGGGCGAGCCATAGATGATAGGCGTGCAAAGTTCCATCATTGTCGGGTCGTCAAAGGTTTTAAGAATCAGTTCGTATCCGACACCGTTTGTGTCGCCGTGCGTAATAGCTACGCGGAGTTTTCTTTCTTCCATAGCTTTTTATAAATAGGGTTATTATATTGGGTTTGATTGTGTCTTATGGGCGGTGCTCAGCAGTCCGCAGGCGGCAAAGATATCCTGCCCGCGACTGGCTCTTATGGTGGTGAACACGCCATGCTGTGTCAGATAGTCGCGCAGGCGTTCCATCCGTTGCTCGTCGGCTCCTGGCAGGTCTGCATCGGGAATCGGGTGGAACCGTATCAGGTTGACGCGGCACTCCAGCCCCTCCACCAGCTTGATGATTTCACGGGCATGAACGATGGAGTCGTTTAGCCCGCCAAAGCAAATGTACTCGAATGAGCAGCGGCGTTGGTGGGTGAAGTCGTACTGTCTGAGCAGGTCGCAGACTTCCTGAATGGTCATCTGCCCCTCTGCCGGCATCAGCTGTCGGCGTTGTTCGTGCAAGGGTGAGTGCATGGAGATGGCTACATGGCACTGGCTTTCATCGAGGAAACGTTTCAGTTTACCCCGTATGCCCACCGAGCTTACCGTAATGCGCTTTGGACTCCACTGGTAGCCATCGTCGGCAGTCAGGATTTCAGTTGCTCGGAGCACCGCGTCCAAGTTATCCATCGGTTCGCCTTGTCCCATGAACACAATGTTGGTGAGCTGCTCCCGCTCAGGCAGTGAGTAGATTTGGTTCAGTATGTCGGCAGCGCTGAGGTTTCCTTCCCAGCCTTGTTTTCCCGTCTGGCAGAACAGGCAATTCATTTTGCATCCCACCTGGCACGATACGCATAGCGTACCTCTCTCCCCGTCAGGGATGAACACCGTCTCTACGTATTTACTGGCCTCACCCTGCTTGCCGCAATGCACAGGAAACAGGTATTTCACCGTTCCGTCTATGCTTCGCTGGCAGTCGATAGGCTGCATCGCACCAATGGTGTAGTGCTCTTTCAGGAGCTCGCGGTTCTGCTTGGAGATGTTGGTCATGTCATCGATGGATACTATGTGCTGCTGGTAGAGCCAACGGCCTATCTGGCCGCCTGTAAAGGCAGGCATGCCCAATACCCGGACTGCTTCTTTCAGCTCGGGCACGGTCATTCCTATCAGCACTTTTTTATCGTTCTCCATGCGTCTGTCGCTATTTCGCGTGCAAAGTTACGCAATTATTCTGACATAACCAAATATGGGGCGGTTAGATGTTGGGTGTGTCCCACGTCTTGGTCTTCGTACACTGTACGTCTTGCGTCAGTCGGCCGACCTTCAGCGTGAAGGTTCCCTCCTCCAAAGTCCAGCGGCCATCAGCTCCAACGAAAGCCAAGTCTTTGGCGGGCAGGGTGAATCTGACAGTCTTTGTCTCGCCAGGTTCTAAAGCTACCTTGTCGAAGGCACGCAGCCGCTTGTTGTCGGGGGTCAGCGAGGCAACGAGGTCGCTCGAATATAGCAGTACGGCTTCCTTGCCAGCCCGATTGCCCGTATTCTTCACATCGACGCTGACAGTCAGAATGTCGTCGGCCGTGAAGCTGGTCTTATCCACCCTGAGGTTGCTATATATATAAGAGGTGTAGCTCAGACCATAGCCGAAGGGCCATTGCAGGATGACCTTGGCATCGTAGTCGTAGGCACCAGCCATCGTTCCAACCTCTTCGCTCACCTTATAGTCGTAGTTGATCAGTGAGTTGATTTCCTTGGGGTAGGTGTAAGGCATCTTGGCCGAGAAGTTTTCATCGCCGCTGAGCAGGTTGACCAATGCATCAGCACCGTAGTTGCCAGGCAGGAAGATGTGGACGATGCTTTTGGCGAGGGGCTCGATATCAGCAATGAGGCGTGGACGGCCCTCGTTGAGCACAAGGATAATGGGCTTACCCGTCTTGGCCAGTTCCTTTATCAGGTTCCGCTGATTCTCCGAAAGCCACAGGTCTGTCAGGTTGCCGGGCGTTTCAGTATATGAGTTCTCGCCTATGCAGGCTATGATAACGTCGCACTTGGCAGCAGCTTCCACGGCCTTCGCAATCTGAGGTGTGTTCTCTTCCCAGTATTGTCCGTCTTCCTTATAAGTGACCCCCTGCTCTAATGTAACGTTCAGGTTACCATACTTGTTGCAAAGGGCTTCATATATGGTGTTGTACTGCTCTGAGAGGTCTTCGGCCTTCGAGCCCTGCCACGTATAGCTCCAGCCTCCGTTCAGACAACGCATTTGGTTGGCATTGGGGCCAGTGAGGAGAATCTTTTTGCCAAGAGCCAGGGGCAAGGTGTTTCCCTCATTCTTGAGCAGGACGATGCTTTCTTCGGCAGCATCAAGAGCGGCAATGGCATGCTCGTCGGAGCCGAACAGACTGTAGTTCTTGCCGCCAGTGTTAGGCTGCTCAAAAAGGTTGAGACGATACTTTACACGCAGGATGCGGCGCACGGCATCGTCGATGCGCGACATTTTTACCTGACCTTCGTTCACAAGTTCTTTCAGCAGGATGCAGAAATCGACGCTATAGGGATCCATTGACATGTCGATGCCTGCGTTGATGGCAATGCGGATGGCATCCTTCTTGTCCTTGGCCACGTGCTCGCGCTGGAAGAGGTTGTTGATGTCGGCCCAGTCGGTGACGAGCATACCGTCCCAGTTCAAGTCCTCCTTCAACCACTTGGTCAGGTATTCATAGCTGGCATGCACGGGTACGCCGTTGATGCTGGCCGAATTGACCATCATGGTCAGCGTGCCTGCGAGGGCAGCAGCCTTGAAGGGTTCGAAGTATTTCTCCCGCAGCATCTGCGGTGAGACGTAAGCTGGAGTGCGGTCTTTGCCCGTCCAGGGGGCACCATAGGCAAAGTAGTGCTTGGTGCTCGTGGCTACATTGTACGGGCCTAAATGGTTGGGATCGTCACCCTGATAGCCTTTGATTTCGGCTTCCACCATACGGGCGTTCACGATGGGGTCTTCGCCGAAGCTCTCATAGATACGTGGCCAACGGGGATCGCGCCCCAAGTCGACAACGGGATTGTAAACCCAGGGGCAGTTGGCGGCGCGGCTTTCGTAGGCTGTAATCTGAGCCCCACGCAAAGCCAGCTCGGTATTGAACGAAGCTGCAAGGTTGATAGGCTGTGGAAAGAGCGTTCCCTTCTGGGTGTAGGTGACGCCGTGGTTGTGGTCGAGTCCGTATATGTCGGGTATACCCAAGTACTTCATTGACTTCTCCTGAATAAGCCGAATCCAGTACTGCCATTGCTCAACGGTAGCAGCACGCGTCGCTGGAGCGTTGAGAATAGAACCCACTTTCCACTTGGAGATACAAGTGTCGAGCATGGCCTCGTTAAGTTTCCAACTTCCACTGGCATCGTATTTGCCCATGATGTCGAAGTTCAGCTCCAGCATCTGTCCGATTTTCTCGTCGAGCGTCATCTTGGCGAGTGTTTTCTCAATTTTGGCCTCTAAGGCTTCGTCACGCGGTATGGCTGGCTTGCCTGTTGCCTGGGCCGATGCATAGGCAACGGCACCTGCTAATAGTACGGTAGTTAGAAATTTCTTCATTGTTTTGTATTGTTTGTTAATGAGATTGCGGATGCAAAATTACAAAATTCTTCTCAATTCTTTCGATTGTTACAGATTTTTATTGTAATTTTGCAGGAAAATTGTGCAAATATGAGACAAATGATAGATTGTTTCCTTCTCGATTTCGACCGTGAGGTCATGGCGGCGACTGTCAGCCAGCTGAATGAGAGCAAGGCGGTAAGGAATATTTTCTGGTCGGAAGGCATGACCAGTAGCAATGCCATCATGGAGATTGCTGAGCAGGCAAGGGCTGAATACGTGCTGCTTTTCACCAAGCCCACCCCCGTCACTTTGGGACAGAATGCCTTGGAACGGATGTTGCGCACTGCACTTGATTCGGGTGCTGCCTTAGTCTATGCCGACCGTGCAGGTCATCCTGCCATAGATTATCAGCTGGGTTCTGTCCGAGATGACTTCGATTTCGGCTCACTGCTGCTTATTCAGACGCGGCTGCTCCACACCTTTGCCATGCAGGCTGGTGAACAGGATTATGAATATGCGGGACTGTATGCCCTGCGTCTGTTCCTCAGTCGTCAAGGACAAATTTACCATCTGAACGAGGTGCTTTATGCAGAAGTGGAGCTTGACACGCGGGCTTCAGGCGTCAAGCAGTTCGATTATGTCAATCCCCGCAACCGTGAGGTGCAGGTGGAGATGGAGCATGCTGTGACGGAGCATCTGGCAGCTATCGGAGCCAAGATAGATCCGTCGTATTACCGCACTCCCGACTTCAGCGAACAGGAGTTCGAGGTTGAGGCATCGGTCGTCATTCCCGTTTATAACCGTGCCAAGACCATTGCCGATGCTGTGAACAGTGCCTTGCAGCAGAAGACCAGTTTCAAATATAACGTCATCGTTGTCGACAACCACTCCACCGACGGAACCACCGACATCCTGTCCCGTCTGTCGTCATGCCATGACGACAAACTGAAAGTCATCGTCCCTGAACGCAGCGATTTGGGCATTGGCGGCTGTTGGAATGAAGCCATCAACGATTCACGTTGCGGGCGCTTTGCCGTGCAGCTCGACTCCGACGATCTTTATTCCTCGCCCAGCACGTTGCAGCAGGTGGTTGATGCCTTTTATAAGCAAAAAGCCGCAATGGTGGTTGGCAGTTACCGCATGTGCGACTTCGAGTTGAATACGCTGCCGCCGGGATTGATAGACCATCGGGAATGGACTGACGAGAATGGTCCCAACAACGCTTTGCGCATCAACGGACTTGGTGCTCCCCGTGCATTCTTCACTCCCATCTTGCGACAGTTGCAGTTCCCCAATACCAGTTATGGCGAGGACTATGCCCTCGGTTTAGCATTCTCCCGTCATTATCGCATCGGACGTATCTATGACGAGCTCTACCTCTGCCGCCGCTGGGGAGGAAACAGCGATGCTGCCCTTTCCGTGGAGAAGGTGAATGCCAACAATCTGTATAAGGATCGTCTGCGCACCCTCGAAATTCAGGCTCGTCAGCACATGGTGGGTGGTGGCACTGATGCCGTCATGCCCGATTCTTCGTTGCAGCGTTTCTTTGACCGCCAGTTGGAAATGTGGGACGATGTGCGCCATCGTTATCGGGAATTGAATAACGTCAAGACCCGCGAATTGAGTGCTGGGGCATATACTGTGATTCTGCAATGGAATCCTGCCCGCATCGGTTCTACGGGAGCCAAAACCGACAGCAGGAGCATCAGCGAGCGGCCTTGCTTCCTCTGTGTACAGAACCGCCCTCCAGAACAACTCAAACGGGTTGTGGATGGCAAGTGGGAGTTGTTGGTCAATCCTTTCCCGATACTTCCCATGCACTTCACACTGCCTACATTGAAGCACACTCCACAGGCAATCAAAGATATGTACGGCGAAATATACCGTCTGCTGACAGCTTATCCTGAGCTGATGGTCTTCTACAATGGTCCGAAGTGTGGCGCTTCAGCTCCCGATCACGCCCATCTGCAGGTCGGAGTCCCGAGTGTACTGCCACTGATGGACTCCTGGCAGCGTCTGTCGCGGGAGGTGATACCCGTAGTGAAACTCTCTGCCACCGACGCTATATCAGTCATCAATGCCTATC
>JAEEGF010880451.1_pt1 | contig 9993 bp, 13 predicted proteins | sample 9134171 | NCBI WGS metagenome assembly JAEEGF01 (sample SAMN16246542, study PRJNA631951) | gut metagenome | biome: gut microbiome; feature: rumen; material: AP-attached | host: Bos | place: Iran: Karaj | collected 2018-10 | reverse complement strand
CGTTCGTGAAGGAGACGCTGGAGTCGCTTCCGTGGCGGTTCCCTTGCTCCAGCGGAGCGTGTGTGGCGCGTCTCGCCGAATACGACTGGAGCGAACCCGCGCGAACTGCGGCGTGATGAAACGGGCAGAGTAATGGAAGGGGAAATGAACAATGCAAAACATGGAGCATTGCGTCATGTGCAGATTTGGCGGGGACTGTCCCCAGTGGATTCGACTGGAGCGAACCCGTGCGAACGGCAGCGTGATGAAACGGACAAACTAGGGGGAACGTAGAATGAGAAATGCGAAACATGTAGAATTGCAGCGCATGCTGTTTTGGCGGGGACTGTCCCCGGCGGATTATCTTAATCGATTCGAGCAGGCTGCTGATCAAAGGTCTTGCCGAGTGAATGCCTGTGGCGCAGTAACAAATGCTCATCCGAATTTGATATAATTTCAAGCATGAGGCGGCGAGCGAGCAGACGAGCGGCTAGCAGCGGCGGACACCTGCCGCGGAGGCGCGTTCGTTCTTCTCGCGCCAGAGATTTGATTGCACGCGACAGACTCTGTGGAGGCACCTACCGCATCATCACCGACAACCAGGGCTCGGTGAGGCTTGTCGTTGACGCGGAGACCGGCAAAGTCGCGCAACGCCTCGACTATGATTCCTTCGGTAGGGTCTTGCGCGACACCAACCCCGGCTTCCAGCCGTTCGGGTTCCAGGGCGGGCTTTATGATCCCGACACTGGCCTCGTTGAATTCGGCTGCCGGTGGTACGATGCGGAGACGGGCCGCTGGATCAGCAAGGATCCGATTTTGCTCGACGGCGGCTGGAACGTCTACGCCTTCTGCGGGAATGACCCGATAAACCGCACCGACCCGTCGGGGCTTTATTCGTTCTGGCAATGGACGTCGCAGGTTATAGGTGCCGTTACTGGTGCAGCACAGGCGTTGGGAGGTTTTGGCTTGGCCCTTACGACTGGAATTTCTGGCGTGGGTGCTGTTGCTGGAATTGTGGTTGGTGCAAATGGTCTTGTTGCGATGACTGCAAGCATTCACAATATATATCAAATGTCCGACGGTGATGATGCCAAGCTGTGGGGTAATACCGGCATGATAGGGCTGACCACCTCTCTGGCAACGGAAAGTCCAACTCTAAACATGGTTGCTGGATATGCAGATGTTTGTGTTAATTGGGCCGCGAGTCCTATCGCTTTCAAGGAGGCTGTGACTGCGGTTGGGCGACATTTTGCAATAGGTACGTATGGTCGCATGCTCTGGGATAGCAATCATTATGGGACATTTGGTTCGGTGGATCGATTAATGTCGGCGGAAGAAATTGCGCAACAATTACTGCGTCCGATAGAGACTGCTGTGTGGCTGTCACGTATAGGTACGGCTGGATCCTGCATAGATGCAACGCTGAATATCATAAAATAAAGGGGAGATAGAGATGGTAAGATTAGGATGTTTAGGAGAGGGGTCCCGATTGCTTTATTCCTGTATAGAAAGAGCCAATTCTTCCAGTTTTTCGTCGAAGATTAGGAAGAGAGTGTTGTTTTTGGTGCTTGCATTCATTTTTGCGATGTGTATGATAATGTCATGGGCGGACAAAAATTGCGTTTTTACAATGAGTGTGGTGTTCTTGGGGACTGTATTCTTCTTGATAAACAAAGGTTTATATTTTATGAAAGCGCAAGAGCTTTCATATGGACTGGACTGTCTTGCCACGGCGAATTGGTGGTATATGGAATTGTGGTTTAATGATCGCAAGAATTATTCATTCTTCTTCGGAAGGATTATGCGTTCGCCTGCATTCATACTAATTGCGGGATTCTATTATCAATTGAAAGTAGGGGACTCGACATCGGCGGAAAAGTTGCTAGAGCTTGCAAGAGCGCGCGCTCCTGAGTTGCAGACAATTGAGATTTCGTCGGTCCGTGGGCTGCATCGAAGGGATCGTGAGATTTTGATGGATAGGCTTAGAAAGGATCTAGGCGTTGTGTGGTTATACAAGAATTACAAAAGGCTGTTGGCCGCGCTGTACATATTTTATTTCATGTTGTGCGCCTTACTGATTGTAGTTCTATTCCATGTCGTTAGACTGGTGATCTAACTTAATTGAAATCCTTGAAGTGTTTCAAAGGTTTGCGACAAATAATCATGGACTGTGATGCGATAGGTTCGGTCTTCTCTGGCCTATTGCTGTTAGTTTGCCGGCGCTTGAAATGTCACAAAAGCGCGGGTGTATTTGATATAATTTCAGGCATGAAGCAGCAAACGAGCAGAAGGAAGGCTGTCCGCGGCAGGTTCTTGTCGCGGAGGCGCGTTCGTTCTTCTCGTGACAGAGATTCGATCAGACGCGACAGGCTCTGTGGCGTCACCTACCGCATCGTCACCGACAACCAGGGTTCGGTGAGGCTTGTTGTTGACGCGGAGACGGGCGAGGTCGCGCAGAGGCTCGACTACGATTCCTTCGGTCGTGTCTTGCGTGACACCAACCCCGGCTTCCAGCCGTTCGGGTTCCAGGGCGGGCTCTACGATCCCGACACTGGCCTCGTCGAATTCGGCTACCGGTGGTATGACGCCGAGACGGGGCGGTGGATCAGTAAGGATCCGATTTTGCTCGAAGGCGGCTGGAACGTCTACGCCTTCTGTGGAAGCGACCCCGTAAACCGTGCAGATCCGTCGGGACTGATGGCTCTTGTGCGGAAATTTGGATGGTCAAGAGCAATTATTACAGATGTTACCGGGAAGCAAGAGATATTAACCCATCATGATGTTACTGGATTTCGGGATGCAATATTACGCTATCCAGATAAAGCCATTTCGAACATTACGATTTATGATCATGGTGATACAACTCAAATGAACATTGACGGTTTTGGGACTGGAATGTCGCTGTCTGAAGTAAATGGCTGTGTTATCTTTGAAGATATGAGTGATTCTGTAGCCGCTGTTGTCGGTCCCAAACTTTCTAGTGGTGCGACAATTTGCTTGTCAGGATGTAATACGGCATCAGAATACCCTTGGAATAATGATAATAACATCTCAAAGGCTCTTAGCAAAGAATTACCAGGTGTGCGTGTGTCTGGAAATGTGGGGCCAGCCATTGGGAATACTTTAGGCTTCTTTGTGCTGTTATGCCCTTTGGGACCGACAAAGAACTGGGGTATAAAGCGCACTTATGTAAATGGAGTGGAGAAGTAAAAATGCCAAGCGAAAAGAAATCGAAAAGCACGGGCGAGGTCCTTTGCGTGTATCTTGCATATTGGCTAGCCTTTGGACTATTTGTTGGAGGTCTGGCATGCACTAGAATCGTTGGAGTGCTGTCCTTTTATCTTTCTCTTTTAGTTGGCGTTACTTTTTTGTTTGTGTACGATTGCAAAGATCGGATTAAGACATCACCGTTGAGATTCATGGCCGCATTCTTGCTACTTGTGGCGCTGATGCTTCTTCCTCTTAAATCCGCGCTTGATTCTAGTTTCACCTATTTCAGTATTGTCGCCTTGCCCTGCATAGGAATAACGTTTGCCTACACTTTCTGCCTTAGGGAAAGGATATCCAGGTCTCCTTGGAAATACCTGCTTGCGTTCATTTTGCTGTTTTTTTCCATGATGATTGCCATAATGTCGTTCCCATAGTTTTCACCACATGGTCTTCCCAAAATGAAATTGATATCTGCATTTCAGGACTGGTACAGCGCGTACCGCGACGAGAAGCTGCGGAAGTTCGAAAACAGATGCCTTGACGACATTGCGTCCAGGTTGTCAGAACAGGATCGCCTTGTCCTGGCTCGGCAACGTGAGAAAATCATGGGTGTTTTCAGATCGCCGTTTCCCAGCAGCAAGCAACTGAAGTTGTTCGGCTCCGACTTGGACGAGTTCTTCGTTGACGAATCCGGAAGGAAGCGCAACGGACTCTTGGCGAGGATGGAATACGGTTTCCCCGACGCGGCGTCCGTGACTGTCGAGTTTGGCGTGTCGCTTGGAGTGCTCGACGGTTTCATAACGGGCCGTCGCATGACATGGCGCGAACGTTGCGATGCTGACTGCGAGTTGATTTCGATTCAGGTGTATCCGCCTGCACCGTCGCTGCCGCCGGACATCGACATTGTGATGGCGCATCGCGCAGAAGTCGAGGCGGCGTCTGACGGATTGGTGACGATTTTAGACCCAGCATCACGCGACCTTCGAAGTTGGGAAAATGGCTGGTTCCTGTGTCTAGGAGAAATGCGCAATCAGTATTATCTGATTCAGGAGATGTCGCACGGGGGAATGGTGCTCTTGCACGACTACAGTGCCCATGATCACCCAGCGGGATGCCCCTGTGTAATCCCGCTCCTGAAGTGGGCTGCCGCGCATCTCGACTATCTCGATCAGCCAGAGATTGACAAGATTACCCGCGCCGTCGCGCTGCTGCCGGATCCGTCTGGTGCGACGGTGACCACGCTGTCCGAATCGTGAAGGCCTCGCGCGCATGTCATGGTAAAATGTCTCGCATTACATGTCAGGCGGATAGAAGGGCGATACATCGCAGCAGAAGACTGCCGCGCAGAGCGTGGTTGCCTGTCCGCAGGAAAATGGGGTCGCGAGACGGGGTGACTAATGAAGTGGGGCACGATGCGCCGTGGTTTTCGCCAGGGGAAAATAAGGAGACGCAAGATGGCATCCTCAATTCGTGATTGGTGCGGCTCAATGTTTGACAACGGAGTGCTTCCGTTTGAGAGACGAATCCTAGAGGCCGTTGCTGCGCAGATGACGGGTGAAGCCAAGCATGTGTTTCAGAGACAGGTGGAACTGATCAAGAAAGTCCTGGTTGATCCATTCAAAACCTGCTTTGTCTTGAGCAAGAATATGGAACCTATGTTGAAGACAGTTATGTTATGGAAGCGACAAATATTAAAAGTATGAAATTAGGGAATGATGGTAAAGGAGAGAAGATGATGGCAAGGCCAGCATGTCCGGGTGAAGGCGAAGAGTCGCTGTGCGCATATATAGAGAGGGCGAATGCCTGCAGACCGCGTTCAAAAACCAAGAAGACATTGTGGTTCGTAGGCATCGCCGTTGCGGTGGCTATGAGCATTTTGCTGCTGCCAGTAGATGTGAATTGCCTCTTTGCCATTATTGCGGTATTTCTTGTGACACTCATATTGGGGCTATGTGAATTCGTGTTTTTCCAGAAGGCCAATGAATTTTCCTATGGTCTTGACTGTCTGACCACAGCGGATTGGCGTTATATGGAAATGTACTTTAGAGAACGGAAGAGCGTTTTCTTCGGCAGGATCATGCGCTCCCCGGCATTCGTGCTTATTGCAGGCTTCTATTATGAATTGAAGGTCGGCGACAAGGTGGCCGCGGAGAAGCTGCTTGCGCTTGCTCGTGGACGCGAGCCTGAACTGGAGACGATAGAGATGACGCCGAGCCGCAGACTGACCGGGAGGGAGCGGGAGCTTTTGATGGAGCGGTTCAGAAGGGACTTGGGCGTTACGTGGATTTACAAGTTGAAGCAGAAGAAGATGCTGTGGGCCACGGGAGGCCTTTTGCTGTTCTTGCTGTTTGTGATAAGGTATGTCATGATTCTGGTCGATTCGGGCAGACTGCTGATCAAAGGCGTTGCCGAGTGAAGGTTGTCGGGCATGGGACGTTGCAGGATGAATCTTCCAGATTCTGCTATCGCCAGATCGGCCGGCTGCCCACCGTATGTTTGAAGGGGTGTTTGTCGGCGAGGCGGAGTATGTGTGCGCGGTATTCGGTCAGTGCGCGGTCTGTACATATTGCAATAAGTGACGTGGGCGGAGTGTGTGGGGGCGATGGCGGGTAGAGAAGGCAAAGGGAAATTTGGTATAATTATCGGCATGAGGCGACAGACGATCAGAGGCACGACGAGGCGCGGCGGAATCAGGCCGCGCCATCTCGTGCTGTCGTCGCGACTAGGGGCGCTCCAGTGCACGACTTTTTCCATATGCATGACTTGGAAGGGCGTGCTGCTGATCAAAGGCCTTGCCGAGTGAATGTCTAAGGTGTAGGAGAGTTATGAATATGAAAAAGTGGTTTGCGGTCGTTGTTTCGCTCTTCTCATTGGCGGGGATGTCCACTCCGGTTGTGCCAGACTTGCCGAAAGGGCGCGAGGAGGAGTTTTTGGCATCTTGCCGCAAGGCGGCCGAGCGTGGTTCGTATGAGTCGATGTACTTTCTGGCGTACTACAACGAGCACGGCATTGGCATGCCTGTCAACACCGCGGAGTCGATAGAATGGTACCGGAAGCTTTGTGCGAATCCGTGCATAAGCAATGTCATTTCTGATTTTCAATATGAGGCAGCGAAGTCCCTTGATCGGCTTGCCGGAGTTCCGATTCCCTTTGATCCGCAGACAGCGGACGGGGACACGATGCTGTCATTCCTCGCATCGCAGACAAATGATGTTGACGCCGTGGCAGCGATGCGCTTGCTGCGGCAGAGGACCGTCGGGCGGACGCTGACCTTCACAAACCTGGTCGCATTCTACGTCCAAAGGATTAAAGACGGCAGGATCTTGCTTACGCTTGATTCGCTGCATGGGGCTGACGGCAGCAAGGAACGGCGGAATATGAATTCGCTTTCGTCGATACGCGTTCTTTTCGACAGTGAATCGGCGCAAATGGCAAGATGCCTTGATCGCGAGGACGGCGTGGCTCGCCTTGAGGGGCTGGTCGTCACGAACTGTCCGTGGTACTGGGGTTTTGTCGTCAAGGGCCTGTCCGTCGAGCCGAAGGATCCCTTGATAGGCCAGCCGTTGCCGGATTTCGATGCGGCCACGATTACTGGAGACGAACTGCTTGACTATCTCAAAAGCCAGAATCGCCAGATTCGCAAGTGGCAGTACTCCGATATCCAGTCGCGGCTGGTTGGTCGCCGACTGACGTTCAGCAACCTGCGTCTCTCGGGTTCGTCGGGCGATTCCCGAAGGGCGGAGGATGATTTTTGGGTTGTGGCTGTCCCGAAGTGGGAGCGCGTCGGCGAGGGGGATTTGGTCGGTAGCGCCAATTTCAGGTTGATGTTCCGTGACGAGCCGACGCGTCGGTTTGCCCGGCAGCTTTTGGGAGCGGCCTCGTTTGCGCTGTTGGACGAGGTATCTGGCACGTTCGTAAGGGTCGAGAATCCAGACGACGGCTGGGCATTCCAGCTCGCCGACGTCGATTTGGTGCCGCATGGGTCCGTCCGCGACATCGGCGAACTCGACGACGGCACGATTTCCGGCGATGACCTCGTCCGGCGTGTCGGCGCGAATTTCACGCCCGTAGCCTGGCTCTCGCTCTCGACCGGCTTTGCGGGACGTAAAGTGTCCTTCGTGTCGGGCGTCGTCGAATCCTGTCGCCCCTGCTGGACGAACGACACGTTCTCGATTGTCTGCCGCATGACGCCCTGGATGCCGGACGGCGGGCGGGGACATCCGCTTCGTGTTGCGTTCGAGGTCCCGCCCGAACGCGGCAGGGAGTTCCGCCGCACGCCCATCCCCGGCGATCTCGTCGTCAAGCTGCGGGGGCGGATTGCGGAGCTCAAGAACGTCGACCCTCGTCGCGTCAGGGGCGAAGGGCCTGTCCTGGAACTCGACCAGCCGGACTTCGACATCACCTGGAAGTCGGATGCCGTCAAGATGACGGGACTCGACGTACGCCCGGGCGACCGCATCGTCCGCCGACTCTCGCTCTGCTGGCCGGAGGTCAGGCAGGACCAGTTCATCCGGCTGGCGCGCCAGTTGAACGGCCGGACGGTCGAATTCGCGCGGGGGCGGTTCCAACGCGCCTACTGGCACCGTGATAGGCCGCTTGCCGTCACAGTGAGTCTCGAAGACCCATTCTATGGACGGTGCATAGACCTTGACGTCCTTCTGCCCGACGGCGATCTTGCGACACGGGCGCAGGGGCTGGAGTTTGGTACGATTCTGCGTCATATTCAAGGCGTCCTCACGGCCGAAGTCGCCAAGCGGGACCAGTGGTCGCCTGAAACGATGTGCGTGAGGTTGAAGGACGCGACGTTTGAGATCGACGAGAAGACAAAGTGATAGAAAACACCGAAAAGGGCGATAAACAAGAATCGTTATCATGTTATCCTTAGTGGTTTGCTGTATCGCACATTTGCTTTTGGGGGGTGTTGTTGTTCATTGTTGTCGCGATGGGAAATTTGAGAATCGCGCTGCTTCGTTAAGAGACTTGGCTGTGTACACTCTTGCTGTTTCGCCTGCGTCACATATTGCAACGTGTGACATGGGCGGAGTGTGTGGTGGCGAGGACGCAAAGGCAAAGGGAATTTTGGTATAATTCTCGGCATGAAGCGACAGACGAGCAGAGGCACGAGATGGCGCGGCGGATTCAGGCCGCGCCATCTCGTGCTGTCGTCGCGACTAGGGGCGCCTTTACAGCGCGACGGACTCGGCCGCGTTGTCGTGCGCGAGGAACGGGTCCATTCCTGCGGCGAAACCGCGCAGCGGCTCGACTACGACTCCTTCGGGCGCGTCCTCTGCGACACCAATCCCGGCTTCCAGCCGTTCGGGTTCCAGGGCGGGCTCTACGATCCCGACACCGGCCTCGTCGAATTCGGCTGCCGATGGTATGACGCCGAGACGGGACGGTGGATCAGCAAGGATCCGATTTTGCTTGACGGTGGCTGGAATGTCTACGCCTTCTGCGACAACGACCCGATAAACCGCGCAGATCCGACGGGGTTGTGCGAGAGTGTAACATGGGCGTGGGTAAAGGGATTTGGTTAAGGCTTTATGGAAGTGCCAAAATCAGCCTTGGCGTTTCCAGTAGAACAAGGTATAATTGGTGGCTCAAAGAGATTAATTCAATGGCTACTATTTGGCCAGCGAATAATTAGATGAAGGATAGTCGTATGGGAGCAGTGATATTTGATACAGTTGTAGATTGGCTTGGCCTAATCTTTTGTCCGATAGGAATCATATACGGCGTCGTCCTTGTCGCTTTGTCATACAAATGGCTTTACCCCTTTTTTCAAGACCGCAAAGTCCCAGATTACTGTTCCTTGATTCAGTTGGTGTTTTTGTGTGCTTCATTTTTCTCGCTTGGAATCGGAGGCTTTGATCGTTTCTTCGCTGGCAAGTTCGACGGAGAAGAATTGATTGTGAGGTGCGCGCTGAAGACTGCGGCAAGCGTCGTGCTCTTGATGACAAGTACTTTGCTGTCGGCATCCGAGATCAAGCGCTGGATTTGGCGAAACCGTACAAGAGGGTAGGCTATGCATTGCCAAACTGTGATAGAATCAATGAACAAGGCCCTTTGCGTTGCATTTCTCATCGCATCGGTCATCCCTGTTCTTGTCATGCCATATAGAATATTTCAGGCGTTTGTCACTCGAGCAAGAAATAGTCATGAACGTGGTGAGCATATCTATAATCCTATATTCGCCTGGCTTGCTTATTTCTTTATCGTGATAGGCGTTGTCTTTTCGCTTCGCATGTTGGAACTGCTTGATTATGGGCGGGCGCTTAAGGTTGGAATTCTATGCGCGTGTTCCTTGGGATGTTTGCTCTTATGCTGTTACCTAGTTGTCGCGGTATATGTAATTGTTGTCAAGTGGAGGAGTAGAAAATGAGCGAGTTATCAAACATACGCATTACGCGAGAGACGCTGAGGATTGTCGCTGAATCCTCGTATCGCGTTGATGGCAAGGACGTGCGCTTCCCTGATGTAGATTTCAGGGCTGCAGAAGTCTGGAGGATGGGAGATCTCGTGCCGAACGGGGAATCGGTTCGCGGAGCGCAGGGGGAGGCTCGGATATCCGTCGAGAACGTCGATGTTCTTGAAATGGCGATGCGGTTTGAGAATCCGCTTGTGCTCAACTTCGCGAACGCGCATTTCGCGGGCGGCGGTTTCTACCTCTGCGCGAATGCGCAGGAGGAGTCGATCTGCCGGAGGTCGACGTTGTACGCCTCATTGAAGTCGCCGGAGGCGAAGAAGTTCTACCGCGAGAACAACCTGCATATCCGTCGAGCGGAGGCCGACACACTCATCTAC
>JAEEGF011820140.1_pt1 | contig 9994 bp, 7 predicted proteins | sample 9134171 | NCBI WGS metagenome assembly JAEEGF01 (sample SAMN16246542, study PRJNA631951) | gut metagenome | biome: gut microbiome; feature: rumen; material: AP-attached | host: Bos | place: Iran: Karaj | collected 2018-10 | reverse complement strand
GAATAGGTCAGGAACTGGGTGACATGGTTCTTAACAATGTATGGATCCCGGATGGCTACAAGGATATACCATCTGACCGCCTTACACCAAGGCTTCGTCTTAAGGACTCTCTTGATCAAATCTTCGCAGAAAAGTGTCCACACGTTATCGACACTGTAGAATCCAAGTTCTTCGCAATAGGCGTCGAGAGCTATACAACAGGATCTAACGAGTTCTACATGAGCTATGCAGCAACTCACCCCGGCGTGTACAACCTTCTTGACATGGGACATTATCATCCAAGTGAATATGTAAGCGACAAGATTCCTGCGCTTCTTCCATTTTTTGATAAGATCCCGCTCCATGTGACAAGACCTGTTAACTGGGATTCAGACCACGTAGTTCTACTTCAGGACGAGCTTATTGAGGTCATGAAGGAAGTTGTAAGGAACGATGCCCTTGATAAGGTAATCCTTGGCCTTGACTTCTTCGATGCGTCTATTAACAGAGTAGCAGCCTGGGTTATCGGAACACGTGCTACACAAAAAGCCCTTCTTTTAGCCCTTCTTCAGCCAAATGAAGAGCTGAAGAAAGCTCAGGATGATGCAGACTATACTAAGCGCCTTATGCTTTCAGAAGAGATGAAGTCACTTCCATGGTCCGACGTTTGGACAGAGTACTGCAAACGAGAAAGCGTCCCTGCTGATAAGTCCTGGTACGACGAGATCAAGCGCTACGAACAAGAAGTGCTTTCAAAGAGAGCATGAAGTTTGAATACATTAAAAAGTAAATATCATAACTATAAACAATTCAAACTTTCTATTTGTATTTGGAACTAGAGTGTTACAGGCAGATGGCATGATCATCCGAATTCAATGGAAAGTTTGAAAAACACAAAGGAGGAGAGATTTATGGCAAATCGTATCGTACTTAACACAGTTTCTTATCATGGAAAGGGCGCAATCGCAGAAATCCCCGGCATTGCAAAGAGAGAGAACTTCACAAAGGTTTTCGTATGCTCAGACCCTGACCTTGTAAAATTTGGAGTAACAGCTAAGGTTACAGACCTTCTCGATAAAGAAGGCATCGCTTACGAGCTCTTTTCCGGAATCAAACCAAATCCAACAGTAGAGAACGTTGTAGAAGGCGTTGAAGCATATAAGAAGGCAGGCGCTGACTCTATCATAGCTATCGGCGGCGGTTCATCCATGGATACAGCTAAAGCTATCGGTATTATCATCACAAACCCTGAGTTTGCTGATGTTCGTTCACTTGAAGGCGTAGCACCTACCAAGAATCACGCTGTTAAGACAATCGCAGTTCCTACAACAGCAGGTACAGCTGCAGAAGTTACTATCAACTACGTAATCACAGATGTTCAGAAGCAGCGCAAATTCGTATGCGTTGACGAGCATGATATCCCTGCATATGCAGTTATCGACCCTGATATGATGAGCTCAATGCCTAAGGGACTTACAGCTGCAACAGGTATGGATGCCCTCACACATGCTATCGAAGGCTACACAACCAAGGGTGCATGGGAGCTTACAGATATGTTCCACTTAAAGGCTATCCAGCTTATCGCTGACAATCTTAGAAAAGCTGTTGAGAATGACCCTGAAGGTCGTGAGAAGATGGCACTTGCACAGTATATCGCAGGTATGGGATTCTCTAATGTAGGTCTTGGAATCGATCATTCTATGGCACACACACTTTCTGCTCATTATGATACACCACACGGCGTAGCATGTGCTATGTTCCTGCCTATCTCCATGGAATACAACCGTGATTACACAGGTGAGAAGTACAGAGAGATCGCAAGAGCTTTCCATGTAGAGGGCGTTGACAACATGTCTCAGGAAGAGTACCGCGATGCCGCTATTGCAGCTGTTCGTAAGCTCTCCAAGGATGTAGGTATTCCGGAAAAGAATGAGAAGATCAAGGAAGAAGATCTGTCACAGCTTGCAGATGACGCACTTGCAGACGCATGCTGCCCGGGCAACCCAAGAGAAGCTACAAAGTCTGACGTACTTGCTATGTTCAGAAAACTCATGTAATATGCGTTTGATCATAAATATGTAAACGCTGTTCTTCTAAAGAAGAGTCAATAAATATACGTTTAATCATAAGCGTTTAAACATATTCTTCTAAAGAAGAACCTAGTATTATTTGAAGAACTAATAAAAAACTTAAAGAGGTTTGTCATGTTTAATATTCTAGAAGCACCTTTTATGATCGAGATGATCAGAACTGTTACCAATATGTATGCCCATGGCTGGGACGAGCGTAACGGAGGTAATGTATCACTTCTTCTTGAAGAAGAGAAGATCAAAGACTACGTAAATACTGATGCGGTTATCCGCACTATAGATATCCCTTTTGATGCAACAGCCCTTATTGGAAAATATTTCCTTGTAACAGGTACAGGTAAGTATTTTAAGAATGTCCAGTATGATCCTGAGAAGAACATGGGACTATTCAGGATCGGTAAGGACGGGCACACAGCAGAGCTTTTGTGGGGATATAATGACGGCGGAAGATTTACATCAGAGCTTCCTGCTCACCTTATGAGCCATATCACACGTCTATCAGTAGATCCTGACAATCATGTTGTTATGCATTGCCATCCTACCAATCTTCTGGCTATGACTTATGTTCATGACCTTGATGAGAAGAAGTTCACTCATACACTCTGGGAGTTCTCTACAGAATGTATCGTAGTATTCCCTGACGGTGTTAACGTACTTCCATGGATGCTCTGTGGTACAAATGAGATTGGAGAGGCTACTGCAAAGAAGATGGAGACAGCACGTCTTGTTGTCTGGGCAGCACATGGTATCTATGGTGCCGGCAAGGATCTTGATGAGACCTTCGGACTTATAGAGACTGCTGAGAAGGCTGCTGAAGTATACATGAAGTGCGCAGCGCTTCCTAAAGTCAACACTATCAAGGATTCTGAACTGAAAGAACTGGCAGATTTCTTTAAAGTTACTCCAAGACAGGGATATCTTGATATTTAAGACTTGGTGATAAAGACTTTAAATACATGGCTCTGTTAAAAAAGAGAATCTACACATTATAAAACGAACAAGAAGGTTGCTGCACTTTGTGGCAACCTTTTTGCGTAGATATTCAGAAGATATTGCATAAGAATGGTGTTTGATTTTTACAAAATTGTGCAATTTTATGGTCAAATATTACCAAAAATGTTATAAAGGGGTGCATTAGGAAACTATATGGATTATAATAGACTGGTAACGAAGTATACTAATTGTATACATGGAAAAGCTTTAATTGTTTTAACTTGTTTTGGGGCAAAAAAAGCGTATGGAGAACATTTATAGCGATTTGCTTAAAAAAGTTTTTGTCTAAAATGCCCATGAAAGAAAGCTTATTATTTTTGTTTAAAATGCCGATATAATATCAGATTACAGTAACTATAAAGAAATAGCTGAGGACTTTATGCAATATAACATTTCTTTTGACATATGCGCGATTGTAATATTTGTATTTGTTCTTGTGTTGTTCCTCGCAAGAAAGAATTATGCCACCAGTTCCAATGCAGCTTACCTCATCCTGCTGGTGGATTCTCTTGTTGCGGCTGTTTCTGATGCGATTACCGGCTATACAATCCCTAATGCGGACAAGGTTCCTATTTTCTTTAACTATTTTATCAATTCCGTGTTCTTCCTATCTATGAATACCGTACTGTTCTGGTATTGCTATTATCTTCTTAGGATCATATACAAGACCAGACCATTTACACTGCTCAACAAGTTATTCCTTATTGTGTGCGGTATGGTAGATGTTATCCTTATAATATCTAATCCCTGGACCAAAGCTATATTCTATTTTGACGGATATGAATATTGTTCGGGAGATTTTAAGATTGTCTTGTACATTGTTTCTTTATTTATGCTTCTAAACTGCGTTTTTGAGACCATCAGGAACAGGGATTCTCTTAAATTCGGCCAGATCATGGGGATGATATTTGTTACAGTTGGAAACCTTATGTCAGTTGTTTTCCAGATGTTCCATCCGAGCCAGCTCATAACCTCTTTTACAGTATCTATAGCACTTCTTGTAATATACATGTCAATTCAGGATGTTGACAATTATGTCGATCCCCTCACAAGAGCGTTTAATCAACAGGCATTCGAGGATACTTTGAGCGGATTTGTTAAAACAAGGAACCCTTTTACTATTGTGACGGTCAAACTCCAGGATTTTAGGAAAGTCAATGAGACAGCCGGAATTGTAGCAGGTAACAGAATCCTTGAGATGATAGCGTCAAGGCTTAGGAATATTGTTGGCAAAGAAAACCTGTTCTATAATTCGGGGACCCGCTTCACAGTCCTTATCCATGATAAGGGAATGGATGAGAATTCTATCATATCTCAGATCAAGTTCGACTTAAGAAGAGAGTTCCAGGTTGGCGATATAGAGCTAAGGCTCCGTCCTCAGCTTATTGTGGTCAGATACCCGGACCATGGCAAGACTTCATTCGAACTTGAGGATGCCATCACATATTGTATGAGGCAGCTGGAGAAGTCCAATACCCAGGAAGTTATCTATGCCGATTCTCTTATTCTCAAGCAGGTCAAAAGAAATGCGGACATGGACCGCATCATGCGCGAAGCTATGCATAACTATGGCTTTAAGGTTTTCTACCAGCCTATAAGAGATGCAGCAACAGGAGAGTATCACTCTTGCGAAGCGCTGCTGCGCTTGTATGATGAAGACTACGGATTTATAAGCCCCGAAGAGTTCATTCCAAGGGCTGAGAAGAGCGGACTTATAATAGAAATAGGCGAGTATGTCTTTGAAGAAGTCTGTAAGACTATAAGGAGTCGCAAGTTCGAAGAGCTTGGAATAGATTATGTCGAGATCAATCTGTCTGCTGTTCAGTGTATCCAAAGAGATCTTAGGGACAAACTACAGGTTATCATGAAAAGATATCATGTAAAGCCGGAAATGATCAATCTTGAGATAACAGAAACAGCTGCAGTCTCATCAAGCGAACAGCTCCTTGATTTTATGAATGTCATGCTTCATGGCGGTATCAGGTTCTCGCTTGACGACTATGGATCTGGTCTTGCCAATATGAATTATCTTCTTATGTATCCTTTTAATATAGTCAAACTTGATAAGATGCTCATATGGAAGGCGTTCAGTCAGGAGAGAGCGCTTGTAGCACTCAAGTACACTATCGAGATGCTCAAAGAGCTAAATTATGAGATAATCGCAGAAGGCGTAGAAACCAAGGAACAGGCTGACGGTCTTGCAGCTATGGGATGTGACAAGTTCCAGGGATTTTTGTATTCAAAGCCTATTGAGAAGGATGAGTTTGTGGATTTTATCAGGAAGAACAAGGCAGAGTCTTATGGAGACCAGAACAATGAAGCTGCACAATGATCTATGAGAGTCTGGTCAGAAATCTAAATAAACTAATAAGTACGATTGTGCCGCAACTATGCTATAATTAAGGAGATTGCAGATCCTTGGATGAGGGGGATCTTGTTTTAGGAATCTGCACTTTAAGATTTTTCTTAGAGGGGACTATTTTTTTCAGGAGGAGACAAAATGTCAGTTAATGACGAGTACATTGAATTTACAATTCCCAAACAAAAAACAATCGCGCTTATCGCGCATGATAAAAAGAAAAAGGAGCTTGTAGAGTGGTGCGAACACAATAAGTTCAGACTTGAGAAGCACTTTTTGTGCGGAACAGGTACATCAGCAAGACTTGTTGCAGAAAATACAGGACTTCCTGTCAGAGCTTACAATTCCGGACCTCTTGGTGGTGACCAGCAGGTTGGAGCCAAGGTTGTAGAAGGTAAGATCGACATGATCATCTTCTTCTCAGATCCGCTTGAAGCTCAGCCACATGATCCCGATGTCAAGGCACTTCTTCGTATAGCTCAGGTATACGACATCCCGATTGCCAACAACAGATCAACAGCAGATTTTATGATCACAAGCAGATTCATGGAAGATGAGTATGTTCACAGGGTTCTTAATTTTGACAGAAATGTTGAGAAGAGAGTCAAAGAGGGGCATCTGGTATAAGGTTGCATCAGGAATTTATGGTGAAGAATCATAATCTGATTAAGAATAATAGATCAAAAATCTTAATCTGATCAAAATAGAAGATTGTCATATAAAGGAGGTTCTAAGTTTAATATGATCAATATCAAAAATGTTACAGATGATATACTTTGGATTGGCGGAAGCGACAGACGCCTTGCTTTATTTGAAAATCTTTTTCCGCTTCCTGATGGAGTGTCCTATAACAGCTATGTTGTTAAGGATGACAAGACCATAATCTTTGATACAGCTGATGTGACTATAGCCGATCAGTATGTTGAGAATCTTCAGGCAGCTCTTGCAGGTGCAAAACCCGACTACCTTGTGATCCTTCATATGGAACCGGATCACTGCTCGCAGATATCAAGAGTAGTATCGCTGTATCCTGATATAAAGCTTGTAGGCGGCGTGCAGACTTTTAAGTTCCTGCATCAGTTCTTCCCGGAGCTTGATGATGTAGAAAAGGTTACAGTTAAGGAAGGTGACACTTTAGATACAGGAAGTCACAGCTTTAGCTTTGTAGCAGCGCCTATGGTTCACTGGCCGGAAGTTCTTCTTGCATTTGATACAAAGACAGGAACACTTTTTAGTGCGGACGCTTTTGGAACCTTTGGAAGCGTTGATTCAGGAATCTTTGCAGATGAATATGACTTTGAGAAGGATTTCCTTGATGATGCAAGGCGCTATTATGCCAATATTGTAGGCAAGTACGGAGCTCAGGTTCAGGCTGTACTTAAAAAGGCTCAGGGCCTTTCTATAGAACGTATATGTCCTTTGCATGGTCCTATATGGAGAAAAGACCTTGGATGGTTCATAGACAAATATGACAAGTGGAGCCAGTGCATACCGGAGACAGAAGATATACTTATAGTATATGGCTCTATGTATGGACATACAGCAAGCGCTGCTGAGACTCTTGCAGGACTTGTTCATGAGATAGGCGGCAAGAAGGTCAGAGTCTTCGATGTTAGTAAGACTGACAAGTCGTTCCTTGTAGGCGAAGCATGGCGCTGCGGCAAGATAGTCCTTATGGCTCCGACATATAATGGCGGGTTGTACCTTCCTATGGAGAGCTTCATAGAAGATCTTGTGGCACTTGGCCTTAAGAACAGGAAGTTCGCTCTTGGACAGAACGGAACCTGGGCACCTGTTGCTGCCAAGCATATGTCTGATAAGCTTGCGCTGTTAAAGGATTGTACGATTCTTGAGGATGTGCTTACTATAACATCGGCGCTTCATGAAAGCGATCTTGATACTGTTAAGAACTTTGCAAAGGCTATTGCGGATATGGCCTAATTATTTTTAATTAGTAGATAGGTAAGAGGAATTGCATAATAGTGATTCCTCTTATTTTTTATGATGAAAAATTATAAAATTGAAATTTGTTTGAACATGCGGTAAAGTATTATTGGTTAAGTAACCTTGGCGTTCACATAGGTCTTATATGGGAATAAAATCCGGTATGCGGGCATCTTCCTAAGGCGAGTATTTCGGCCTTAATAGAACTTGCTGGTATATCTTTTGACCTGTGATCAGTTAAGGAATAAATCTCACACAAAAGGGAGGAGAGATTCATGCTTGAAAAAATATTCAAGCTCAAAGAGCATGGGACAACTGTCAAAACAGAGATACTGGCAGGTCTCACAACATTTCTTGCTATGGCCTATATTCTGGCTGTAAATCCATCCATTCTTGGAACTGTAATGGATCCAAACGGTGTATTTATCGCAACAGCGATTGCATCAGCGTTTGCTACATTTTTTATGGCGTTCATCGCTAACTATCCTATAGCACTTTCTGCAGGCCTTGGACTTAATGCATATTTTGCATATACAGTATGCCTTGGCGAACTTGCAGACATGGGAGAGAATGCGTTTACGGTATGTCTAACAGCAGTACTTGTAGAGGGTCTTGTATTTATCGTATTGTCTGCATTTAAGTTCCGTGAGCAGATCATAAACGGTATACCTCAGAACCTTAAAAATGGTATATCTGCAGGTATCGGTCTTTTTGTAGCATTCATCGGTCTTCAGGGCGCAGGTATCGTTATCAACAGCGATGCTACTCTTGTAGATCTTGGTGACTTCTCTACACCTCAGGTTGTACTGTCACTTGTTGGATTTATTATCATCGTAGTACTTACAAGCCTTAACATCCCAGGATCAGTACTTATCGGAATCATCGTTACATGGATCCTTGGAATGTGCGCACAGACTACAGGCTGGTATGTTGTTGATGAGAACAATCTGAGCCTTTTCCCGAATTTTTCAAATGGTCTTGTTAACTTCTCGGGACTTGCTAATACTGCCTTTAAGTTTAACTTCCCTTGGGTAGCTGCTAATCTTGTTCAGTTCATAGCTATTACATTCAGTTTCCTGTTCGTAGATCTCTTCGATACAGTTGGAACAGTAGTAGGTGTTGCTGATAAGGCAGGACTTCTTGACAAGGATGGCAAGCTTCCAAGAGTTGGTAAGGTATTCATGTCAGATGCTCTTGGTACCACACTTGGTGCATGCCTTGGTACATCTACAGTTACAAGCTTCGTAGAGTCAAGTGCCGGCGTAGCGGCAGGCGGTCGTACAGGTCTTACAGCACTTACAACAGGTGTTATGTTCCTGGTTGCTATGTTCTTATCACCGGTATTTCTTGCGATTCCTTCATTTGCAACAGCTCCGGCTCTTGTATATGTTGGAATGCTCATGGTAACTTCTATCAAGAAGATTGAATTCGACGGAGATATCGCTGACAGTGCAGGCGCATACATGGCACTTCTTATCATGCCTCTTACATATTCCATCGCTAACGGTATCATGTTCGGTATCCTTACATGGGTTATCGTAAAGGTATTTGAGAAGAAAGCTAAAGACGTATCACCTATCATGTGGATCATATTTGCATTGTTCCTTCTTAGGATCGTAACACTTGTAACTAACTTCAGATAATAATGTAACCAGTCAGGAAGCGCAGTGATATGCTGCGCTTCCTGTTTTTTGTGGTCCAAGCTGAGAACTAAGTTCTCTGGATGCATGATACATCGCTCTTGATACAATCTCATCAAAGGGGAAGTATTTTGAAAACTGCCAGGTACATAAGACGTCTGCTTGTGAAAATCTGCTTGCATCTTGAATGATTCAATGCTAGAATTAAATACGTTGCAGATGTAGTTCATCGGTAGAATATCAGCTTCCCAAGCTGAGGAGGCGGGTTCGATTCCCGTCATCTGCTTATTTAGGGCCGTGGTTAGATGTTTTTATTTAACCACGGCTTTTTTGTTACGAAGGATAGAATAACGATACCTATTTTGCCTCGAATCAGATATATTTATAGAGATACAAAGTTTAAAATAGGTATATAAAGTAAATGCATGAATACTATAGTAAAGGAGTTTCAAAATGAATGACAAAGTTCAGAGAAGAAGCGAATTATTAGTTGAAAACAGAAATCTTTTACATAAGGATTTCTTTTTGGAGAATGGCCTTATCACAGTTATAGCAGGTGCTGCATTTGCGCAAAATGACAGAACTGCTGATCCTGACAGGGTTAAGGATTGCAGAAAACTCCTTAGAGATAGACAGGGCGTTTTTTCTCAGGTACGTGGCAATAATGAGCTTATCATTTCTGCCAAGATGGCTCTAAGTCCGAATCCTGAACTGTATATAGAGAATCTGATAAATATTTATGAGAAGTCTGCAAATAAAAAGTCAAGTAGAAAATATATGAACTTTGAAAACTTTATACAGGTTGAATTTTTGATATTATAAAAAGACCGCCATATTTGCCGGTCTGTGATGGTGAGAGATATTAGTGATTATTCTGTTTGGTTGGCATCAAGCGATTCTAGATACTCCTTAACACGCCCATAGTAGATGCGAAGAAACTTATTAGCTCCAGCAGTCATATAGACATAGTAAGGCTTACCTTGAGCACG
>JAEEGF011559516.1_pt1 | contig 9994 bp, 17 predicted proteins | sample 9134171 | NCBI WGS metagenome assembly JAEEGF01 (sample SAMN16246542, study PRJNA631951) | gut metagenome | biome: gut microbiome; feature: rumen; material: AP-attached | host: Bos | place: Iran: Karaj | collected 2018-10 | reverse complement strand
GGTCTGGAGGACATGATGAAGCAGCTGTTCCGGGCCTCTGTGGTTCTGGGTCTCGCAGTGGGTGCGGTTCTGGTGATCTTTGCGCCTGCGTTTGTGAGTCTGTTCCTCCCGGAGGCCGGAGCGGTGCGGTCGATGGCCATTCTGGGCGTGCGGCTCGTTGCCGCGGGTATGATTCCCTATTGCATCAACACCGCTTTGAAGAACTCCTATCAGGTCACGGGGCGGGAGCGGCTGACGGAGACGATCTCCCTCGTCGCCGGAGCGGCGTTCCCGGCGCTCGCGGCGTATATTCTGAGCCGCTTTCTGGGCACGACCGGCGTCTGGTTCTATTTCGTCGCCGGTCAGCTGCTCGCGCTGCTGGCGCTCTGCCTCTATATTCGTCATCACAGCGGAACCCTGCCGTGGAAGGAAGGTGCGTATTTGCTCCTGAAGGACAATCTCATCGTGCCGAAGGAGGACGTGCTGGAGGCGGATATCCACACACTGGAGGATATGGATCGCGTTGTGCGTGAGACGGAGGAATTCTGTCTCGGGCGCGGAGAGAGCAGTCGGGTCAGCATGCGCCTCGCGCTCTGCGTCGAGGAGATGGCCGGCAATACGCTCCTGCACGGCTTTCCGAAGGACAACCTGCCCCACCACCTCTCCGTGCGCGTGATCGACAAAAAGAACGGCTGGGTGGTGCGCTTCCGCGATGACTGCGGTGCCTTCGATCCGGTGCACTATATCCCGAAGGAAGGGAAGGACGCGCTCGGAATCCGCCTCGCGCTGGCGCTCTCGGAGGAGACCAGCTACATCTACTCGCTGAATCTGAACAACCTCACGCTGAAGCTCCCGACGGAAAGAACCGCTGCCTGAACCCGGGGGAGCGATTCAGAATAGAGAAAAAATCGGATCATGGAGGGAAAGCATCATGTCGTCCAGCAGAGAATATCTGGAATATATCCTGGATCAGCTCTCAGACCTGAGCGGCGTCTCTTACAGGGCCATGATGGGAGAATTCATTCTCTATCATCAGGGGAAAATCGTCGGGGGAATCTTCGATGACCGGCTTCTCGTGAAGCCGACGGAGGCGGCAAAGCGGCTGCTGCCGAATGCGCCATATGAGATTCCCTATCCCGGCGCAAAGGAAATGCTGCTGGTAGAGGACGTTGATCACCGCGGCTTTCTGTGCAGCCTTCTGGACGCAATCGCCCAGGAGCTTCCGGCTCCGAAGAAGAAAACCATCCAATGAGAAAGAGAAACAGCCTCCGGCATGATGAAGCCGGAGGCTGTTTCCCGTTTTCGCTTTTTGCAGTTGACCTATGCCGTCCTGCGGCAGATGTAAAGCAGATGGTTGGTCATTCCCAGCAGCTCCCGCTTTTCGGAAAAAGCCAGATACCATTCCGCAAGCGCTTCAAAATCCTCGTCCGACAGGGCAAAGTCAGGCCGTTCTTCAATGGGCTCTAAAAGCCCGTCCACGCCTGCCGTCGTGATCCATTCGACCGGCTTGCCGTGAAACAGCTCCTCAAACTCCGCAATGTCGTATCCGGTAAAGAGCTGCTCCTTGAAGTGCCTTACCTGATGATCCTCCGTAAAATTTAAGGCCTGTCCTTTTACCCAATTGCCGCAGAAATAGTTTGCATACATAATGGCAAATACGGAGATGAAGGCAAACAGCATCACGCCGCCGGGCTTCGTGACCCGAATCGCCTCGTCGATTGCGCGGTTTACCTCGTCCGGTTCATACAGGTGATACATCGGGCCGAAGATCAGCGCAGCATCAAAGGCGCCGTCCGGAAACCGGCTCAGATCCGTCGCGTCCCCCTGAAAGGCCTGCAGGTTCTCCATGCCCCTGCCGTTCTCTCTGAGCACTGCGAGATTGTGTCCGACGAGCTCGACCGCCGTCACATCCATTCCTTCCTTTGCGAGAGCGATGGAGTATCTCCCGGTTCCGGCGCCGACCTCGAGGATTTTTGACGATTCGGCCGCATAGCGGTGGATGTATGCCATTGTGGTGCGATACTCCAGCTGGCCGTGCCGCGATCTTGCGGTCCGCCCGTCTTCGTCATACTGCGCATAAAAGCTGCTTAAGATTTCTTTTCTGGTACTCATATCCGTTTCCTCACCGCTGAATCGCGAGAATCTCGCTGTGTTTTTCACGTACCGCTGACGGAATCCGAAACCATCGCGCACAGGCGGCAGATGCTGCCGAAAATCATCTCATGGACTTCCACAGCGAAAAACGCCTCCCGTCCGAAATGGGAATGCCATTCTTTTTGCCAGAATATCAAGCGGGATGTGCAAAGTCAAGTGCAGCCGCCTTGTTTTCGGTTTGACCGTTCGGCACGAATCTTTTATAATACAAAATACCAAAAGGGAAGGAGCAGCCCCGTGTGCGCTGCGAGGTGTATCGAGATGACAAAACTGATTCGACACGCATTTTCCTGCAGCCGGGACTCGCTTCGGCTGCGCGGCACCGTGTTTCGCCCGGCGGAGGGCGAGCGGTTTCCCGTCGCCGTGGTCAGCCATGAGTTTATGGCGAACCGCCTGTTCACGATGCGCTATGCGAGACTCCTGGCCTCGCTCGGCTATGCCGCGTTCTGCTATGATTTCAGCGGCGGCTGCATCGTCGGCGCCAGTCAGGGCAGGACCACGGATATGACCGTGTTCACCGAGATGGAGGATCTCAAGGCGGTCATCGCCTATGCCGGGGCGCAGCCGTTTGTAGATCCGGACCGCCTGCTGCTGATGGGCTGCAGTCAGGGCGGACTCGTCACTGCGCTCACTGCGGCGGAGCCGGAGACGCAGGCGGAAGCGATCATCCTCTTTTATCCCGCGCTCTCCATCCCGGACGACGCGCGGAAGGGCAGTATGATGCGCGCAAGGTTCGATCCGGCGGACATTCCCGAAACCATGCGGTGCGGCCCGATGAAGCTGGGCAGAGCCTATGCCGCGTCTGTTCTGGATCTGGATCCGTTCGCCGCGATCTCCGCGTATCGCGGCGATGTGCTGCTCGTCCACGGCAATGCCGACGAGCTGGTGGATATTTCGTATGCGAGGCGCGCCTGTGACGCTTATCGCACTGCTGCCGAGGCCGCGCTGCAGGCGGGGGAGATTACTGTCATGCCGCAGATCGCGTTTCACGAGGTCGACGGCGCCGGGCATATCTTCCTGAACCCGAAGCATAATCAGGATGCGGTCAGGGCTGTGACCGCATTCCTCGCCGATCGGAGAGGTGAACCGTCATGAGACTGTTTATCGCCATCCGCTTATCGCCGGAAATGAAGGCTGCGCTGACAGACGCGCAGCGCGCCATGTTTCGCCGCGGCGTGCGGGGGAACTTCACTTCGGAAGAAAACCTGCACCTGACGCTCGCTTTCATCGGGGAATACCCGAGCGCGGAAGCCGTCATGGACGCGCTCTCGGGCGTCGTGTTTACGCCCTTCGATCTCCGGCTGGACGGCATCGGGCGCTTCGGCGACCTCTGGTGGGCGGGGCTGCGGGAGTCCGCGGCGCTGACCGCGGTCGTCCGCCGCGTCCGCAGAGCGCTTGCCGAACACGCGATCCCCTTCGACCGGAAGCGCTTCACGCCGCATATCACCCTGCTTCGAAAAGCCACCCGCGACGCGGCGGAAATCCCGATCGCGCCTGCGGCCATGACGGTGCGCACCCTCTCGCTCATGTCCTCGAGCCGGGGCCGGAACGGCATGATCTATACCGAGCTCGGCACAATCGAAGCAGATTCGGCATAACCTTTTTCATGGATCACAGATTAACATAATATAATTATCGTAAATCTATTCGTCAGGCAGCACACGGCAGGTATTCCGGACCGAGAGAATTATTTGGTACAGCATTAATGAAAAAATGACAGCAAGAGCAAGTCGCCACCCCGGCAAACAGGAGAATCATGAAATAGGCGCGATGCGCGTCTTTCCCGGTGTGCACGGTGTTCTTGCATACGAGAGAATTCAGAGGTACAATGTGCTGGAACGAAGAGAACGAAGTACAGGAGAGAAGAGAACCATGGACTTTGGCAAAAATGAGCAGAACAATACATGGGGCAGCATGTCCTATGAGTCGAAAACCCGCGCGCTGTATCTTCGCCAGAAGCAGACGCTGGATCTGTTTCTGGAGCGCGGCGCGATCTCGCAGGCGCAGCACGACAAGAGCCTGCACGATCTGACCGTGAAGATGGGCATGGCGGTATCATAAAAACAGGAGGTACGATCATGGACGAGTTCTTGGGTTTTGGCGGACTCTTTGACATGGACGGCGACGGCAATCTGGATGCCGGCGAAACCGCGTTCGGCCTCATGATGATGGATGACGTTCTCACGGATGAAGAATCGGACGATGCGGAATCGCTTGATGATGACGAACTGGAGCTGATGACCGGCTACAGCCGCGATGATTTGGAATTCATGGATTCGGAAGAACGTACCGAGATTCTGGAGGAAGCCGGCTGCGAGTCGGACGATTTCGGCTTTGATGACTTTTGATGATACGAGGCCTCTGTGCAAATGAAGAATCATTGCCCAGTCTTTAAAGCTGGAGGAAGCTTTCCAGAGACTAAATGGAATTTTAGATGTAATTGAACAAATTCACCATAGGTGGCGAGAACCTGATCTACCTCTGCGGCGTTTATCAGATCATCGACGGCAAGCACCGCTTTGCCATCCTCACGCGGGACGCCAACGCCTCCATGATCGAGACGCACGACCGCATGCCGATCATCATCGGCAGGGAAGCGGTGCGCCCGTACCTGACGGAATACGAAACGGCAATCGAACTCATCTCGGCGGCGTCCCCGATGCTGAACCGGGAACCGGCGTGAAAGGCACTGATATGAGACAAGACCTTTGGATTCAGAAAACGCACCTCTTCAGCAAGGACGAATACATCTGCACGGCCTGCCGCGCCGTCTGCGACAAGCCGTATCAGACCTGCCCGGTCTGCGGCACGGAGAAAACCAAGGTGACCTACGACGCTTCCTGGGTAGATGAGGCTGCGGAAATGGATATTCTGCTGGACGAGGACTGGTAACATGAAAGTTACGGTAATGAGCCGCTGGGACGCGGTGTTCTACTGCTACAATCCGCACACGGAGCCGGCGGTCATGATCTCCATCTCCGACCCGCACATGCAGTACGCGGCGGCGCCGTTCTGCAGCGAGGAGAACAAGGTCCTGCAAATCCTCTCCCTCTGCTTTGCCGATGCTGACGAACCCGGCCCGGATATCTACGGCTACGACGCCAAAGTCGAGGATCTCATGCGCGACGAGGACGCGGCGAAGGTGGCGGAGCTGCTGCGCACCTACCCGGACACGGACGTCATCGTCCACTGCGACGCCGGAATCTCCCGCTCCGCAGGCGTCGCCGCAGCAATCCTGAAGCACACCACCGGCGATGACAGCAGTATCTTCGAAAACGGACTGTACGACCCGAACCTCTGGTGCTATCAAAAGACACTGGCTGCACTGAGTGGCGAATCCGCGTCAAATAAGTTTACATAATATCAACAACGCTGAGAGAAGGAGGAAAGCGCACATGAGAATTTTGGTTTTGAAGAGCAGCGGCAACCGGAACGGTTCGTCGAACACGCTGGCGGATGCGTTTATCCGCGGCGCGCAGGAAAGCGGCCACACGATCACGGAGTACGACGTGTTCCGCGCCGACATCCGTCCCTGCACCGGCTGCAACGCCTGCGGCATGAGCGGCCCATGCGTCCTGAAGGACGATTATGAAACGGATCTGAAGAAGCGGATTCTGGAGGCGGATATGCTCGTCTTCGTCATGCCGGTCTATTATTACAACTGGCCGACGCAGATCAAGGTGGTCGTGGATCGCTTTTACAGTTTCACGGGTGAGCTGACCGCCCAGCGGAAAAAGACCGCGCTGATCGGCGCTGCCTGGGACAACACGGACAGCGTTTTCGAGATCGTGACGGCGTACTACCATAAGCTCTGTGACTATATGGACTTCCGCGACCAGGGCGTGATCGAGGGCCGCGGCTGTGGAAGCGCGGGCATGACCAAACGCAGCCCATATCTGCAGAAAGCGTATGAATTGGGACGGTCATTAAAGGATTGACGGAGGAACCGCTATGCAGCACGAATGCAAAATCACAGTTCTGGAAACCAAGTGCTTTCCGGATTTACAGGAACAGTATCTGGCCGATCCCAAGTCCGGCCCCTGCCCGTTTTTCAAGCCGGGCGACACTTTCCTGCTCAAGCGTACACCAGGGCAAGACGACTTTTACCATCTTATGAACGGCAAATTCTGCGGCGAAGCATGGGACGCTGTCAGCCGCTATGTCTATACCGCTTTGCAGGGCGGCGCGATCATGAAGGGCTGGACGAACGATGACCGCATAATGATCGCATGCTGCAACGACGGCACGCGCCCGGTCATTTTCAAGATTGAACGCATCGACATCCCGGAGAATGACGAAGAGCGCGAATGGCTGGCCAAGCAGAATTACAAGAACACAGCCGAGAACGCTTACACCGGCTGAACCGCAGCAAAGGAGGGGAGGCACGGCATGAGAGAACCGGAAGCCGACACGCTGCTGTTTTTCAACGAACACCCCAAAGCGCTGCCGATCTATGAACATCTGGAGGATACCATTTACGATCGGTTCCCGGTGGTGAACAAACGGGTCCAAAAGACACAGATCGGCTTTTCAAACCGCCATCTCTTTGCCTGCGTCTCCTTCGCGCGGGTGAAACGAAAAGCCGAGCTCCCGGATCCGTTTTTGGTCGTGACGCTGGGACTGCCTGATCCGCTGGAGTCTGAGCGCGTTGCCGTACAATCGGAGCCCTATCCGGGCAGATGGACAACCCATATCGTTGTCGGGAGTATCGAAGAAATCGATGAGGAACTGCTCACTTGGATCCGGCAGGCTTACGATTTCGCAGATTTCAAATATAACTGCTCATCTGGTGACAGCGACTCCGGATGTCGGGAAGAACAATCACCCGCTGCAGACTGAGAGAAACCGGGAAGGATGGAGGCAAACATGATTGTTGCAGTAGATGAAACGAACCTGTTTCAAGCCGCAGTGATCCATGCGATCTCATGGAAAGAATCGCACCATTCTTTCTGTGCGCCTGATTTCGTCGAGATGCACACGCCCGAACGGCAGAAGGAATATATTCGAAAGAAAATGGACGGTGGAAGCAAATTCTTTCTGCTGACAGAAGCCGAGCTGCTCGGCATTGTTTCGGTCAATGGTGGTCTGATTGAAGACCTGTATGTTCTCCCGCAGAAACAGAACATGGGTTACGGCACAAAGCTGCTGCAATTCGCCATTGCGCGATGCACCGACACCCCCACCTTATGGATCCTCGAAAACAATGCCGAAGCAAAACGGCTGTATCACAAGATGGGATTTCGGGAAACCGGCAGAATTCACGCAATTACGAATGGACTTGATGAGATCGAACTCGCATGTGCATCGGAATAATCAAACAGACAAATCGGAATTTGCGGAGGAATACGCTATGATCATGAAAACGGAGCGTTTGGCGCTGAAATCGCCTCATGAAGTTGGTGCAGCAGAACTGTGTGATTATTATTGGGCAAACCGTGATTATTCCAAAGAATATGAACCCATAAGAGAAGACGCCTTTTATACTGAAGAATATCAAAACACCGCATTGGATATGATGCGTCAGGAGTGGGAGACCCAGAAAAGCTATCGTTTTTTTATCTGTTTGGATGATCAGGTAATTGGTACGATTGCGCTGAACAATATTGTGATGGGGCCTTTTCGATCTTGTTTTCTGGGTTATGGTCTCGATGGGAGATATACGAAACAAGGATATATGACAGAGGCAGTACAAAAAATCATCGAATTTGCATTTCAGGAAGTCAAGCTGCATCGCATTGAAGGAAATGTGATGCCAAAGAATCTTGCATCACGTGCGATTCTGAAAAAGTGTAATTTCATATGCGAAGGACTCTCAAAAAAGTACTTAAAGATTAACGGCATATGGGAGGATCATCTGCATTATGTTCTGCTCAACGATGCATTAGAATGAACAAATTCCAGTTTATCGATCCTCTGCATGAACAATCAAAAGTGACGCCGTCCGGCGTCACTTTTGCATGGAAAAAGATTAACATAATATAATATAATTATGGTTGATATAACAGACCTCATGCTTACCAAGCATGAGGCCTGTCATTATATGCTTTGGAGCGGTGCATCGTCGCTGAGAAACGTCTCCCAAGTCAGCCTTGCGCCGAGGCGGAAACCCACGATGAAGGCGTCCAGCGCGGCGTCTCCGAGGCATTGGGCGTAGTTGCTCACGAAGGAGCGAAACAGCCGCAGACACTCGACGTCGAGCTTCTCGTTGAGCTGGCTTTCCAGCTCGCTCACCGCCTCCTGCCGCTGCTTCTGCGGGCTGCCGGGGCGGTAGCTGCGCGCCTGCGGGACGATGTTGCCGTAGTAGAGATCCTCCAGAACCGTCACATCAATCCACCTCCACCAGCTCCCGCCGCACGATTTCCTCCACGCGGTTTCGGATGCTGTTCATCCGCTGCACCCACGCCATCTGATCCTCGGCTTTCAGCGCCTCCGTGAGGTGCTCCCGCTCCGCGAACTGCGCCGTCAGCCGTTCCTCCATCTCGGTTGCCGACTGATCCACCTCCTCCAGATGCGCGTTCAGCTTGCCGGTCATCAGCAGGGAAGAGTAGACCGGGCGGCGATGGTCGCGGAGAAACCGCCGCCTCCGCTCGCCCCAGATCCCGATGACGGGCGATTCCGGCGCAATCAAATTGGGAATCCAATAGTCGCCTTCCAGATGATGTCCAATCATTATGTAAACCTCCTTCTGAAACAAGATTTCTTCGCCGGCGCGTCGATCACCTTCAAAATCAGCTCCTCCAGCTCCGGCCGAAGCAGACAATCCGGCTCCAGCGCATTGCGCCAGTCATACAGCCCCTTGACGATCAGCTCCTGTTCGTCCTCTGTCAACCATAGTTGTTTCAGCATAGAAAAAACCTCCTTGCTTGGTTCTGCCACCATTGTACAGAACCAGCAGGGAGGTTGTCGAATGTACGAGCGATGTGTTATACTTAAAATTAAGAATATTCCGTCATTACTTGAGAGGAGTGGAGATAATGTCCGAGAAAAGTAAAAAGGGAATTCAGGCAATCAAATCTGTTGTTTCCAAAGGTGCTGCATCCGTAGATGTGGATTTGCTCAAGGAGAAGGCGTTGAAAGCTAGTGAGACGATCGGCGACAAAGCACTGGAGATCAAAGAGTCCGCGCTTGGCCTGAAAGAGGATATCGCGGAAAAACTCACAGAGCTGGATCGAATGCTCGAATCCTCCATCACGGAATATAACGACGTTTATACACAGATGAATGACAAGGGCGTCCAGCTTTTCATGGAACGCAGCAGGGCAGTGGACACGATCTGCTTCGTAGAGAGGCTCATCAACAGCATAGCCAACCATCCGAAATCATTCGACGCAGACTTTGCGGAAATCACTCTGCAGAGGGATTCTTTTATGGACACCTGCGCGTTTGGCGAGAAGGAACTGCAGGCGGCGCGTGAAGCTGCGGGCGGCGCAGGTGCCGGACTTGCCGCAGGCGCCTCTGTTGCGTTTATGGCGCCGACTGCCGCCATGTGGGTAGCCACGACATTTGGAACCGCTTCCACCGGCACTGCGATTTCCACACTTTCCGGAGCAGCCGCTACCAACGCTGCGTTGGCTTGGCTCGGCGGCGGCGCACTTACTGCAGGCGGTCATGGAATGGCCGCAGGGAGCGCTCTCCTCGCTATGGCCGGTCCGATTGGCTGGACAATCGCAGGCGCAACGCTGTTGACGTCGATCCTTCTGTTTTCCAGTAAGAAGGCAAAGCTGAATAAACAGAAAAACGAAGAGATTGAGAGCGTGAAGAAAAACACGGAACTGCTCCGTGAGATCGATGCGCAGATCCAACAGATTTTGACCGATACCGAAGCGATCCGGACGGGATTGAATGAGGCCTTCACGCAGTG
>JAEEGF010811108.1_pt1 | contig 9995 bp, 5 predicted proteins | sample 9134171 | NCBI WGS metagenome assembly JAEEGF01 (sample SAMN16246542, study PRJNA631951) | gut metagenome | biome: gut microbiome; feature: rumen; material: AP-attached | host: Bos | place: Iran: Karaj | collected 2018-10 | reverse complement strand
GGTTACCGCACGGACGTGATGGAGGCCTTCAAGGCCCTGAAAGTCCCGGTGCTCCGCTGGCCCGGCGGCTGCTTCGGCGACGAGTATCACTGGATGGACGGCATCGGCCCCCAGGAGAACCGGAAGAAACTCGTGAACAACAACTGGGGCAGCACCGTGGAGGACAACTCCTTCGGCACCCATGAGTTCCTGAACCTCTGCGAGATGCTGGGCATCGAGCCCTATATCTCCGGCAACGTGGGTTCCGGCACCGTCGAGGAACTAGCCAAGTGGGTGGAGTACATGACCGCCAAGGAAGGCTCGATGGCCGAACTCCGTGCGAAGAACGGCCGCAAGGAGCCCTGGAAGGTGAAGTACCTGGGCGTCGGCAACGAATCCTGGGGCTGCGGCGGCGACATGACCGCGGACTACTACTCCGATGTCTATAAGCGCTACGCCCTCTATGCCCGCAATTACGGCGGCAACCGCCTCTTCAAGGTGGCCTGCGGCGCTTCCGACTACGACTACAACTGGACCAAGGTCATGATGCAGAACGCCCGCACCAAGATGGACGCCCTTTCCCTGCACTACTATACCTGCAAGGGATGGACGGGCAGCAAGGGTTCCGCGACGCAGTTCACCACCGAGGAATACTACAACGTCCTCGCGAAGACCTGCGAGATCGAGGAGGTCCTGAAGAACCATTTCGCCATCATGGACGCCTACGACCCGGACAGGAAGGTCGCCCTCATCCTGGACGAGTGGGGCACCTGGTTCGACGTGGAGCCCGGCACCAATCCCGGCTGGCTCTTCCAGCAGAACACCATGCGCGACGCGATGGTCGCGGCCCTGAACCTCAACATCTTCCAGAAGTACACCGAGCGCCTGAAGATGGCGAACATCGCGCAGATCGTGAACGTCCTGCAGGCCATGGTCCTCACCGACGGTGAGAAGATGGTCCTCACCCCGACCTATCACGTCTTCCGGATGTTCAACGTCCACCAGAACGCGACGTATGTCCCTTCCGATTACGCGACCGGCAACATCGTCTCCGCCGAGGGCCGCATCATGGACGACTTCAGCGCCTGCGTCTCCCGCGACGCCGCCGGCAAACTCCATGTCTCCCTCGCGAACCCGTACCTGGACAAGCCCGTCACCGTGGAACTCAACTTCGACCAGTTGAAGCCGAAGAGCATTACCGGTGAGATTCTGAAGGCCGACAGGATCAACGCGTACAACGAGTTCGGCAAGGCTCCGGCCGTCGCCCCCGCCGCCTTCACCGGTGCCAAGGCTGCCGGCAAGGGCGTCAAACTCACCCTCCCGGCCGCTTCCGTCGTCGTCTTGGAGATCCAGTAAGATGAAACACAGTCTGTTGCTCCTTGCAGCCTGCCTCGTCCTCGCGGCAGGCTGCACTGCGTCTCCGGAGTCCCACGAGGCCGTGAATCCGCTCACCTATACCGACATTCCCGATCCGGACATCATCCGCGTGGGCGAGGACTACTATATGGTGTCCACCACGATGTACTTCTGCCCCGGCGCACCGATCATGCATTCCCGCGACCTGGAGCACTGGGAGATCGTGAGTTATATCTACGACGTCATCGAGGACGATGACATCTACAACCTCAGGAACGGAAAGAACGCCTACGGCAAGGGCCAGTGGGCCACGACGCTGCGGTATCACGACGGCGTGTACTACGCGCTCTTCGTGGCCAACGACCAGCAGAAGACCTACATGTACCGCACGCGGGACATCGAGAAAGGCCCCTGGGAGCGGAACGTCATCGAGGGCTATTTCATGCACGATGCGTCGCTGCTGTTCGACGAAGGCCGCCTGTGGGTGGTCTGGGGCAACGGCAACCTGAACCTCGTGGAACTCGAGCCGGACGGCAGCGCCGTCAAGGCCGGGGCCGAGGCACGGACCATCATCGAGTCGCCGCGGGAGGGCTGGAACCTCCGGGCGGAAGGCGCCCATTTCTACCATATCGGCGATTACTACTACGTGCTGGAGATCGACTGGCCGCGGGATAAGCCCCGTACGGCCACGGTCTGGCGCAGCAAGGACATCTACGGGCCGTACGAGTCCAAGGTCGTGCTGCAGGGCACTCTGGGCGGCCGCGGCGACGGCATCGCGCAGGGTCCGATCGTCGAGACGCAGCATGGCGACTGGTACGCCGTCCAGTTCCAGGACCACGGTGCCGTGGGCCGCATCCCCTGCCTCCAGCCCGTCACCTGGGTGGATGGCTGGCCGATGATGGGAGAGAACGGCGTCCCGCTGGAAAACGTGACCGTGAACCTCCCCTCGCAGGGCCGTAACTATGTCTGGGACAACGACGAATTCGACGGTTCCGAACTCGCCCTGGTCTGGCAGTGGAACCACAAGGCGCCGGAAGGCTGGTCGCTCACCGAGCGGCCCGGCTGGCTGCGCCTGCGGGCCACGAAGGCCACCGGTCTCGCCGACGCCCGCGGTACGCTTACCCAGCGCACGGTCGGTCCGCGCAGTTACAGCCTCACGCTGCTGGATGCCTCCGGCATGAAACCCGGCGACGAGGCGGGCCTCGCGGCGTTCCAGAGCGGGAACGCCCGCATCGGCGTGCGCGTCGCCCCTGACGGAACCCGCAGTGTCGTCCTGCACGAGACGGGCCGGTCCGTCTCCCGCGGTGCGGACGGCCGCCCGGTCTTCGAACGCATCGACCGGGACGTCCGGACCGTTCCGATGGAAGGAGACCGCGTCTGGCTGTGCATCCGCTACGTCTTTACGCCCCAGGATGAAGGGGACGAGGCCGATACGGCCTTCTTCAGTTGGTCCTTCGACGGCGATCACTGGACCGAGGACGACTACGCCCTCCACATGCGCTTCACCCTGGACTACTTCACGGGCTACCGGAGCGCGCTCTACAACTTCAGCACCCTCGGAGAGGGTGGCACGGCGGACTTCGACTGGTTCCACCAGCGGACCTACTAGCATCCGCACGCTACTTAACCTATTCTATAACACCACTTTACAAGAGAATCCCCGGTGCATCTCCACCTGGGATTTTTTCATAATCTCCCGCCCAGATAGCGATATTATTTGCTATATTTGTAAAAATAACCAATAGCATGAAGCGGATCCTCTCATTCTCCCTGGCTCTTCTCGCCTCGCTGTCCCTTTGGGCGCAGAATCCTGTCATCGGTACTTCCTACACACCCGACCCGGCTCCTTACGTGCACGGGGACAAGGTGTACCTCTTCGTGGACCACGACGAGGATGACGCCGTGTACTTCAAGATGAAGGACTGGCTGCTGTACAGTACGGAGGACATGGTGAACTGGACCTATCTCGGCGCGCCCGTGTCCACGGCCACGTTCCCGTGGGCCTTCCAGGGCGACCGCGCCTGGGCCTCGCAGGCCGTGGAGCGGAACGGGAAATGGTACTGGTACGTGTGCCTGACCGAGGCTGCGACCCGGGCGGATGCCCTCGCCGTGGCGGTCGCGGACCGGCCCGAAGGGCCCTACACCGACGCCATCGGCGGCCCGCTCGCCACTGGGTTCGCGTTCATCGACCCGACGGTCTTCATCGACGATGACGGCACGCCGTGGCTGTTCTGGGGCAACAAGGGCTGCTGGTACGGCCGCCTGGGGGACGACATGGTTTCCTTCCCGGACGGCTGGAAGGAGGTCCCCGGCTTCCACGATCCCGCCTGCTTCGGTCCCGAGTCCATGAAACCCGACTGGTCCGACGGCGGCAAGGAGAAGATGATGGTGGGCTACGAGGAAGGCCCCTGGCTCATGAAGCGGGGGGATACCTATTACCTGTCGTATCCCGCCGGCGGCGTGCCCGAGCACATGGCCTATTCCACGGCCAAGTCCATCCATGGGCCCTGGACTTACCGCGGCCGGATCATGGACGAGGCGGAGAACAGTTTCACCATCCACGGCGGCAACATCACCTTCCGCGGGCATGACTATATGTTCTACCACAACGGAAAACTGCCCAACGGCGGCGGCTTCCGCCGGTCCACCTGCGTGGAGGAATTCACCTTCGGGGCCGACGGTTCCATCCCCTTCATCCCCTTCACGGAAAAGGGCGTGGAGCCGCTCCAAACCCTGAATCCTTATGTGATGACCCAGGCCGAGACGATGGCCGCCTCCTACGGGCTCAAGACGGACCGCCTCGCCGGCGACCGCCACTGGGTGACCTCGGTCCACAACGGCGACTGGCTCAAGGTCCGGAACGTCGATTTCGGCGACGAGCCCGCGGTCCTCGTGTCCCTGGAGATGCTCAACTTCAAGAATCCGGGCACCGTCGATTTCTACCTGGACGAACTGGGCGGCAGGCCCATCGCCTCCGTCCCCGTCAATGGCGAGAACATGCTGGTCAAGGCTCCCGTCTCCGACCGCGCGAAAGGCGTCCACGACCTGTACGTGATGTTCCGCGGCGGCGACAGCGAACTGTTCGACCTGGACTGGTGGGTGTTCAACCACCACCTGAACATGCCCATCATCCAGACCAAGTTCACGGCCGATCCCGCGCCGATGGTGTATGACGGCACCGTGTACCTGTACACCACCCACGACGAGGACGGCGCCCAGGGCTTCCAGATGTTCGACTGGCTCCTGTACACCTCCACCGACATGGTGAACTGGACGGACCACGGGGCCGTGGCCTCGCTGGACAGTTTCGAATGGTACGACGGCAAGAACGGCGCCTGGGCCGAGTGCGTGGTGGAGCGGGACGGCAAGTTCTACATGTACTGCCCCATCCACGGGCACGGCATCGGCGTTCTGGTCGCGGATACGCCCTTCGGTCCCTTCAAGGACCCGATCGGGAAACCGCTCGTGTGGCAGAAGGAGCACTGGGAGGATATCGACCCGTCCGTGTTCGTCGATGACGACGGCCAGGCCTACATGTACTGGGGCAACCCGCACGTTTACTGGACGAAACTGAACAAGGACATGATTTCGGTCGATGGGGAAATCCACCGGATCGAGTATCCCATCGACACGTACCAGGAAGGCCCCTGGTTCTACAAGCATGACGGCAAGTATTACCTCGCCTTCGCCTCCACCTGCTGCCCGGAGGGCATCGGCTATGCGATGAGCGACTCGCCGGTCGGACCGTGGAAGTCGATGGGGGCGATCATGGACCGCACTTGGCGCACGCGGGGCAATCATCCCGGCATCATCGAGTTCAACGGCCAGTCCTATGTGTTCGGCCTGAACTACGACCTCCACCACCTCGAAACCTTCAAGCATGCGGAGCAGCGCAGCGTCTCCGTCGCGCCGATGTACTATGAGCCAGACGGTTCCATCCGGAAAGTCCCGTACTGGCTGGACAACGTCGTGGACCAGGTCGGCACCTTCGACCCGTTCCGCAAGGTGGAAGCCGAGACGATGGCCTGGGGCTATGGCCTCAAGACCGACGTCGTGGAAGGCCGCGGCATCGTGCTGCGGGACATCGACGCAGGCGAACACCTGCTCGTAAAGGGCGTCGATTTCGGCAAGGGCGCCGGCAAGTTCATGGCCAGCGTCGAAGGCGCCGCGGTCATCGAAGTGCGATTGGATGCGGTGGACGGCCCTCTCGCGGGCACCCTGACGGCAAAGGCGGGCAAACCCGGCTTCCGCGAGTCCATCTGCCGGCTGCAGGGCGCCACGGGCGTCCACGACGTGTATTTCGTCTTCCGGGAAGGCGGCTTCCGCTGGGATTGGTGGCGGATGTGGCGTTAGGATCATTCAACCATCAGAGATATGAGACAGTTCATTCTTTCCATCGCCCTGCTGCTGAGCGTGGCGGCGTTTGCCCAGCCGGGCATGCGGCGGGGGCCCGTCATCAACGACGACCTGAGCGTCACCTTCCGGGCGCAGGCGCCCCAGGCCCGCGAAGTGGCCGTGGACATCTGCGGCAAGGTGTATCCGATGACCCGGGAGGGCGACGGCCCCTGGCAGGTCACCACGGATCCGCTGGAACCGGGATTCCACTATTATTTCCTCGTCGTGGACGGATTCCGCGCGAGCGATCCCGCCAGCCCGCATTTCTACGGGACCGGGACGGACGCCAGCGCCATCGACATACCGGAGGCGGGCGTGGACTTTTACCTGGACAAGGACGTTCCGCGCGGCGACGTGCGTCTGGTGCGCTACTGGTCCCCTTCCCTGATGACCTGGCGGACGGCCTGGGTGTATGTCCCGGCCGGCTATGACACCCATCCGGAGAGACGCTATCCGGTGCTGTACCTGCAGCACGGAGGCGGCGAGGATGAAACCGGCTGGACCAAGCAAGGCCGTACGGGCGCGATCCTCGACAACCTGATCGCCGAAGGCAAGGCCGTGCCGATGCTTGTGGTCATGGACTACGGACAGGCGGGCGACTTTGCGAAGATCCTCCTCGACGAGACGATTCCGACGATCGACAAGCGGTTCCGGACGGTCGCCGACGCGAAGCACCGTGCCATGGCCGGCCTGTCGTTCGGCGGCGGGCAGTCGTGGTCCATCGGCCTGAAGCATCCGGAGGTGTTCTCCTCCATCGGCATCTTCTCCTCCGGCATGTTCGGGGGCGTGGGAGCGGGCGCCTACGCGCCGTTCTCCGTGGAAAGCCAACTGCCGGAACTGCTGGCCGATCCGAAAGCCTTCAACGCGGCCCACGACGTATTCTACATGTCCTGCGGCACGGGCGATCCCCGCATCGAGCACACCCGCAAGGCTGCGGAGGCGCTGAAGGCCGCGGGGGCGAAGGTCCATTTCACGGCCTGGCCCGGCGGCCACGAGTGGCAGCCCTGGCGCAAGTCCCTGCATGAATTCGTACAATTATTGTTCAGATAGACTATGAAAAAGACTGTTTTGATCGTGGCGGCCGCGCTCGGCCTGTGGGCGTGCGCCTCCGTGCCCGGCCAGGTGAAAGTGACCGGCGGCACCATCCAGGGCCTGGTCCTGGACGACATGACCGTGTACAAGGGCATCCCGTTCGCCGCCCCTCCCGTGGGCGAACTCCGCTGGAAGGCGCCGCAGCCCGTCGTGGCCTGGACCGGCGTGAAGGAATGCCAGACTTTCGCGCCCAACCCGATGCAGGGCAACGGCGAGGGCTGCAGCGAGGACTGCCTGTACCTGAATGTCTGGACCCCTGCGAAGAGCCCGAAGGAGAAACTCCCGGTGATGGTGTGGATCTACGGCGGCGGCTTCGCGGGCGGCGCCACGTCCTACTATGACGGAGCCCTGCTGGCCCGCAAGGGCGTCATCCTCGTGAGTGTCGCGTACCGTGTGGGCAAACTCGGCTTCCTTTCGCTGCCGGAACTGTCGGCGGAGAATCCTGCCGGCGTGAGCGGCAACTACGGCCTGCTGGACCAGATCGCCGGCCTGCAATGGGTGCAGGACAACATCGCGAAGTTCGGCGGCGACCCGGAGAACGTGACCATTTTCGGCGAGTCCGCCGGCGGCATCTCCGTGAGCATGCTGTGCGCCTCGCCGCTGGCGAAGGGCCTTTTCAAGCGGGCCATTTCCCAGAGCGGCGGCTCCTTCGGCCCCACCAACCCCCAGTCCTATCCCGGTGAGAACATGCAGACGCTCGCCGTCGCCCAGGAAGCCAATGCGGCTTGGGCCAAAGGCGCTTTCGGCGATGATTATACGCTGGAGGAGTTGCGCGCGGCCGATGTCAAGTCCGTGATGGGCGGCTTCGGGGGCTCGGGCGGCTGGCCCGTCACCGACGGCTACGTGATTCCCGACGACCAGTACAAACTGTACGAAGCCGGGAAGTACAATGATGTCGATGTCCTCATCGGCTACAACTCCGACGAAGGCCTGAGTTTCGGCTTCTCCTTCGGCGGCGGCAGCCACGAGGACCAGGTGCGCGCCCGTTACGAGGACTATGCCGACGCCCTCCTCGCCGCCTATCCGGTGGAACCCGACGGCAAGGTGGGCAAGACCGCCCGCGACCTCACCCGCGACGCCGCCTTCGGCTGGCAGACCTGGGCCTGGGCGCGCCTGCAGGAGCGCACCGGCAAGGGCCGCGTGTGGCTCTACTATTTCGACCAGCACCCCGACTACCCCGCGGGTTCCCCGCGCTTTGGCCAGGGCTCCCCGCATGGCCAGGACGTAGCCTACGTCTTCGGCAATCCCGAGGAAGTACAGCCCACCGACATGGCCCTCTCCGGCTGGATGATGGACTACTGGACCAACTTCGCAAAAACCGGCGACCCCAACGGCGAAGGCCTCCCCGCTTGGCCCCGCTTCGTGAACAGCGCCCCACAGACCATGGTCCTCACCGGTGCCGGCTGCCACGCCGCCCCGGTTCCCTCCGAAGCGGCCCTGAAGGTCCTGGACGAGTACTTCGCCTGGCGCCGGAGCCAGGAATAGGATTCACGGCGACTTACATGACGAAGAGGAGCACCGGCCGGTGCTCCTCTTCGTCATTGGATGGATGTAATCCAGTTACTTCTTGATGTACTTCCCTGCCCTGATGCGGTTCAGGAAGGCGACCATGGCGGAGAGGGTTTCTTCGGTGTACATGTTCATTCCGTGACCGCCGCCCTGGACCAGGTGGAGTTCGCTGTCCACGCGGGCGTCCTGGAGCAGGCCGTAGAAGTGCGGGGCCTGGCAACTGGGGACGACGTTGTCCTCGGTGCCGTGGAAGATGCACACGGGCGGGTCGTCCGGACCGATGTAGGTCGTGGCGTTCAGGTACTTGAAGGCCTCTTCGTTACCCTTGAAGGGGAAGCCCATCACGGCCTCCTCGGGAGCGTGGTTCCAGGTGTCTTCCCGGGCGCCGCAACTCATGTAGTTCAGGTCCACGGGACCGGACCAGTCGCAGGCCGCATCGACCGCGCTGGAGAACTGCAGGTTGCCGCCCACGTTGCCTTCCAGTTGGGGCTGGTTGCCGGACGTAGCCGCCAGGGAGGCCAGGTGACCGCCGGAAGAGAAGCCCGAGACCGCCACGAAGGTCGGGTCGAACCTGTACTTGCCGGCATTGGCCTTGACAAAGCGGATTACGCCCTTGATGTCGTGGATCTGGGCGGGGAACTTGGCATCCATGGAGGAACGGTGGTTCGGGCACACCACGGCGTAGCCTTCGTCCAGCAGGGCGTTCACGATGGTGCCGAGGTCCGCCATCCCCTTGGAATTGTTGGAGAACCAGGCGCTTCCGTAGATATGGACCACCACGGGGTAGGTATCCTTCTCCACTTTCGGGAGATAGATGTCGAGTTTGTGATAGACCTGCCCGTCACCGGCGTAATCCACGTCGGCAATCTTCTGGGAGCAATGGACGTCCACCTTGGGCATCTGGAAACCGCCGAAGCCCGTCGGCTGTGCGAACAGGCCGAGGGCTCCGAGGGTAAAGGTAAGGGACATAAGAAGTCTTTTCATCGATCAGTGCTTTTTCAGATCCCACTTGCAATTATCGTTCCCAAAGTCGAATTTTGCAAGACCGGGGGTGCTGTCGGCCACGGAAACGAGGCAGAGCGGCAGGTCGCAACCGGGGATCTCCTTCGGCATGATGCGATAGGTTCCGTCGATGAGTTGGTCGATGCGCCAGAGTTGGTTCGCAGCGCCGGTGAACTCCTCGACCGTGGTGAGTTTGGCGCCTTCCGCGGCCGTAAGGGCCCGGTTCGTGCCTTCGATCACGATCTTGACGTACGGGCCACCCAGGAAGCCGCCCGCGTCGGGAACGGCCTCGATCGTCCACTTCTGGTGGGGACGGGCCATGTAGTCGCTCATACGCACGGGAATGTCACCCGCGGGCCAGTCGGGAGCAACCTCCTCGAGTTTCTGGCCTTCGAGTTTCGTGACCGGCTGGTCCTGGCCGCGGCCGAAGCCGAACATGCGCATACCGCCCTGGGCGCGGACGAAGTCCACGGTCAGTTCCAGCGCATAGCCGCGACGGCGGGACAGGATCTTGTAGTTGCCGTCCTCGAAGAGTTCGCCGGCTTCCGGCCAGCCGTTCTTCCACAGGATCGGACGGATGGCGAGCACGCTGCGGCCGCTGCGGTCCAGGTCGCCCTCCCAGTGGAAGGACATCTTCTCCACGCCCGGCTCCTCGATGTAGC
>JAEEGF011283315.1_pt1 | contig 9996 bp, 7 predicted proteins | sample 9134171 | NCBI WGS metagenome assembly JAEEGF01 (sample SAMN16246542, study PRJNA631951) | gut metagenome | biome: gut microbiome; feature: rumen; material: AP-attached | host: Bos | place: Iran: Karaj | collected 2018-10 | reverse complement strand
GCCGATATAGCAAAGATAAACCATGACAGATGTGAAATCGAAGAGTCCTTCAGAATAATGAAATCTGAGTTCGAAGCAAGTCCTGTATATCTGCAACGGGATGACAGGATCGAAGCTCACTTCCTAACCTGCTTCATAGCGCTTATGATCTATAGGATACTTGAAAAGAAACTCGGTGATAAATATACCTGTGAAGAGATAATAAAAACTCTAAGAGAAATGGATATGAGAAAAGTCGGAGAACACGGATATATACCAAGCTATACAAGAACACAGCTGACTGACTCTCTACACGAAAAAGCAGGATTCAGGACTGACTATGAACTGATAACTCCTAAGTCAATGGCAGAAATAATCAGAAGAACTAAAGGGTTATGACAAATGGTCCGCTAGTCGGACACCTTTAGTTCATATCCGCTTTTCACGAGGCAAAAATAAAGCCGGAATCCTAGATATATACTGGGATTGCGGCTTTTTAGGTGTCAAAGATGGGAATATAGTACAATTATACGCCTTCTAAGCGTGTTTCTCCCTACACTTTACTGAAAACAGTTGTAATGTTCCTGCTCATCAACAATGAACTGCTGGAATTACATTGTTGTAATCGAAAACCGGCCACCCGGCTTCGTCCCATTTTACTTCCATCAGCATGGTGTGACGGTTGGGATCATAGAGCGGATCTCCTTCTATCTCAGGATAGGTTCTTGCATGGAAAACACATACATCTCTTCCATCTGGGAGCTTTGTAAAGCTGTTATGCCCCGGACCGTAGAAGCCTTTTTCTCTGTCAGAGGAAAGTACCGGCTTTTTCTCCTTTTTCCACTCCCTGGGATCCAGTAAATCAGCATTTTCATCTATGCTAAGCATTCCAAGGCAGTAGCACTCGCCGGTGGCACTGGCGGAATATGTCAGGAATATCCTGCCGTTTTTCTTAAGAACCGCAGGCCCTTCATTAACCCAGATATCCACTCTCTCCCAGTCATAATCAGGTGTCGTCAAAAGAACCTGTGCCGTGGAAAGTTTGTGTGGTGTCTCCATTTTGGCAATATAAATATTGGAGATCTGAATGCCCACGCTTACTTTCTCAGCCCATATATAGTAGTATTCTCCGTTGTTCTCCAATATGGTGGCATCCAGACTAAAGGCCTTGAATGAATAGATATCATCATCACTACGCTGGATCATTCCATTTTCAACCCATTCGTCATTTAAAGGATCCTGTCCCAGGCATTCCAGTATATATGGGCGAAGCCTCCACTTGTCTTCTTCCCTTGAAGCCGCAAAATAGATATAAAATGTACCATCAATGTAATGAAGCTCCGGGGCCCAGATATGCTTGGACATATCCCCTGACTCGTGCTTTTTCCAGATGGTCTTTTCCTCTGCATCCCTTAAACCTGTGAGGGTAGCGCTTTTTCGTAAGACAATCCTGTCATAGTCAGGAACAGATGCAGTAAAATAATAGGTGCCATCCACATGTCTGTACACATAAGGATCCGCCCTCTGCTCAATAAAAGGCTTGTTAAACTCTGTTATTATTCCGTTTCTTGGTCTCTTTTCAATCATAATTCTCCTCATCCTCAAGAAAATTGATGTCACAATTTATAGTTAATTCTCTTCTATATACCGCACACCGTATATGGTCTTGTTATTTCCACAGGCAGTAAATACCGTAACCTCTGCCCCATTCTCATCTGTCTGGCGGCAAAAAACGCCGCTGTATTCTTCGCCGTTTACGGTTATATGCATATAGTATTTTCCCTCAGATACCTCATATTTTCCTTCAATCACCGAATCATCCGAAGCCTTGCTATATACGGTTCCGTCAGCTCCAAGATAGATAATCGAGGGCTGCCTTACGGCCTCACTTATGTCAGTTCCAAGCTCCTCAAGATAATATCTTCCCGCAATCTCATCCGAAGAATACCCTTCGGCGGAAATAGTCTCTCCGTCAGTGATATAAGGAAGCATTACAGGCCATCCTTCCTCATTCAAAAAGTATTGCCTTGATCTTGGCTCGAAATACTCGCCCCTGCCTTCAAATCTTGTGTGATAGATGACATATTTTTTACCATCCTTATCTATCATGGCCGAATTGTGACCTGTGGCCTTATAGGCAGCAGTAAGGGATGGCAGCATGTGGTTTCCGCTGATTTTAAGGCCAAATGCGGAATGGTCATTATCATACAGATCCGGCTTCTTGCCATTCATATCAAGATACTCCCCATCGGGCTCTTTGGACCTGAATACTCTTATCTGATAGCCTCCGTCGGCTGTGAGCCCTCCATAGGACACAAACAGGTAGTAGTAATCGCTCTCGGGATCATAGAGAATATAAGGTCCCTCTATCGACTTATGTCCGCCTCCAAGGAGTTTTTTGCCAAAATAAGCATCCACGTTTTTATCAGGGTCGGCTTCGGGATGGATTACATCTCCGGTTTTTTCATCAATTTCCAAAAGGAAGATTCCGCCGCTCCAGGAGCCGTAAACCATCCACATTTTTCCGTCTTTGTCATAAAAAACAGCCGGATCAAGAGCATTTGGATACTCGTTAAAATTGTATGTTCCATCAAGTTTGACGTACTTCTTAAGTGCTTCTTCCTTATCCACGTAGTCAGAAACATTTGTCTCTTCAATGTTGTATCTTGTAAGTCCCGAATAGATCAGGTCCTTCCCGTATTCATATTTGCCGTCTATGGTTTTGGAAGTGGCAAAGCCGATGGTTGAAGCATTCCAGGTAGAGGATGTGCAATAATACATGTAATAAAGATCATTTTCCTTATTATAGATAATATCCGGTGCCCAGAGATGGCATTTTCCGTCATCTGTAGGAACTACACTGTCCTTTTTGCCGGTATATCTGAATACTTCGCCGGACTCATCCTTAAACAGATCTCCAAAGATCATGTTGGTAGAAGTATAACCGTTTCCCTTGAGTGTCCACTTTCTAAGGTCATCGGAATAGGCAAAGGTCATATGAGAACCAACAATATAATATTTATCGTCCCCAACTATAATGGATGGGTCATGAACAGAAGAACCTGCGCTCAGACTTCCAGTCTGTATATCAGATAAATCTGCACTAAAATTCATATCATTCACGTTAAGTTTTCCTCCTTTTGAATCAGAAGAACCTTTCGCTTCACATCCGGAAATTGTTCCCGCAATCATTCCGCTTAAAAGAATAACCACAAGACATCTTTTGAAATTTCCTGTCATAGAAATTGTATCCTCCCAGTTTACAACATATAAACGCCGCGACTCTTAACATTTGTTATGTAGAGGCGCGGCGCATAAATACAAAATATTTACAGTTCTATCGGACTATAGGCCATCTTCACGATAATGTCCTGGTCATAATTACCAAATCCTCTTCCAAAAATGGTAAGACCACCAACATTCTGAGCGTCCTCAGGAACTTCTACTTTGAATCTTAATGTACTTTTGGATGTAAGAGCAAACTGATCAATCTTCACATCGGAAATCTTAAGTCCGTCTATAAAGGTTCCTTTGTGATTCACAACTATCAGTTTGAGAAGTCCATACTGATTCCAGTTTGGGAACCACCAATCCGGTGTGAAAATTCCTTTTACATCTCCAAAATCTCCCGGAGATGTCCAGGTTCCCAGAAGTACATCATTTAAATAGAAGTAAATATCTGAGGGCCAGATATTGTTAATACCCGGCGCTTCCGAACTTAGCTCTGCTGAAATAGTGATTTCATCAATCCTCTGGTTATTGGGAACAAAGTTGGGAATATTATATTCAACATAGCCCTTTGTAAACCAAAGGATATCTGCTTCAAACCTGTCAGCATGAGCAAAATATCTGGTGTCGTCAACCTCTCCTATCAGCCTGTTACTGGATGCAAGGCCACAGGTAGGATAAACTGAATAATTTGAAAAATGTCCAACCTTAATATCCGAAGTATATACGCTCTCATTTTGTGGTCTGTCCTGAAGCTCGAAAAGAATCTTGTCCAGTTGAACCGAGCACACTTTCTGATTTCCATGTCCTGTTGAATCAGAGGATACCCTGACAATTCCACATTCTTCCAACTTCTTAATATGACCCGTTAGTGCACCGTTGGATATTTTAAGCCTCTCAGCAAGCTCGTTCATACTAAGCCCGCTTTCATTGATCAAAACCTTAACTATATCTATGCGTATATCAGAGCCAAGTGCCTTTAATATACTGCGTCCTTCTTCAAGAGATCTAATATGTAACATGGTATCTGTTTCCTTTATCTTTTTTAATCCAAAAGTTATTTTATACCACTTATTGCAATAGATTCAATGATTACTCTCTGGAACAGGAAGAACAACAGCAATGTGGGCAGCATGGCAATAACAGAAGCTGCCATAATAAGTGCATAATCGCTCTGTATCGCATAATAGGAATTGAAGGATCTGATTACCACCTGCAAGGTCCAGTTTTTCTCACTCCTGAGGAAAATAGTCGGTGCCAGATAGTCATTCCATATTCCCATGAACCACAACATAAGCTGAGTTCCAAGGGCTCCCTTCATTAGTGGGAGGAATATCTTGTAATAGATCTTGAAATAGTTACAACCGTCAATCTTAGCCGCATCCATCAGTTCCGAAGGAATACTGTACAGGTTCTGCCTCAGGAAAAAGATCATTCCAATATTGCCAAAGCATCCCGGAATAATAAGAGGCGCCAGAGAATTTGTCCAATGAAGCTTGGTAAAAAGAACATACTGAGGAATCATTACTACCGCAAAGGGAATCATGATCGTTGCCAAAAGTAAAAGAAACAGCAGATTCTTTCCTCTAAAGTTCATTTTTGCAAAAGCAAAGGCAGCCAGTGATGATGTGAAACCACCTATAAGAAGCACCGGAATCTCAACTTTTATGGTATTAATAATACCGGTGATAAACTGGCCCTTTTTAAGCACCTCCGAATACTTACCTATGAGGATGGGATCCGGGAAAATAGTAAGAGATCCCGACAATATCTGATTCTTAGTCATAAACGAGGTGGCCACCATATAAATCAGCGGAAACACCATTGTAAATGCGAAAAGAAAAAGCAAAACAAATATGATCCAGTTCCAGGTTTTCTCTTTTGGAGATAAGACACGGTCAGTCTGATAATCTTTGTTTCCACTTCTCTTTGTTAAAGCTATAGCCAAATGTCTCACCTCCTTAATCTATAGTCTTGACCCATTTATCCTGCCCCCAGAAATTGATGGCAGTGATAATGAATATGATAATAGCCAGAATAACGGCAACAGCACTACCATAGCCAAGCTGTCCGTTAGTAAATGCCTTTTCAAACAGATAGAAAACCACGGTTGCCGATGAGTAGTTCGGTCCTCCGGAAGGAGTCATAACCTGTACTTCAACAAACACCTGGAATCCACCGATGAGTGATGTGATAAGAACATAAAACGTAACAGGTGATAAAAGAGGAAGTGTTATATTCATAAATTTGGCGAAGCTTCCTGCCCCATCAATCATTGCCGCCTCGTAATAATCCCTGGGAATATTCTGAAGTCCTGCCAGATAAAGAATAATTGTTCCGCCAAGGCCCTTCCAAACCATGAAGATGATCAGGGATATCTTGACCATCACCTCATCTCCCAACCAGTTGGGACCATGAGCTCCGGTAAGGAATTTGTATATACCATTTAAAAGGCCATAGTCATAGTTAAATACCCAGGCCCACAAAATGGACACTGCCACCAGGGAAGAAACAACAGGAACGTAATACATTGTTGTCAGAACTCTTCTGCCGGGAATCTTCCTGTTGAGTCCCATAGCTATCAACATTCCAAGGATCATACCGATGGGTATTCCTATCATATAAATGATGGTGGTTCCCATAGCACGCCAGAATTTGATATCCGATATAATCTTTATGTAGTTGCCAAATCCTACCATGTTGCCCCAAAGAGAATTGATGCCTGTCCACTTGCTGGCACTTGCTATAAGCGCGAAGACAATCGGATAAGCCATAAAAAGCATGAAGCCGACAAATGGCGGAGCAATAAACAGCCATGCCCAACGTTCTTCTCTCTTAGCCATGGCAGACATTTTAGTCTTAACCTTTTCTCGAGACGCCATACCACTGCTCTCCTTTATTTTCTTATAATATGAGCCCCTCCGGTTTGTAAGAGGGGCTCTGAATTGTCTCGAAGTAATTACTTTGTTTCAGAATTCTGAAGCTCTATAGCCTCATCGAGAGCCGCCTGCATCTCAGGCTCAACCTGCTGAAGGTAATCTTCTACCGAAATATCGCCGTTCTTGATATTGAACACACCTGACCAGAAAGGTGTAAACCACTCTGCATTGTATGTGTAGTCTGTTTCCTGAAGAGCTGCTTCATAGTGATCGTTACCATCAAAATATCCGAAGATAACATCTACGTTTGATGCATAAGGAACCTTTCCACTGTTAACTGAATCCTTGAATTCGCCATAAGCAAGGTCAACAATGTTAGGAAGCTGGATAGAAGCACCTGTTGTAATACCGGAAACTGCTCTCTGGCCTTCAGCATCTGTTGAAAGCTTAGCTACAAGCTCTGCAGAAAGATCAGGATACTTTGTTGTTGCTGATACGCAATATCCAACTGAACCCATCCAGGTATGTGATCTGCCGTCACCTGAAGGTCCTACAGGCCATCCGCAGAGATTCCACTTATAAGGGAATGTGTTCTTATCCATAAATGCTGCTACATCCCAAGTACCACATGCGTAGAAAGCAACCTGTCCATCAAGCCATCTCTGATATCCGCCAAGAGCTGTATCCTGCTCAACTGAAGGTGTAAGACCATTCTTGGTAAGATCTGTATAGAATGTAAGAGCCTCTTTTAACTGCTGGTTATTGGCTACATTAACCTTTGTCATATCTTCATTGAGGAACTTAACTCCATTTGAATAAAGGAAAGGAGTCATACCAAACTGATCAGCATTGGCAACACCCCACTGATCGATTTCTCCATCTCCGTCGGTATCCTTGGTAAGAGCCTTACATACTTCTACGAACTCATCATAGGTGTATGGCTTGTTAGGATCGGGATACTCAAGACCTGCTGCATCAAAGAGATCCTGGTTATATGCAAATGCAAAACAGGAAAGATCCTTAGGGAATGCGTAGAGTGAACCGGTACCTATATTCTTGCCATCATAGCGATAAATTTCCTGTGTTGTTCCCCAAATGCTGGAAATTGTCGCATCATCCACATACTGATCCAGTGGCATGATATAGCCGTTATCTACATAAGAACGAACTGCTGCAGGTCCTACATAGAATACATCAGGCATATCTCCTGCAGTCATATTAGCGATCATCTTCTGATTGTATTCATCCTGTGTTGTAACTTCGAATACAACTTCCTTGATCTTATCCTTGTGTGCCTCAACAAATTCATCAATAAGCTTCTGATAAATCGCTTTCTCATGCTCCTGCATGTAAAGGAAAACATGAAGTGTCTCATCTCCCTCTCCGGTAAGAGTAGTGGATGATGATTCGTCCTTCTTCTCCTCGGTCTGTGCTGTCTGAACGTCAGCAGAACCTGTTTCCGGCTCTGATTCTTCTACAGTGGTAGTTGCACAACCAACCATAGCAGAAGCACCAATAAGCATTGCCAATACGGAACTCAAAACCTTTCTTTTCATAGTGAACCCTCCTAAAATAATCTAGCTCTTTATGCTACTTATGTAGCAATATTACCAATTCACTATGCCCATGTCAATAAAATATTTTAGGTTTTCTTAAATTATTTATATTTTTGTCGAAACACACAAAATGTTAAATTATTTTTTGTATATCTATAATAAAAAAGCATGTTGCTCGCAACATGCTCGCGCCGAGCGCGGTTGCATTTATGCAACATATACCTTACGCGCGAGTGCGCATCCATAGCGGAGCGTTTTTTATAAAAAAAAAATGGCGCCGCACCTTAATCGGTACGACGCCGCGGGTATTTGTCATTTATTTTGCTACCGCTTTGCTTCCTTTGTGGCGGATAATCTGAGTGTTGCCGCCGGATTTGATGGTTTCTTTGACGAAATCATTCAGGATATCCTTGTAGGCTTTCTTTCCGTCCTTTTCGTAGGAGCCCTCAAGGGCCTCAAATTCATCGGCATCATATAGAATCGCCATGGAATTACCATCCTCCAGTTTAAGAATGATGGTTGTCTTACCAGCAAGAATAACCTTGGTATATTCATAGTCCTCACAAGCCAGGAAGCCTTCGATATCCTCCACTGCTCCGGAAAGGGCATCAGCTGCCCCGGATACAGCAAACTCGCAAGGAACAGTAGCCGTCTCCTCCATTACAGGAGACTCCTCAAGTGCAGGCATTTCTTCAGCTGCAGGAGCTTCTTCCATAGCAGGAACTTCTTCGGGAACAGGCTCTGTAAGGGCATCTACTTCTGCATTAAGCATAGCATCGAGATTCTCTGCCGGAGTCTCCGGTGCCGGAATTTCTTCCATGGCAGGCATCTCCTCCATAGCGGGCATCTCAGGCATTGCTTCCTCTGCCGGTGCCTCTTCAGGCATAGGCATCTCTTCCACTACAGGCATATCAACCGGTACTGAAGGAGCTTCCTGAGGTATATCTGCTGCCATCATGGCTGCTATCATTGCTTCTTCATCAGCCGGTGCTTCCTCTGCCGGTGCTGCAGCAGCTTCAGGATTCATATCCGCTGCCATCATGGCTGCTATCATTGCATCTGCATCAACTGGAGCCTCTGCTTCTGCCGGCATCTCTGCGGATACCTCTACAGGTGCTTCCTCGGTCACAGGAATATCAACAGTAACTTCTTCCATGGCTGGCATCTCAGGCATTGCAGCCTCTGCAGGAGCTTCTTCCATGGCCGGCATTTCTGCCGGTGCCTCAGCCTCCATTGAAGGTGGTATATCTCCTGCGGCAAGCATAGCTGCCAGTACAGGATCTATATCCGGAGGAGCTTCCTCAAGGGTTGGCATCTCGCCAAGGCCCTCTGCTGCCGGTGCTTCCTCTGACGGAGCTGCTTCTCCCGCTGCCATGGCTGCCATCATTGCGTCCATATCCACCGGTGCTTCCTCAGCCGGTGCTGCTTCTCCTGCTGCCATGGCTGCCATCATTGCGTCCATATCCACAGGAGCCTCCTCTGCTGCCGGCATCTCTGCAGGCATTTCAGCCATTGCTTCTGCAGGCATTTCCGCAGGTATCTCTGCAGTCGCTTCTACAGGCGCTTCTGCAGGAGCTGTTTCTCCCGCTGCCATAGCTGCCATCATCTTATCCACATCTGTAGCGGTCTCGGCTGCTGCCATAGCCGCCATCATTGCTTCCACATCCACCGGAGCCTCGGCGGGGGCTTCCTCTGCGTGAGCCTCTGCTGCCGGTGTTTCTGCCGCAGCTTCCATAGCCATAGCCGCAGCCATGGCGTCAGCACTGGCCTGCTCAGCGGGACTTGCCTCTGCGCTTGTTGCAGCCAGTATATCTTCAATATTCGGAATATCCTCAATAGGTTCAGCAGCCGGTTTCGGAGGTGCCTTGGGCTTTGGTTCCTCCACAGGAGCGGGTGCCGGCTCCGGAGTTCCCTCTGCCTGCTTTATAGCAGCCAAAAGATCATCCACATTGGCAGTAGAAAGATCCTGACCATTAAGAATATCCTGAGTGCTCATGCCTTCCATGCTACTTCTCCTTTCGGTTTATCATTAATACTATTTCGCATATTAATTAGACCATAAAACGTCTAAATATATTATCCGCTATAAGTATTAGGATTTACAGTAAATTTTCTATAAACTATTGGAATATTCTAATAATTTCCCGATTGGGTTATACTATATTCAGACATATTCATCGCTAGATTTAATGGGGGGTATTTATGGGAAGAAATCACGAAGTTGTCACATCACATGACCTTTTGGACAGACATGGAGAACTTACAGAGCCTGGCTGGAGCCGAAGCCTTATCCAGCGCTATGACAGAACCATGATCAAGGCTCCGAAATGGCGCATCAAAGAATGGGACTATTA
>JAEEGF010424065.1_pt1 | contig 9997 bp, 9 predicted proteins | sample 9134171 | NCBI WGS metagenome assembly JAEEGF01 (sample SAMN16246542, study PRJNA631951) | gut metagenome | biome: gut microbiome; feature: rumen; material: AP-attached | host: Bos | place: Iran: Karaj | collected 2018-10 | reverse complement strand
AGGCAGACATCCTTTCCTGTACATTTAACCTTTTGAACTGCTAATTCGATAGACTGGACAAGAAAGCTGTCAAGCTCTTCGGGCGCAAAGATACTCCGATTCTTTGAATCGCCCAAATTTTTGATGAATAATTATGGTGACATCGTCGTTTTCCAAAGTTGATAAATAGTGGAATAGCTAAGAGGACAGCCTTTTCCTTACTCCCGGTTTACTTCCAATTGAACTTGATTAGACACTCAGACCTATATACAGCTTCTGTAAACTTTTGGCTACCGCTGGTTCCTTTATACTTTGATACGGCTACGTCTCTTACATGTTCTTTGAGCACAGGTAATGTGATGCACAAGGTCAACTCCTCATATTTTTCGTCAGGCTGTTTTGCAAACGTCAATCCATATTCAGGTTGCAGCCACGTCTCTTTCATAAACAGTGCAGGTGCTTCTATCGTCATTGGTTCTCTGAAATCATATAGATATAGGATTTCTGGGGACTGTGCTCCAACCGGGATATAGGGACTTTGTGACGAAACAGCGAAGTATGAACTCAAGTTTGTTCCAGGCTGCTGGCCAAAGAGTCTTTTATCACATGTTATAGATAACTCACCATTGGTATATGCGGTGAAGAGAACCGGCCATGGTAGCTCTACCTGATGGTCTTGCATATATTTTCTACGGTACTCAACAAGAAATAGAGATTTCTCTCGGTCATACTCCTCTTCTAATTTAGCAATAGCAGTCCTTTCATTGATGTCATCAGAGAGGGGGACGGCTGCGTTTCTGTTGAGCATCAGGATCAACTTAAAAGAGCCATAATCTGATACGGTTTTAGTTTTAGGATAATACTCATACCACGGTTCGCCATTCATAGACTTGTTGTTTTCTATACAAAACAAACTGATACTGGATATCTCACCGCCATCAAGTAGAGTTCCCGCTGTAGGAGCATGGACCTTACTAAAATCATTTGCTTCAGTTTCTTCTTTGTTGCATGATTGATAAAGCAAACAAACTAGACTGCATAAGATCAAAGAAACGATATTCTTCATAAGGCTTCGTAAATTTGTTATGCGTAAGGAAATTAGTTCGTTTAGTTGTTGATTACTTGAAAATTATATATCATGTGGCGGTTAATATTCCAGTTGTATGAGGACATCTCATAACGGCTGCTAACCCAATCTCCCGTTAAGCTAAACCATTCACTTGGGACGTTATAGTAAGGCCCCCATCCCCAATTAAAACCGATCATATTAATGTAGGGTGAAGAGTATGTATATACAATTTTATTCGGCACATAAGGAATTGGTGTATTTGGAGGTACTTCATCATACACCCATTCATAACAGTTTTTTGTTACAACTCGAGAACGCTTATATCTATCGGCAATAAAGACATGACCTACTGTACTTGCGTTATCGATGGAATGGGCACTTAAAAGAACAGGCATCCCACTAATTAGACTATTTCTTAACAATTCTGTATCATAGTTTGTGTATGTACAAGAAATTCCGTATGGTTCAAAGACATCGTCAACGAGATCACTTGTGAAAGCACTGGAACCATCATCACCATAAACCATATTCAAACGGTTTCCTACATTAGCTATTAATGGAGCAGCATAAAATTCATAATTATTCATGTAATCCCATATTTCAGTTGTGTAATTGGTTTGATCCCAAGTATATGAATTAACATTACCATTACAATAAGCTTCCGAAGGAGCAGTCGATGGCACACCAAAGTGATAATGCAAAAAATAAAGCATTTGAGCACCCCCGATTGCAGCACATCCTGCAGGCGCATGGATAGAATTACTATTTGATTTTAAAGGGCAATATATATTAAAAGGTGAATGTTGGTCCCAATCTGTGACAATCATCCTTGGAATGGAGTCATAAACCTCTGTATACGTAGTACTATAAAGGAATTCGTAATGTCCTGGTGGTATAAAACCTCTTGTCTCTTTCAAAAGATTCTCTTTTACATATTGGTCAGGAGAAGATATAGATTTCCAAAATGCTTTGTTGCAAGCTATTTCCTCTTCGGTAAAGTTCAACTTCTCGTCTGGAAGATTCTTTATGAATGCCATATCCTCAGCCATAGATTGAATCCACAACTTTGCACCATCTACTTGCATTAGTTCTTGAAATGATCCGTTATCACTTTGAGCGACAATTGCAGGGACGCGTGTGTCAGATGAATATATTGTCCAGCCTCCTGCTTGTTTTATGCTCACATAGAGTACTGTATCTTCAGACTCGTTTGTTATGCACTCAACCCTTGGCGTGGTTTGTGCAAAAGATCTTGTTCCATTATTTTGCCTCTGACATAACGTAAGAATGTCAGAGTACTTTACTGTATGATCTTCACTTGCATTAAAAGCGTCCGTTTCAGCGAATTCAAGTTGTTCATCATCCAAAATAGAATTTGTACAACAAGAAAAAACGGATGTACAAAACAATAAAATAATTAATTTCTTCATAATGATTTAAATTTGAATGTAAAAATAATTAAGTAATGAAAAAAACAGCATTATGCATAAATTAAAAATATGTGCTTCCCGGCATCTGCCAACGTCCTATTGGTGGCACAGAAAAGCTACTTGTAGTTTAGCCTTAACAATAATGTACATATTTCCATAATGAGGAACAATGCTTTTTCATAATTATGTTCAGTCTGGTTGAAGAGTTTAAACAGGACCCATTTCATCGGCCTGTTTCTCCGATGAAATGGGCGAAAATTTCATTTAGAGTTCGATCTCGCCTACGAAGGTGACGTTGTCGAAGACGACCTCAATCGTATAGGTGCCGCTGAGCGTTTCGGGTAGCTCGATATCACCTTCTATAGATACGTATGTGGAGAACACCACATTGTCGTTAGCATCTAAAAGGCGAATGGTGGAACCGAGGGTGTTGTCACCCGCCGTCAGCGTGTAACCGTCTATATATAAGACGGGTACGAGGATGGGGGTCCTTTTTAAAGGATCCTGATCATCTTCAGGATGTGTGAATTGTAAAGAGATAATGAGCCCTGGAGGGTCTGCCTTGACATACGATGTGGGCAGCATGACAGTAGTCACCATCATTGCGATAAATAAATACCTTTTCATGTTCTTTGTTGTTAGTGGTTAATAGTAATAAATCACGGCAAAGATATGGCTATTAACTATAACCGACAAATATCTAAGCAAAATAAATCACACGTTTTCACACCTGTTGCCAGTTAACGAGTGTAAAAATACTGCCTCATGTTATTGTTTCTCAGCGCTGTTCTCGTTCCGCTTCGTAATTATTACACGAAATCACACTCTAAGTATGAAATAATGAATCTCCGAGAATAATGATGTTTAGGGAATCGGAGTTCCATAATGCTCAGCTAATCTTTGTAGTAGACTTCGTGAATCCCTCTTTCCAAAAAGCGCTAAACTGATGTCGCCTTTCAGATTGGTCACTCGTGAAGCCGAAACACCTAATAAATTGGCTATATCTTCGACACGATCACAGATTAATAATAGAAGACAAACCTGAATGGCACGTGGAGTGATATCTTTATGGCTACTGAGGTCTTCCATGAGTATAGGGAAATATAAATGACCTGTTTCTATGAGTATTCGCAAATCACTTTTGAGCATTTTACGGTGGTTATGAACCATTCCTCTAATATGATTAACGGCTTTGCTATCCTCGAAATCAATGGTGATAACTTCCCTTTCTTTTATACAAATTTGATGTTCCAAGAATTCTATTCTTTGTTTATTACGCTCAATGACTTCGCTGAGAGTTAGAGAACTCTCTGCGTAAGCCGCACTCATTTCTTCCAAAGCTTTTTGAGATTGCTCTAATCGTTGATTGTTATCTTCTTTTTCAAGCTTTAGCCTGTTGATGTCTTGTATTAATAACTCCATGGACGTTTTGTGCATCGACTCCATTTGGTTGAGAGCTTGTGTTTGGGAAGTATACTCTGAGAGGGCAGTTTTTAGGTCGTTCTTCAATCGTGCAATTTCGATGTTTTGCCTTCTCTTTCGCTCACGATAAAACCTGATAACCATAATTGTAATAACAGAAACAACAATCAATAAGGCTCCCAGTATTGTCAGTGCTATTACGAGCCTACTTGCACGTTCCTTCTGTTGTATGGCTTCAGTTTGTGAACGGGTGTAATTGTAATTAGCTGCAGCTTGTGCTGTCAACTCACGGTCTGTAATGGCGATGGATGAATCATTGGCTGCACAATAAAGTTGAGCATATTTGGCGATGGAGTCTGCTTGGCCTGTCTGTTGAAAAACACGAAGAAGTCCAGCATATATGGGATCTTGTGAACTATAGCTCATGTTCGGCCGCATTGCCTTGCGGTAATAGTAATCAGCCGAATCCAACAGCCCTAATTGCTCATAATACTTCCCTTTGTAACAAAAATATTGTCTTCTTTTTGGGGGTAGCTCATGTCTCTCGTCAAATTCATCAAAGTCAGCCTCATACTTGTCCATTAAAGATTTAGCCTCTTTGAGCCTTCCCTGTTCTATATAAAGGCTTATCAGTGGTGTGGATGCTAATAGTCCTTTTTGGTGATAGTTATATGTATGATAAAGAGCCTGTGACTTGCAGTAATAGTATTCAGCACTGTCATACTTATGTAGTAAATAATAACAGCTGCCTATTCTTCTCATAATGTCTATGGCATAAAGTGTATCTCCTTCTAATAAAGAATAGAAAGAAGAAGAATGGAGGCAGCTAATTTCTTTGGATAATAATAACTTTTCGTCGTAGGCACTGGATAGTTGTGAGTAGGTAGCGCACAAAGTGTGATAGTCACAATCATCAGCGGTGGTATCAGCTGCAGCAGCCGCCTCTTCCCAAGTGATGATGGCGATGGGGGCTTCGTGGAGGTCGCGATAGACGCTGCCGAGGGCGTAGCCGGCACGGAGGCGGTCGTTGGGTGAGGTCCAGAGGCGGTGGAGCGGGTGGCGGTAGTAGGCGACGGCATCGCGAAGAGAAATAGCCTCTCCCCGATCCTCCCCGGATGGGGAGGGAGTGCTTGTCGAAGAGGAGTGAGGGGACAGATAAATGGTGTCGGAGGTGAAGGGCACGTAGTTGCGGTTCTGCTCCAACGCCTGCTCCACCGCAGCCCGCATCCGATGCTCCCTCCGCACCTCCATCCAGATGCCTGCGGCCACCGCCAGGCAGGCAACGCAGATACCTATGATGATCTTATACCTTGTCTTCACGGAAATCATTTGTGATGTAGCTGTAACCCTGCATATTCCCTAATATCAACATTCGTTGCTATATGGACTACGAAACACAAATAGGATGGCACTATCTCATCATCCAGTTTTCAATCTTTAAATCTTTTATGCGATTGAAGTGTTTAAGGTTATCTGTCACAACTATCAAGTCCTCACTCATTGCCTGACCTGCAATGAGTATGTCAAACTCATCGATCATCTCGCCATTCTTCTTCAAAGCATACTTGATGTTTCCATAGTGTTCACCATTCTCTGAAAGATATAGCACGTCAAAGTGTTCAAGGAGTTTGTGAATCTTCTTGATTTCTTTTTCAAAGTATTCTTCTTTTCTCTCTCTTGCCAGATAAGCCCCATAATACAGTTCATGAAGAGAAACTGCAGACATATAACAACGGTCAACACCTGCCTGAAGCACATGCTCGATGACAGAAGGCTCGCCATCGAGGAAATCAATCAAGATGTTTGTATCGAGGAGATATAGCTTATTCTTCATCAGCATACTTGTATCTTATATCACGAAGTCCGAAATGGTGGCTTTCGCGCAGCTTCTTCTTTTTCTCATCTGTTGTCATTTCCCCCTCATAATGTAGGGCCTGAAGCTCCCGAACGAAAGCTTCATCGCGTTCTCTTTCCACATTTCGTGCAATCTCAAGTTCCTTGGGTTCCACTAAATGTGCTGCCAGCCACTGCCTGTTGCTCAGGCTGAGACCGCTAAGCATGTGCAGTATATTTTCAAGTGATAAAGTGGTATTCATAGCACGTCAATTACTGTTTCTGGGCGCAAAGATACTCCGATTCTTTGAATCACCCAAATTTTTGATGAATAATTATGGTGACATCGTCGTTTCCCAGAGTTGATAGGGATGGTTAATGGTTAATTGTTAATGATTAATGGTTAATGGTTAATGATTAATGGTTAATGGTTAATAGTTAATAGTTAATGGTTAATGGTTAATGGTTAATGATTGATGAGATATTATTTGAGAGATTTGAATCAATTTGTAAGATTTCTGTCACGTAGTGACACTCCATTATCCTTGAGAGATCTGTGAGATCTGTGGAATCTGTGTGCGATAAAAAATGTCTCGTATGGAACTGATAAGACTGGACATTGGGAGATTATTATGGGCTTTTCACAGGAATGACGGGATACCGGCATCGTGCATAGCAGGAAAAAAAGTGGGCGAAAAGAGCTGAGTTAGCGAATTTTTCTGTAATTTTGCACGCTGAAATGCTTTAAGTAAGATATAAGATGAAAAGAAGAAGAGCTCAGAAAACCAATCAGACCATCATGCGCGGCGTCATCGCCATGGCGCTCGTCGTACTTCTCGTTTGTTACCTTTTCCTGACGATGATGTCCTGTACCTCGTCGGGTCCCACGTTCCGCGTCGAGGGCACGGTCAGCGATGCCGCCGACTCCACCTTGGTGCTTGAGGCGCTGACGCTCTCCGGCGTGCAGCCCGTGGATTCCGTGCGTCTGAAGGCGGACGGACGTTTTGCCTTCGTCGTTCCCGCCTCGCCGCAGGACTCAACGGCTTCGCCCGAGTTCTATCGTTTGCGCATCGGCCGTCAGGTGATCAACTTCGTTGTCGATTCCCTCGAGGACATTCGTGTTGAGGCTCCCCTGCGTCGCATGGCTACCGACTACGACATTCAAGGCAACGAGGCTTCGCGTACGATGAAGACCATGTCGCAGCTGAACATCCAGCTGCAGCAGCAGCTTGCGGCGCTCGACACGGTGGGTACGTTGTCGGCATTGGAGAAGATCGACCGCGCGAAGCTGCTCATCAGTCAGTACAAGCAGACGCTCAAATCCGACTTTATCCTTCGCGACCCGTCGTCGTCGGCCGCTTACTTCGCCCTGTTCCAGACCATCGGTTCGCAGATGCTCTTCAATCCTGAGGACGACCGCAGCGACGTGCAGTTCTTTGCTGCCGTGGCCACACAGTGGGACTTGCGTTATCCTGCAGCCTTGCGCACGGAGAACCTCCGTAATATCGCCTTGCGAGGCTTGCGTAATACGCGCCAGTCGCGGCCCATGGAGATACAATTCGACAGCGATAAGGTACGCGAGACGGGAATCATCGATTTCGGCTTCCCCGACATACGCGGTCGTGAGCGACGCCTCTCGGAGTTGAAGGACAATGTGGTGCTCCTCGACTTCACGGCTTACGCCCTGCCGCAGAGCCAGCAACGCAATATCTTGCTGCGCGAGCTCTATGCCAAGTACCATAGCCGCGGACTGGAGATCATGCAGGTGTCGTTGGATGCCGACGAGCATTATTGGAAGACGATGTGCGAGGCGCTGCCGTGGATCTGCCTCCATTGTGCGGAGGGCATCAACAACGATATCGTGCAGCTCTACGGCGTCAGCGTCCTCCCTACCTTCTTCCTCGTAGGCCGCGGCTCAGAACTGCAGGCACGCGACTCGCAGATCGAAGACCTCGCCAAGGCTATTGAGGCGGAGCTGTAGACAATGGATGATGGATGATGGATGATGGATGATGTATGATGTAAGATGTATGATGTAAGATGTAAGATGTATGATGTATGATGTAAGATGTATGATGGACAATGGACAATGGAGAATGGATAATGGAGAATGGACAATGGCGGAGCATTTCTTCTTTTTAAACAACGAATTATACGAATTAAACGAATTTACGTTTGCGTCGTGGCAGTGTGAAGATAGGGCCATAGGACAAGAAATAATTCGTATAATTCGTGAAATTCGTTGTCTTATAAAACATCTGGATAATGGACAATGGAGAATGTAAGATGTAAGATGTATGATGGACAATGGAGAATGGTAGTTTTAACTCCCCTTATTAATTAAGCTGTTTGATGCCGTCTGCGGCGATGAGTTCCAGCAGGCTTTTGGCCCATATCTCGGCCAGCCGCTGGGCGCCAACCTGGTTGGGATGCAGGTAGAAGTCGCCGGCGTTGCCTTTTTCACGCGTGAAGAGCTCCAGGTTGTTCTCGAAGATTTCCCATACGTTGCGGTTGCCGGCATAGACCTGGCTGTACGCTTCGACGATGGCATCGAGCTTGGGGTAGTAGCTGTGCAGACGGTCGAGTCCTTCCTGCAGGTACTTGGCTCCGTTGTAGGTGCTGGGGCTGTACCAGATGGGATAGTTGAGCACGATCTTGCATCCCGGTATGCTGTCGATGAGCGTATCGATGATCTTACGTATGTTGGCGGCATAGGTGTCGGGTGCCACGGGCGCTCCCTCGGTGCCCGAGCAGGCGCTGTCGTTCGTGCCCAGCATGATGGAGACGTAGATGCGGTTGGCCTTGTTCCGTTGGTAGTCTTTGGCAGCGGCCAATAGGCGTGTGAAGTCATTGCGCCCCGGCAGGAAGCCGAGCGTCGTGATGCCCGAATGGCCTCCGTTGTACACGTTGGTGGTCACTCCCGTTGCCTCTTGGACTAATTGGCCGCAAACGATGGGTGGCGCCTGCTTGGCTCTGTCGCTCAAGGTGGCACCTGCGGTGATGCTGTTGCCGATGAACAGCAGGTTGATGTCGCCGGTCTTAGCGTTGGAAGGTTCGCTCGATTGGGCATTAGCGGGAAGGGCAGCGCCGATAACCATCAGCGCTGAAAGTAATCGTCTCAGGAGTTTCATTGGTCGGTATTCATTCACGTTTATATAAAAACACACATAGGCGTGTTTGCTTGCACGCCTATGTGTGTGTTGAGTTAAGATAATCTTACTTTACGACAATCTTCTTGCCGTCCTTGATGTAGATGCCACGTTGTGTAGCGTTGCTGACCTTCTGGCCTTGGAGGTTGAAGATGCTGGTAGCTGCGTTCTGCTTGGCGACGTTGTCGCGTACGGCCTCGATGGCATCGATGTCGGGCTGCTGCTTGCCGAAGTAGGTGAGGCGGAAGTTATCGACGACCACCCAGTCGCGCGGCTGCACGTAGTCATCCTTTTGCACACCGATCTCGAGCTCTCCGCTGTTGTCCACATGTGTGAGCAACTGTGTCTTGTAGAGTCCGGACTCGAAGTAGTCGCAAGCCTGCCATGCCCAGTAGGGATATTCGCCTACATAGTAGCCGCCTTCGTTGACGCGTACGGCATCGCCGTTCTCGTTGAGCTCTTCAGCCACGCGGATGGTGGCACCGAGTCCGGGAGCCTGATCAATTTCAGCCGTGATGTTGGGAAGCAGCGCCTCGTCGTAGTTGGCGAAGAGCGTTGCTTTCTGCAGGGCTTCGCCGCCGGAACCGATGGCATAGGTCTGGAACTCATGGTCGCCTTCGCGGTAGAAACCGGTAGCGCTGAGGACGTACCATCCTTCGGGCAAGCCAAAGACAACCTGTGAGAGGGTGACGGCAGATTCATTCCAGCACTCGAAGGGGAAATCCTTGTTGTTGCCGCCGCGGCCCCAGATGGTGCCGGTTTCGTGGAACCATGCGCTGTCGTCCTCGCGCTGGTTGAAGTTCGGGCAGGAAATGAGGTAGGAAGCATCCTGCGGGTTGTCGTTGGTGGCAGTGGCAAGCAGGGCGTCGCGCTCGGCGGCGGTCACGAGCTTCCACTGGTTGTTGACATTGCTCTCGCCGTACATGTCGGTGTCGATGTTGCCGTAGGTGTTGGGACGATAGCCGAGGAGCATGCGCTGGCCGCCATCGTTGGTCTCGCCATTGGCACGGGCGATGTTATACACGCCAGCCTTGCCTTCGACGGGCACGAACTCCCAGAGATCCTGACCACCGGTGTCCATGTAGCCACCATAGTTGAGATAGTGGAGGTCATCG
>JAEEGF011678638.1_pt1 | contig 10000 bp, 8 predicted proteins | sample 9134171 | NCBI WGS metagenome assembly JAEEGF01 (sample SAMN16246542, study PRJNA631951) | gut metagenome | biome: gut microbiome; feature: rumen; material: AP-attached | host: Bos | place: Iran: Karaj | collected 2018-10 | reverse complement strand
CATCGACGTGACGAGCAAGGCACAGGATGAGTTCGTCAAGTTCAGTCCCTTCTATCCCAATGGTGGTATTCCTGTTCCTTTCACAGAAGGCTTGGTGGCCGTCTCCGTTGAAGGCATCTGGCAAGGTCTGAAGGTTTTCGAGGATGCCGATGTGGATACGACTTTCTTCTCAAAGCGTGACATGAAGAACCTGAAGCGTACCACACGCAAGTATGGCCCATGTCTCGGGCACCGTAAGGGCGTTCATGGTGAGGAACTGCTTGGCTACCTCACTGCCCGCAAGCAGATTTATCTGCCCTGTTATAAGTGGGTGCTGGAAAACAAGCTACAGAAACTGGTAACAGCGATTCGTATCATCTCTAAGAACAAGCCTGTTGTTCTGCTTGACTACAACACGAATCCGGATGTCAACAATCCTAAGAGCCCTCTCTCGCATGCTTCGCTGATTAAGGCCTACATCGAAGGCAACTACCCAGAATAGACCTCTTGTTTTCTCTGATACATTATTACTGTCCGAACTATGATTTTTTTTATCATCAATATTCTGCTGATATTGTGTTAAACAGGACATATTATTATAACTATTATAAATACATTTAAATATGTGTACAAAAGTAACATTAAAAGCCAAATAATCACTATATTTGCACAAAAAATGGAGTGAGCATAAGAAACCCATTCAACATTCTGAAGAGAAACAAGACGACAAATAACAGATAATATGGCTATCAATATTAAGCAATTTATTAAAGACTATAAGGACGCTTTTGGTCACATGGCCGCATTACCCATCGCTTTCTGGCACAGCGATACTCCTATTGCTGAGCCTGAAAAGATCGGAGGCTGTTTCTTTCCGGTATTAGAGGATGCAAGATGTGGCTATCCAGTGAGTTTGGACGCAGAAACAATGCTCTGCGGAGGAGGAAAGTTCTATTGTGGACTGGCACCAATGCCACCCTACGTACCGACTTTCGTTTCAGAGAAAGAGCATTACAAAGCAAATGCTGAACTGGTGGAAAGAGCTATCAGCCAGATGGACATTGACGTAAGCCCATGCAAATACATCAATTTCCAGAGAATTGACCTGATGGACGAGAGTATCGATTTTTATGGCATTCTCATATTTGCCAGCCCTGACATATTGAGCGGCCTGGTATCATGGGCATATTTCGATAATGCCACTCAGGATGCCGTTGCCGTTCCTTGGGGAAGCGGTTGCTCTACGACTATCAGGGCTGTCATCAAAGAGAACGAACTCCAGGGCAGACAATGCTTCATCGGATTGTTCGATCCATCCGTGCGTACAAAGGTACATAAGAACGAGTTGATGTTTGCCATTCCGAAGAGCCGCTTGGAAGAAATGGCAGAGTATATTCATGAGACATGCCTTTTCAATGGTAAGACATGGCAGAATGTAAAAGAGAGAATCAATCCGGAATAAGACTCAGATGAATTACAGTATCACCGATTTCACGAAAAGATGTAGGCTGCTGCAGAGCCTGTATCGTGAAGAAATTCACGAGCCGATGGGTGTTGGTCCCTGGAAAACATCCAAGAAAAAACAGATTAGCATGATAGCCAATGGCGAGAAGACTGGCAGGAATTTCGTCAATCCATTCACATTTGACTATGCCAAGCAGCGTGTAGAAGGGAAAAAGCGTAATGAGACCATCGACGAATACAGGCTTTTCAATAACCTCCTATCCAGTCAGCCAATGGCTTTCAACCTCTTTTGTCCACTCATTGAAATGCTGAAGAATGGCAAAGAAGGTCTGGTTACAAAGATTATCAGCTCTGTTTTCCCCGAACTATCCATTGGGAAGGTGACAGAGGTAGAACTGGAGTACCTGCATACAGATGTCGAGAACTATCTCAACGACCGTACTGCCATGGATGCCATCATCAGATACACTGATGAGTCCATGCGTCCATGCTTTATTGCCATCGAGACAAAATACACCGATGTTCTGGGGACTAACAGCGCACGTGACACAGACCAGCAAAAAAGTCTCATCAAGCAATTAGGCTATTTCAAGCCAGACTCAGAGAAAGAGCTTCTGAATGACGAAAAGCCAATCAGCCAGATATACAGGAATTTTCTGCTATCAGAATGCTACCGTATCAAGGAGCCAGCCTATGATTGCTGTTCCATTGTGTTAAGTCCTAAAGACCATCCTACGACAGAGGAAGAGGTTCAATCGTTGCAAGACGAGCTACTTCCCGAATATAAGCACAAGATCCAGGCATTATCTTTAGAAGATTTCGTGGATCGTTGCCTGAAGGTCTGTCCACGAGAAGAAGCTTCCACCTTTATATGGTTTAAGAACAGATACCTCAATTTTGAAAAAAATAAGATAGAATTATGAGTGACATTGAAGCAATAATAGTTATCGTCATCGTGGCATGTGTAGGCAAATACATCCTGAAGGGGGTATTTGGCTTTCATTCACGTTCTGACTATAAGCCAGACAAATAATAATAGGTATTACGAGTAATACGATAATACTATTACTTGTAATATGATAATAATATTATTTGTTATACGATAACATTATTACTTTAAATACGATAACATTATTACTTTAAATACGATAATAATATTATTCGTAATACTCAAAATAGATTGAAAAAGTAACAAAATAAAAGTAATACGGGGAAAAAGCAGTACCTTTGCACCCGAAACAAATAAGAGAATAACATGACATTACAAGAAGCCATTCAAGTCCGGCACAGTGTAAGGGCATACAAGGAACAGCCTCTGGCTGAAGAAAAAGTCAGAGTGCTCATTGACAAGATTGCGGAGTTGAACCAGGAAGGCCGACTACATATGCAGCTTATCCTGAACGAACCAAAGGCATTCCATGGAACGATGGCCAAATACGGCAAATTCCGTAATGCCAACAACTATATCGTCATGGCAGGAAAGAAAACCGACGACCTTGACGAACGTGTGGGTTACTATGGTGAACAACTTGTACTGCTTGCCCAGACACTTGGACTGAACACCTGTTGGGTAGGTCTCTCCTACTCGAAGGTGCCCGGAACCTATGTACTTGACGAAGGTGAAAAGATAGCCTGCTACATTGCAATCGGTTATGGTGAAACGCAAGGTGTCGGTCATAAGATCAAGACCATCGAACAAGTAAGCAATATCAGTGACATCACACCGTTATGGTTCAAGAATGGTATTGAAGCAGCTTTGCTTGCTCCAACAGCCGTAAATCAGCAGAAATTTTCGTTTGAGTATATCGGTATGAGAAACAATCGCCATCAAGTAAGAGCCAAGAAGGGATTCTCCATGATTGGATATACACAGATGGACTTAGGTATCGCTAAATGCCACTTTGAGATTGGTGCTGGAATAGATAATTTTGATTGGATTCATTAACCCAAAACTTAAAAATTTGTATCATGGATATTCTGTCAACAATAAAACATCTTATTAACGGTGTCGATATAGATTCCCTGAAAAGTAAAATTGCAGAACTAGAAAGCAACCTTAGGAGAATTAAAGATGAAAATGCGAGAAAAATAACTGAAATTGCTTGTTTGGAGAAAAAAAATGAAACTCTAAATGAGGATTTGACTCGTGAACAGAACAAAGTTTCCATTGCAGAAGGCAAACTAAGGGAGGCTAAAATCAAATTATCCAATTCAGAAGAAAAGGTAGCCTCTTTAGTGTCTCAAAATAATACCCTTTTGGAAACACAGAAGTCTCTTTCCAAAGATAATGCATCTTTAAAGGCTAAAATTACTAGAAGGGATAAGATAATAACTAGCCTGCAAGAGGAGAAAGACCAACTGACAGAAGATGTAACCAAGTTACAAGGGGAATCATCTATACTAGTTCAACAAAAAGAGGACTTAAAAAAAGCCCTCAAAGAGAGTGAAACTGATAACACAAAAAATGTTACAGAGATTGGAAGATTAAATACAGAAATTGATCTTAAAAATAGTGAATTAGAGAAAGAAAGGGAAGAAACGAAATCCGCCAATCAAAAATTTGATGAAATAAACAGATTATACACAAAGCTTCAAAAGGACACTTTAGAAGAAAAGGAGATATTGTTAAACAGAATTTCAGAATTCGACAAGCAGTGTAAGAAGTTAGAAGAAGATAATGCTACCTTACGTAAAACCAATTCGAATCAAGTTGATACAATTTCATTACATGAATCCGAGCTGAAGGATCTGAATGAAAGAATTATCAATCTGGAAAAAGATAATTCTGATATTACAACGAGACTAAAAGAAACAGAGAATGAGGTATCTACACTAAGCCTTCACAATGAAACACTACAAGAAAATGAACGCAATTACGTCAGTAAGGTAGAAGAATTAGAATCAAAATTAAAAGAAGCCCAAGACAAGATAATAGATCTTTCACCTAAAGAAACTATTCCTATAACTTCTGATAAAACAATTGATGAGGACGATGCCCCTGAAGGAAGTAATACATCCCCTATCGATGCAGCTGGTAGCGTTGAAGATAATCAGGAAGATTCCTCCGAAGTTCCAGATGAATCAGAAGATGAGGACGCTGCCCCAGAAGGAACTAATACATCCCCTATCGATACAGCCGGTAGCGTTGAAGATAATCAGAAAGATTCTTCCGAAGCTCCAGTTGAATCAGAAGATGAGGATAACGCCCCTGATGAGAGTAATACAGATACGCCTATCGATGCAGCTGGTAGCGTTGAAGAGAACAAGGAAGATTCTTCCGAAGCTCTAGTTGAATCAGAAGATGAGGATAACGCCCCTGATGAGAGTAATACAGATACGCCTATCGATGCAGCTGGTAGCGTTGAAGATAATCAGGAAGATTCCTCCGAAGTTCCAGATGAATCAGAAGATGAGGATGACGTCTTAAAAGACGATTCTCTCCCATTAGTCTATGATTATGGTTTGATTCCTGCTGAAAAATTATCAATTCCTGAAGTATATGACATTCGAGAGGAGAAAATCATTAATTCAAGAGATTTTTTCAGTCAAAACGAAAATGAATTGATTCTATGGCGTCGTAACTTACAAGAGGAATATTTAATGGGACATGCTCGTTTCATCTGTCCTGAATGTAAACAACCAGTAAAAATCAGTGGTCATAAATTATTCAGAGGTAGAGTATGTTATTTTGCTCATTTTAAAGATTCTGATGACTGCCCATACAAAACTGGCACTAATAGAACGAAAGAAGAAATTGAGAGACTAAAATATTCTTTGGTTCAGGAAAGTGAAAGACATAAGCGATTAAAGTCTGTAATAGCCTCGGCTCTGCAAGGAGATAAGAGCAAAGCAATGGGAGTTGATAATGTAGAATGTGAAAAACGTATCAATAGCGATATCCCATATCTAAAATGGAGAAGGCCTGATGTTTATGCGGAATACAATGGTCGCAAATATGTCTTTGAACTCCAATTATCTACAACATTTGTTAGCGTCATTGTGGATAGGGATATATTTTACAGATTAAATGATTATAATATAATTTGGATTTTTAATTTCGAAGACAACGAAGAGTATGTTAACTTGTACAATCTCATGTGCAAGGATATTTACTATGCAAATAAACGTAACGTGTTTATTTTTGATGCTGATGCAGAAGAGAAATCGAAAGAAAAAGGAGAGCTTGTTCTTAAGTGTCGTTGGCTTGACGAGAATGGAGTTTGGAGCACTGATAAATATGTAACATTAGAAATGTTCCAATATGACGAAGAGTATCATAAACCGTTTATCTTTGATGCAGATAAAGCATATCTGGAAAAATATCCAGAAATTGTTGAACGTAGAAAGCAACTGGAAAATTCTCGCGAATATCTTTTGAAGGCGTTAATGGAACGCCAAAAGCATGAAGAAGACCTTGAAAGAGAAAGAGAGGAGGAGCGTGCCAATCTGCAATTGGAATTATTGAATACGGACAAATGTGTAGAACGTTTTCGCAGTGGAACCAAATATGGCTACCAATATGGAGGGACAACTATTCTTCCTGCAAAATACACAAGTGCAGAAGCCGTTGGTGAAAATGGTTACGCACAAGTGGGATTCAACAGAAAAATAGGGTTGGTAAGAAAAGATGGAAAGGAAATCGTGCCTGTCGAGTATAGGAATATTGATGTGATAAACAGTCGGCATGGTATCATTATGGCTCAATACAAGCGAATTGATCTTTGGCTTGGTGATGAGCATTTCACTCTGAGAAACGAATTTGACGATAAAGAACAAACTATCATCAAAGAACACGAGAACGGAAAGACAAAGTACATTCTTCAATCTAACACATATAACTATTCGTATTCACAAAGTTATTATGGAAATCATCCTATTTGCCATAAAAATTTTGGCGGTTATTCAAACTCTGAGCTATTCTCTCTAGTAGAAGATAATGAGTATTGTATAATATGGATTAACAGTGCAACGTACTTGTTGTCCAAGAATCATCTTTCTACTGTTAATGGACATTATTCTGAAATTAAATATATTGGTGTTGATCAAATTTTTATCGCCAAAGATTTGAATACTAATCTGTGGGGAGTAATTGACATACAGGGAAATATTGTAACAGAATTCAAATACGCAAATCTGATACCAACAGAAACCGAATATTTGATTGTCAAATATACGAGTGAATCCGGGCTATATGGTGTGATTGATTATCAAGGAAGGGAATATATTGAACCACAATACGATGCACTACTATATTTAAACTCCGAACGTTTCGCATTCCGCAAAGAACGCCTATGGGGTATCTGCGATCGACTTGGGAAGATCCTACACGAAGCGGAATATACTTATATCAGAGGATTCGAGTCTGGAAGTATTAAAGCTTCAACACTAGAATCATATTCAAGAAAATGGAAAGTTGAAGAGAACATACCTTCATATTTCGATAATGATTTGAGCTTATGTTTATTAAATGATAAAGGTGATATAACCTTTACAGAACAAAATGTAGGACAATATATAGTTAGACATTCTGGAGATTTATATTCGATATTATCATTAAGCAAAATGACACTTGTTGATTATAATCTTCTATATGTAAACTTTGTCACCGAAACCAATGCTATTATAAAAAGCGCGGAAGGTGTTTTCGGATTTTTTATTGATGAAAAGTGTAAGCTATTTGAAGGATGCTCATATATAGAACATTTGGGCAAAGAAACATTTAAGTTTACTAATTATGGAAGTTTCTCTTTTGGTGGATATGATGGCCCGACTTCTGATAAGTATCTAGATATAAAAATTCTTGATAACAACCATTTTGTCGCATCAAAACAATTGGAAACAGGATACTATTCCTATAGCAAAAAATATGCTCTATTTTCCATTGATGGGAAACAAATCACATCTCATCTGTTCTCGTCAATTACTTATGAGGACAATGATCGTTATGCTGTGGTAGAAAACAACATAAAGGGACATATTAACTCTCAAGGACAATATATAGAATCATCATCAGTTTCCATTACTGAAGATGGTCTAAGCGTATTTGTAGAGAGAGAAAAATATGGTTTAAAAGATTCCAATGGAAACACTTTAATACCACCTAATTATTCTTCTATAGTATATTTAGTACGGAATCTGCTAGTTGTAAAAAATGGTTATTATTTTGCTTTGTTCGATATCAAAGGCAACCCATTGACGGATTTCAAGTATTCTAATATCACTTGTTCAGAAGATGGTTCTATCCAAGCGACTCGTAATAATAAAATTGGTGGGTTAGACGATACTGGGAATGAAATTTCTAATGTAAAACATTTTAATGGAGGTTGTTTGCTATCTTCGTTTGATACTTATTCTGTCATTAATGGAGAAAAAGAAGTAATTATTCCTTCTGGCTATTCAAAAATAGAGTTGTTGGACAATGATGGACTATTTGCATTATGGAAGGGGGAAAAAGTGGCTATAGGTAATTGTTCTAACGAAAAAACTGAACTTATATATGAATCCGTCAGAGCTATTGGAAATCAATTATTTGTTGTAAGTCGAACGATACCCAAAAAAATAAGAGTACGACAAACGGGCTATGGCCATTATGGAAATCCGTATACTTATTATACGACTAACACAATTAAAGAAAAAAAATATGGTATAATTGATAAGTCGTTACGGACGATTATTCCGTGTAAATATTCTTCTATTTCCGATTTCGATGAAGAAGAAAAAATAACAGTGACAAATACGAAAGGTGAAAAGAAAGTATTGTCATTAAAGAATTTAAGTCAAAAGGCTTCTCATGTCTTTGAATTAACTATTGGTATGGAATATGAAGCAAAAGTAAAATCCTTTATGGCAATTGGACTTATTGTAAAAATTCAAGGAGAATCATTAATAATACACAAAAAACATCTATTCAAAGACAAAAAGGACTTCAAAAAAGGTGACCTCCTTATTGCTAAATACTTAGGTAACGATAAATATGATCATCCTCGTTGGACTACAAAAGCTCCCTCCAATAGTAAAAATGAAGTATAAGAAAGTTTAGAAATAGTATGATGACCATTGACACAACAAATATGTGCTCACACCTGCAGAAGAGGCTGTTTGAAGAGGAGGGCATCTATCATCGTCTTTGGATAGCCATGCAGGATGATCCTGAACTGACGGCAGTGGTTCGTTCTCGCCAGCTTCATATCTATCGAAGTGGTAAGAAGATTCTTGTATTAGCAGGAAAAGCAGTTCCAAAAGTCATAAAAGAAGACAAACTCTGCAAAATGCTGCAACAATGACACTGACCTATATCTTTCATAGTGGCTTCGTACTTGAAACGGAGAAGTCCATCCTTATATTTGACTACTGGCTGGACATGAATGGTTTCGTGCCTCCATTCCTGAAGAAGGATAAACCCGTCTATGTGTTCTCCAGCCACTTCCACGAAGATCACTTCAACAGAGCCATCTTTAAGTGGAAGAAGTTGCGTGAGGGTATCACTTACATTCTCTCCAAGGACATCTACAAGCATCGGCGAGCCACAAAGGAGGATGCTGACGTATGGCTAGCCAAGGGCGACGTATGGTCTGATGGCACCTTGTCTGTATGGGCATTAGGCAGCACAGATAGCGGAGTATCATGGATAGTAGAAACGGAGGGCAGGCGTATCTTCCATGCCGGGGACTTGAATAACTGGTATGCGAGATTTCTGCCAGAAGCCGTGCCTGGTGAGACTATCTATAGTGAAGAGTTCGACGAAGAGATTGACCCAATAGCCCATGAGAAGCAGTACCTGGGCGAACTAAAGGACATTCGCAAGATAACAGACAGCTTCGATGTGGTGATGTTCCCCATAGACGGGCGTATCGGCAACGGATATACCCTTGGTGGCCGACAGTTTATTGAGCGTTTCAAGGTAGGTCTCTTTGTTCCTATGCACTTTGTGGCCAGCGGTTTCGAATCCTCATGGCGAATGAAGGAGTTCACGGATGAGAAAGATATTCCTTTCTGGGAAATCAGCAAGGAAGGAGAAACTATTGAACTACCGGAATAAAACTATCTCTTCCTGCGTCTTTTCTTCTTTCTTAGGAAGTTGATGGCCACCTTCAGACCAGTTTCAAGAGCCTGATTGTATGTCGGACATTTGGCTGTCTCGCGCATCGTGCCGTCTTTACGGTTGATGATGACAGCATAGAACTTGCCAACCTCGTTGAAGAACACCTCACGATACACCAGCACATCCATCCTCTTGCGTCGGCCAATCCATGCTTGCACCTCCTGAAGAGAGGGTGCAAGAAGAAGCTCCTCCTGATATTCGGTCAAGTCACCATCGTTATAACAGAATGGAGTCACATCAGAGAATCCCAGTTTCTTCAGGGATTCTGCCATGCTTACACTCACTATCGGCAGAACTGGTGACATCATCTGTTAATTATATTCCTTTATATCGTTCAACAGGCAGAGTATTTTGAAGGCTGCATTTACGGGAGTGTCCTCTAATATTGAATACAGGTTTTGGGAGTCTTCATCTGAATAGCATATCTGGTATTCATCGCCAACCTTATTCATCTTG
>JAEEGF010862965.1_pt1 | contig 10000 bp, 6 predicted proteins | sample 9134171 | NCBI WGS metagenome assembly JAEEGF01 (sample SAMN16246542, study PRJNA631951) | gut metagenome | biome: gut microbiome; feature: rumen; material: AP-attached | host: Bos | place: Iran: Karaj | collected 2018-10 | reverse complement strand
ATTTCGACGAGGACAAGTGCAAGAATTGCAGCCTGTGCACCAAGAACTGCAAGGCAGCATGCATCGACTATGAAACGCACAAGGTGGACTACAGCCGCTGTGTGGTGTGTGGCAACTGCATTGAGAAATGCAAGTTTGGCGCATTGCACTATGGTCATAAACCCACCCGCAAGCAACTCGAGACCGCCAAGCCTGTGACCGAAGAAGCCAAGGCCGAGAAACCCGACGAGGTGCGCCGTGCCCTGATGGTGGGTGCAGCCGTGATGGGTGCCGAGGCTGTGCTGGCTCAAGCCAACAAGAAGGTGGATGGTGGCCTTGCCGTGATTGAAGACAAGCAGATGCCCAATCGCAGTACGCCCCTCACCCCTCCAGGCTCGTTCAGCGCTGCCAATATGGCGAAACGCTGCGTAGGTTGCCAGTTGTGTGTGGCTCAGTGCCCCAACGATGTGTTGCGGCCGTCGAACGACCCTGCCACCTTCATGCAGCCTGTGATGAGCTATGAGCGCGGTTTCTGCCGCCCCGAGTGCACGCGTTGCAGCGAGGTGTGCCCCGCCGGTGCCATACAGTCCATCGACGAGATTGAAAAGTCGTCGATACAGATAGGCCATGCCGTGTGGGTGAAGAAGAACTGCATTGTGCTCACCGACGAGGTGGAGTGCGGCAACTGTGCCCGCCACTGCCCTGCCGGTGCCATCCAGCTGGTGCCCCTCAATCCGGCTCCCGAAGCTCCTGCCGAAGGAGAAGAACCCAAGGAGGAGGACAAGCGCCGCATACCTGTGGTGAATGTGGAACGCTGCATTGGCTGCGGTTCGTGCGAGTATGTGTGCCCCGCCCGTCCCTTCTCGGCCATCTATGTTGAAGGACATGAAGTGCACCGAATGATTTAACTAAAAAAGCAGAAGAACTATGGCAAACGACGATATGAGAAAAGGCCGGCAACTGAGCCGCCGCAGTTTCTTGAAGGCTGTGGGACTGGGTTCGGCTGTAGTGGCAGCGCCTACCATTGTGGGTTGTGCCAGGAACGATAACGAGGCAGGCGGGCAGGAACCTCCCAAGGGCAAGATGACCTACCGCACCAACAAGCACACCGGCGACAAGGTGTCGCTCTTGGGCTATGGCATGATGCGCCTCCCGACCAAGAACGACCACCCGGGCGAGCGACAGAACGGTGAGGGCGAGATTGACCAGGAAATGGTGAACAAGGAGGTGGACTATGCCATTGAGCACGGAGTGAACTACTTCGACACCTCGCCCGTATATTGCAAAGGCAAGAGCGAGACCGCCACGGGTATCGCGCTGAGCCGCCATAAACGCAACGAGTACTTCATCGCCACCAAGATGAGCAACTTCAGGGACAACTCCCGCGAGGCCTCGATAGCCATGTTCGAGGAGTCGCTCAAGGCGTTGCAGGTCGACTATTTCGACTACTACCTGTGGCACAACATAGGCGGCGGCGAAGATCCTATGCAGACCTTTGAGGACCGTTTTGTGAACAACGGCATCATGGATTTCCTGAATCAGAAGAAGAAAGAGGGTGTGATCCGTAATCTGGGATTCTCTTATCACGGCGACATCAAGATATTTGACCATGCCCTGAAGTTGCACGACGAGGGCAAGGTGCAATTTGACTTCGTGCAGATTGAGATGAATTACCTCGACTGGCAGCACGCAAACGAAATTAACGAGGACAACACCGATGCCGAGTACCTCTATGGCGAACTGCTGAAGCGCAACCTGCAGGCGGTGATCATGGAACCTCTGCTGGGTGGACGCCTGAGCAACCTGCCCGACCGCTTGGTGGCACAGCTCAAACAGCGCGACCCCGACCACTCGGTGGCATCGTGGTCGTTCCGCTATGTTGGCACTTATCCCGAGGTGCTCACTGCCCTGAGTGGCATGACCTATATGGAGCACCTGAAGGACAACCTCAACACCTACTGCCCGCTGAAACCCCTCACCGAGAAGGAGATGCGCTACCTCGACGGCACTATTGCCGCCCAGATTGTGGACTACAAGATTATACAGTGCAACGACTGCAAGTACTGCATGCCCTGCCCCTACGGCATCGACATACCTGGCATCTTTGTGCATTACAACAAGTGCCTGGGCGCCGAGGAGATGCCTACCGACAGAACCGACCCCGACTATGCCAAGCACCGCCGTGCGTGGCTGGTTGACTATGACCGCAGCGTGCCCCGAATGCGTCAGGCCGACCACTGCACGGGTTGCGGCCAGTGCGTGACCTCGTGTCCGCAGCGCATTCGCATCCCGCAGGAGTTGCACCGCATCAACCGATATGTTGAACGATTAAAGCAGAACGAAGCATGAGCAAGCATCAGATGTCACGACGCAGCGCCCTGAAACTATTTGGCGCTGCCACAGCCACCCTGGCCATGGGCGGCATAGTGCCTATCACGGCATGCAATTCCCACAAAGGGGAGAAACTGAGCAAGAAGCGCCTGGTGTTCTTCTTCACAGGCACAGGCAACAGCCTCCATGTTGCCAAGAGCCTAGTTGCCGACGGAGGCACAGCCTTGAGCATCCCGCAATTGCTCAAGGAGAAGGACCTGAACTTCGAGGCCGACGAGATAGGACTGGTGTATCCCAAATACAGGGAAATTCCCGAGATTGTGAAGGAATTCCTGACGCGTGCCCAGTTCAAGTGCGACTATTTCTTTGGGGTCATTACCTATGGCCGCCATTTACGCAACGATGCACAGACACTCGTTGACGCAATGCAGGAGAAGAAGGTGAAGGTTGCCTATGTGAACGGCGTGAAAATGGCAGATAACCGCTTGCAGCGCTTCGACATGGCGCAGGAGTTGAAAGAGAACGACCCCGCCAAGATCGATGCCGCCATAGCCGCTATCGTGAAGGATGTGGATGCCCGCAAGCAATATCGGGTTGAGGGCGAAGAAGGTGGCCCTCACCATGCTGGAGGTCATCCTGGCGGCGGCGATGTGCGTCACCACTTTGTGAAGGCGAGCGAGATGTTTGAAATCACCGATGCGTGCATCGGGTGCAGCATTTGCGAGTATGTGTGCCCGCGTGGCTGCTACAGCATTGAAAATGACCATGCGGTGTGCGACGGCATGTGCGAGCAGTGTCTGGCATGTGCTCAGGCATGTCCGCAACTCGCCATTGCACCCACCGAGGGTGATGCCAACCCCAAGGCGCGCTACCGCAATCCCAATGTGTCGCTGCGCGAACTGGAGCGAGCCAACAGTCAGAAACCCCTATAATACCATAAGTTTTTTAATTAAACGGGAATCGTGGATTAAAACCTTAGTTTTCAACGAAAAGTACCAAAATATGATAAGACAATTCAAAATTTTTTGCATAAATACTGAAGAATACATCGACATTGATGGTGGCGACAGCTTGCTCGACATTTATGAAACCATGCAGACGCGCCTGCCCATCAACCCGATTTGCGCCAAGGTGAACAACAAGACCGAGAACCTGAGTTATCCCGTTTTCGGTCCCAAGATGGTCGAGTATCTCGATGCCTCGTCGAAAGAAGGCTATAGGGTATATATCCGTTCGCTGTGCATGATGCTCTACAAGGCGCTGCACGACCTGTATCCGCAGCGCAGGCTGCTCGTCGACTTGTCGATAGCTGGTGGTTACTACTGCATTCTCAAGCACGAGAGCGATCAACCTATCGATCCGCAGCTGGTCGATGCGCTGAAACTGCGCATGAAGCAGTTGGCCGAGCAAGATATCACCTTTGTGCGCCGTGAGCGACTTACCACCGATGTGATTGAGATGTTCCGCAAGCAGAATCTGCCCGACAAGGTGCGTCTGCTCGAGACTTCGGGCAACCTTTACACCGTCTTTTACAAACTGGGCGATGTGGTCGACAGTTATGCTGGCGCACTGGCGCCTTCAACAGGTTATATCAAGAACTTTGATTTGATTCCCTACAAAAACGGCATGCTGCTGCTGGGACCTGACCGCAAGCAACTCGACAAGGTTACCCAACCGCAGCCGCAGGAGAAATTGTTCAAGGCGCTGGAGGAGCATGTGGAGTTCAACAAGATTATTAGAATAGCCGATGTGGGCGAACTGAACCGCGTGATTCGTGGCCAACATGTGCCCTTACTTATCAATGTTGCCGAAGCGCTGCACAACCAGAAGTTTGCCAAGATGGCTGCCGACATAGCCGACCGCTATCGCCAGGGTGGTGCCCGCGTGGTGATGATTGCGGGCCCGTCGTCGAGCGGCAAGACCACCTCGGCCAAGCGACTCTCGATTCAGCTGGTGACCAATTACATTATTCCCAAGGTGATATCGCTTGATAACTACTTTGTGGACCGCCAGCATACGCCGCGCGACGAGTCGGGCGACTACGACTATGAGTCGCTCTATGCCCTCGACCTGGAGCAGTTCAACAAAGACCTGCGCGACCTGATCGACGGCAAGGAGGTGCCGATGCCCACCTACAATTTCGAGACGGGGCAGCGTGAATACAAGGGAAACACCTTGAAACTCGAGGAGAACAACATCCTGCTCATGGAGGGCATCCACGGACTGAATCCCGACCTCACTCCGCAAATCGACCCTGCCATGAAGTATCTCGTCTATGTATCGGCTCTCACCACCTTGAACATTGATGACCACAACTGGATTTCGACGAGCGACAACCGACTGTTGCGCCGCATTGTGCGCGACTTCAAGTATCGCGGTGTGAACGCCCGCAGCACCATTGCCCGCTGGCCCAGTGTGCGCCGTGGCGAGGAAAAATGGATTTTCCCATTCCAGGAGAATGCCGATGCCATGTTCAACTCGTCGCTCATGTTCGAGTTGGCTGTGATGAAAGAGTATGCCATGCCCATCCTCAAGCAGGTGCCCGTCAATGCGCCTGAGTATGGCGAGGCCTACCGCCTCATGAGGTTCCTTGACTACTTCGAGAGCATTCCGCAACAGGATGTGCCCCACACCAGCCTGCTGCGCGAGTTCCTGGGCGGCTCCAGCTTCACCTACTAATGCCTATAATTCTGCCACGAAAGGGGTAAAAATGCATTTCGTGGCAGAAAAATCGCATAAAATTTTGCCACGAACGCAAAAAAATCTGTTTCGTGGCAGAAAAAATGCTAAAAATTTTGCCACGAAAATATAATTGCTTAATTTTGTGACAAATAAATAAAGTGCGTTTTATGGAGAAAATTATAGGCAGAAAAAAAGAGATCTCAGAGTTAGAACGGTTATATGCTTCTAAAAAACCTGAGTTTGTTGTTGTGTATGGACGCAGACGAATTGGGAAGACTTTTCTGGTTCGTAATCTATTTGAGGAGAGAATCCTGTTTTTGCACACTGCACTTTCTCCTTCGGAGTTTGACAAAAAAGAGCTGAATGATTATCAGTTACAAGCATTCTACAACACACTCCAGAATAGCGGTTGCGATATGGAACAGGCTCCAAAGGACTGGTTCGAAGCTTTTATGTATTTGAGAAAGTTTATAGAGTCAAAACATCAAGAGTTAGAGGGGCGTCAATTGGTATTCATCGATGAATTGCCATGGATGGATGTTAAGGGTAGCGGATTTGTTACAGCTTTTGAACATTTTTGGAATAGTTGGGCCTCGGCTCAAGATTATTTGATGCTTGTAGTGTGTGGCTCAGCCACAACTTGGATCAATGACAAATTGCTTAACAACTATGGCGGGTTGTATGGTCGCATTACAGCCGAGATAAGGTTAGCGCCATTTTCGTTACATGAGTGTGAACAATACCTTGAGAGTCGGAATATTGTAATGAATCGTTACGACCAGATTCAGTGCTATATGATTATGGGAGGCATTCCTTATTATTTATCTTTGATGAATCCAGGAATGAGTCTTGCTCAGAACATAGATTCATTGTTTTTCACACAAAAAGGTCGTTTGAACTTGGAGTTTGATAGGTTGATCAATTCGCTTTACAGTTCTCCTCAGGCTTATGCAAAAGTTCTGAGATTATTAAGCACAAAACGAGAAGGTTTTACTCGAAAAGAGATTTCTGAAAGCACAGGTCTTTCATATGGAGGAGGTTTGACAGAGGTCTTAAATGGATTGGAAGCCAGCAGTTTTGTGGAAACATATACCTACTACAATGGTTCAAAGAGAAATATTCATTATCGCCTTATAGATGGCTTTGTGTTATTTTATATGACATTTGTAGACGGGAAAACAGGAATTTCTCCTACATTTTGGAGCGATTCACAATTGCTTCCCTCATTACAGTCTTGGCGAGGTTTTTCTTTTGAAGGTGTGTGCCTTACCCATATATCCTCAATAAAGCGTGCACTCGGAATAGATGGAGTGCGGACGACGCAAGCGCCATGGCGCAGCAAAGACACTGATCCTGGTGCGCAAATAGACCTTGTCATCGATCGTGCCGATAGAGTGGTCAATTTGTGCGAGATGAAATTCTCGATTAGCGACTTTGAAGTCTCAAAGAAATATGAGGGCGAATTGCGACATAAACTTGATACATTTATAAAGGAAACGAAGTGCCGCAAATCTGTTCACACAACGCTTGTTACAACCTATGGTATTAAGAAAAACATCTATTCAAACTTCTTCCAAAAGGTTATAACAATGGATGATTTGTTTTCAAGTTGATCAAGCTACAAGAAACAAAAACATCAGGTCTCAGCCTGATGTTTTTTGTGTGGGTAGAGATGGATTCGAACCACCGAAGCGATGACGCAGCAGATTTACAGTCTGCCCCATTTGGCCACTCTGGAATCTACCCAAGAGCTCACAGGAGCGGTGCAAAGTTAAGAAAATAATTGCAGACGCAAAACAATTTTGCCAAAATCGTGCCGAAAAGCGCTGTTTTTTTGCCGTTATCGTGCATATTTGCTACATTTGTGGTATTAATTAATGAAGAACAGACATGTTGAAAAAGATACTGAAATTGGGCTTGATGACCACTCTGCTGCTCATGGTGCTGAGCGGTTGCAGCAAGTCGTTTAAGATAAAAGGTAACGTCCTGGGTGTGGGCACACAGAACTTGCGTGTGCTGTATGCCACTCCGTTGGGGGTGTGGGAGCAATGGGTGATGTCTGATAACAACCGCTTTGAGATTACAGGTCAGAGCGAAGAGCCCGTGTTGGTCATTATCAGCAATGCTCAAGGTGGCCTTTTGGCGCGTTTCATGCTCGCTAATGGCGACGATATCAAGGTGCGTGGTACATCGGTCGACCCGTATAGATTGGAGGTGCAAGGCCCCGATGTGAACGAGCGCTGGTATGCTTTCATTCGCGACCATGCCTCGCAGTACAGTAACGACGACCGCACAACGCTCAATAGTGCCATTGCCGACTATGCCAGGCAGCACCCCGACGATGTGCTCTCTGCGCTGCTGCTGTTGTGTGACTATCGCTCAACAGGTGGCATCGATGAGGTGAAGCCTCTGCTTGAGGCTCTCAAGCCTGAAGCACGCCCTGAATCGCTACTGGCCACTTATCGCAACCTGCTCAAACAAGCGGCAAAGCAGCCCACCACCCTGTCTTCGCTACTGCTCTTTGAGAGCAAGGGCGACTATGCATCGTTCTCCCCCACCACGGCTCGTGCATCGCTGCTTTACCTGTGGTCGGTGCAGAACAGTGTGGGCAAAGATTCCAAACCGCTCAGCGATGTTGCTTCCCAGATGGGTAAAAAGGCCCTGATAGCCGATGTGCTGATGGATGGCGACACCTCGTCGTGGAGCATCAATCGACGTGAGTATCTCACCGCGTGGCCGCAACATTTCTGGGCACCTGAGGGTCCTATGAACGAGTCGCTGAAACATCTGAACATCGTTGCTACGCCCACCTTCATTGTTGCCGACTCGCTAGGCCATGTGACCTATATGGGCGGCAATGTGCAGCAGGCTGTGACATCGCTGAAAAAACTCATTCCATAAATGCCGAAAACCGTTTCATCACCATGTTGTCAAAAACCATAAGTGCAGCCGTTCATGGCATCGATGCCATCAATGTGACCATCGAGGTATCGATAGCACGTGGACTGGGCACCACGATTGTGGGTCTGCCCGACACGGCCGTCAAGGAGAGCAGTGAGCGTGTGCGTTGCGCCATCACTCAGGCGGGCTATGAGTATCCGCGCCAGGCGGTAGTAATCAATATGTCGCCAGCCGATATCAAGAAAGAGGGGTCGGCCTACGACCTGCCTATTGCCATTGGCATCCTGGCTAGCAACGAGAAGGTGAGCGATGCCCTGCTGGGCCGATACATGATGATGGGCGAACTCTCGCTCGATGGCTCGGTGCGGCCCATCAAGGGCGCACTGCCCATGGCCATCCTTGCGCGCGAGATGAAACTCGACGGATTCATTGTGCCTGCCGATAACGCGCTGGAAGCAGCGATTGTGAATAACCTGAATGTGTATGGAGTGAACAAACTCGACGAGGTGATAGCTTTCTTGAACGGCTTGATTCAGTTGGAACCCACGGTGGTTGATACGCGTGCCGAGTTTGCGAAGGCGCAGGGCGAATTTCCGTTCGACTTCAGCGAGGTTCGGGGCCAGGAGCAGGTGAAACGCGCCTTTGAGGTGGCATGCGCCGGCGGTCACAACATTCTGCTCATCGGTTCGCCTGGCAGTGGCAAGTCGATGATGTCGAAGCGTTTACCCTCTATTTTGCCATCGTTGAGTTTGAGCGAAGCGCTTGAAACCACAAAAATTCACTCGGTAGCCGGAAAACTGTCGAAAGGCACCACGCTGCTCACCATGCGGCCCTTCCGCTCGCCGCATCACACCATTTCGCCTGTGGCGCTGGTGGGTGGCGGCACCTATCCTATGCCGGGCGAGATTAGTCTGGCGCATAATGGCGTGCTCTTCATGGACGAGTTGCCAGAGTTCCCAAGGTCGGTTTTGGAGGTGCTACGCCAGCCGCTGGAGGACCGCGTGATTACCATCAGCCGTGCCAAGTACTCGACCGAGTATCCTGCCTCATTTATGCTGGTGGCGAGCATGAATCCGTGCCCATGCGGTTATTATGGGCATCCCAAGAAACCCTGCGTGTGCACCGACTATCAGCGCAGCCAGTACATGAACCGCATCAGCGGCCCGTTGCTCGACCGCATCGACCTGCAGATTCAGGTGCAGCCGGTGGAGTTCGACGAGATGTCGTCGAAGCAGCCCGCCGAGTCGTCGCAGGCAATTCGCGAACGCGTGATTCAGGCCCGTGCCATTCAGGAGTTGCGTTTCAAGAATGAGCGAGGCATATACTGCAACGCCCAGATGACCCCCACCCTGCTGCACAAGTACGCCGAGCCCGACGCCGCTGGCCTGGAGAAGTTGCGTGATGCCATGGAGCGCATGAACATGAGCGCGAGGGCTTACGACCGCATCCTCAAGGTCGCCCGCACCATAGCCGACCTCGAGGGCAGCGTCGCCGTCCGCCACCCCCACATCATGGAAGCCATCGGCTACCGCACCCTCGACCGCAACAACTTGATGTAGTAATACCGATTAAACGCAAGAATGCGACCATAAAAAATTGGGAGTCAGCTGACTCCCAATTTAATCAATAACATGTTGTTGAAATCAATAAGAGTTTATCGGATGATTAGCTTACGGTTGCCATTGATGTAAAGGCCGGGGGCTGTGGGCCTGGTGTTGCCCAAGTGGCGCCCGTCGATTGTGTACCACCCTTCTTTGATGTGGGTGGAGCCGTTAATGATGTCGCTAATGCCTGTAATGATGGGTTCATTGGGGAGTTCAAGCGGGAGCACCACGAAGGTGTCGCTGATGCCACCCTCGGCGTAAGGGGAAAAATTAACGGCTTTCGGGGCGGGCCGTTTGCTCTCCTCGCTTGCCGCAATGCGCCGGTTTATGGCATCGAACTCATATACGCCGCAATCGGCCAGTTCAGGCACATTGCCGCCATTGTAGAGGTCATATAACGGCTTCACGCCTCCCTTGAGGTCCATCTGGTTGATGCCGTTATCTTCGTCGGGCGCTGGCAGATAGAAGCACTCGTCATCGTCGCTGTAAATGGTCCATACCAC
>JAEEGF011556860.1_pt1 | contig 10001 bp, 9 predicted proteins | sample 9134171 | NCBI WGS metagenome assembly JAEEGF01 (sample SAMN16246542, study PRJNA631951) | gut metagenome | biome: gut microbiome; feature: rumen; material: AP-attached | host: Bos | place: Iran: Karaj | collected 2018-10 | reverse complement strand
ACACGGAATTCAAGGATTACGCAAAACGCTACGACGCCGTGGTAGAATCTTATTACCCGCTGGGCGGGCGCGGCCACACCGAAGACGTCTTGGGGAACAAGGTTGTCGCAAAGATAGCGAAGGCTCACGGGAAATCGGCCGCACAGGTGGTGTTGCGCTGGCATGTGCAATCGGGCTACATTGCCATTCCGGGCTCCAAGAACCCTGACCACATCGCAGAAAACATATCGATTTTCGATTTCGAGTTGACAGACGACGAAATGAAGCAAATAGCCTCCTTAAATACGGGACACCGCTACGAGAACTGGTGAAAATAGCCAAAATTTTAGTCAAAATGGATAAAAAAGTATGTTTTTTATCCAATGCAGTGTGTTTATTGAATAAAAAAACGTTTTGGGGCTAAATTTTTGTATATTATCCCCTAAAAGGCACTGGCAGCGGATTTCCGCCTGCAAGCCACGTTCGACTAGAAAAGTCGGCTATTTGGTATATCCCCAATGGAAATTGGGCTTTTAATGTATCCAAAGGCCGGCTTTTTTTTATGGAGTAAAAATGAGCAAAAAGGATAAAATTGAGATTCGCGACCAGGTCGGGAACGAAAACAGGGGCGAAATCGTGCTTTACCAGCCGGAAGGCGAAGTCCGGCTGGAGGTGCGTGTAGAAAACGAGACCGTGTGGCTTACGCAGGCGCAAATGGCGGAACTGTTTCATGCATCAAAGCAAAATGTGAGTCTGCACATCTCAAACATTTTCAAAGAAGGTGAGCTCGTGCAAAATCGAACTGTCAAGGAATACTTGACAGTTCAAAAAGAAGGGAAAAGAGAGGTTTCACGCAAGGTCCTATGGTATAATCTAGACATTATCATATCCGTCGGATATCGAGTCAAGTCTATTGCGGGAACGCGTTTTCGGCAATGGGCATTGGGAGTTCTCAAGGAATACATGCTCAAGGGTTACGCCATAAACCAACGAAAAATATCGACCGATTTGCAGATTGTGGACCGTCTGCACGAACAGCGGCAACTCATCGAAGGTCAGGGCGTAGAAATTGCGGAATTAAGGGACGCTACAGAAAAACGTCTCGGCGAACAGGACTCCCGACTTTCAGCGGTCGAACAACGCATAGACTTTTTTGTGAATGCAGCGCAAACTCCAACAGGGGGCATTCTTGCGACCGGAACGCGATTTGACGGTTTCGTGCTGATTTCTGATCTTGTGAAGAGGGCAAAAAAGTCCGTGGTATTTATTGACCCATATGCCACCATCGAGGTGCTGAAATTTGCTGCCATGCGAGCAAAAGGCGTTTCGGCAAAAATCTACTCCTCACGAATTACACCTGAATTCAAGGCTGCGGCAGACTTGCACAAGAAGCAATATCCTGAACTAGAATTGAAGACCATGCGCACGATTCACGACCGTTTTCTTCTGGTCGACGACACTGTATATCACTTTGGAGCTTCGTTTAAAGATATGGGTAACGAAATGACTGCTTTTAGCGTGCTAGATTTCGTGACACCCGCCGAAGTCATTGTGAAAGTGGAGCAAAATACAAAAGGAAAATAGTGCATTTTAATTCATAATCGCCCCCACTATTCACTTGACGCATAGCAGATTTATTATATTCTCCCCCAAAAGGGACTTTTTATGTTTGTCGAGACTTACATCTTGCGATTGCTGGCCGGGTTCCTGGAATACGGGACCCTTTCTACCGTAGCGGACAAGCTCTACACTTCGCAGCCGGCGGTGAGCCGCGCGTTCAAGAAACTGGAAGACGAAATCGGCGCTCCACTTTTCGAGCGCAAAAAGAACCGCATCGAGCTGAACGAGAAGGGACGCACGGTCGCCGAATACGCGAAGCGCATCATGGACTTGCAAGGCGAGATGATGGAAAAGGTAAGCCCGCAGGGAGCGGGTGCGCGCACGTACTCCATCGCATCGGTGGCGATCCTCCCCGCCATGCGGATGGTGCAGGAACTGCAAGAAAAGCACCCGGGGGCACAGGTCACCTACAAGATTATCGACAACGAGGCGGGCGTTCTGAGGGCGCTGAACGAGGGCACGGCGGATATCGGCATCACGCTCAAGGCCCCGCGCGCAAAGAAATACCGCGCCGAAAAGTATATGCAGGAGCGGCTCTCGATTGCACTCCCCAAAAAGCACCCGCTTGCCAAGCGCAAATCCATTCGGCTCCGGGAACTCAAAGGCGAAACCATCATCCAGCGCAGCAACGTAGGGTTCTGGGAACAGGTCAAGCGCAAGAAGATTCCCGATGTCACCTTCATCAAGCACGACAGCGTGAAGGGCATTTCAAAGCTCATCGAGCAGTCTTCGCTGTTGACGTTCGTTTCGGACCACCAGTTCGATTACGAAATCCCCAAGGACCGCAAGATTGTGCCCCTCGCCGACCGCGAAATGAACGTGGAATTTTTCAAGGTGACTCTGGCGTCAACTCCCTAGCAGGTGGAAATTCAGGTACCACGAAAAGGCGTGGATGCGCCTGGACATGGGTTCGGCATATTCCGAGGAATAGGCAGCCATTTTCACGTAGGTGTCAAGCCTGTGGCCCAAATCCAACCAGGAGAACAGCCTGTATTCCACCGCGGTGTTGTTGAGGAGCAAAAAATCCCAGCCCGAAACGCCATATTCCGCAGTCGTTCCCTCGATGGTCTTCATGGCATCTATCGTCGTCTTGTTGTAAATTCTCCACCTCTTGTATAGGGTTTCTATCATCAGACTGTATTTCACGCCGGAATTGTACTGGTAGCTATCCATGTCGGGTTCATAATCCGGATGGAACTCCTTGATGATGTCATCGTAGCCCATATCGGCAGAGCCAAGCATAATCCAGTAAACCTGGTTCATGACACGGAACCGCAAGTTGGGAGTCAGCCAAAGGGCTATGTCCATGGCCCCGCCAAGCGAAAGCGTGCTTACCGTGGCAAGGTCGCCGTAAAAAGTATCGTAATCCAGATTCACCGAAAAATCAAGCCAATGGCCTCGCCCGTGGATACCCCTGTTCACAAGTTTCCCCATGATATCCATCTGCAGCACTTTCCCTTCGAGTCCGCCTTCGCCGAAGAAGTTTAAAGTGAAGTAATCGAAAGGCCGCCTTACCCTCGTGTAGGGACGACCATACTCAAGGGAAACCGCCATCATCCCGTGACGGTCGTTCCATTCGGCATCCAGCTCGTCGGCATCTTCGCCACCGAACCGATAGTCAGAACCGAACCTGGAGCCAATACCCGTGGCAACCGTCAACTCGATTGGCGTCCAGCCCGTGTAAAAATCCCTGTTGCCGAACACCCTGCGCTGGGCATAGCCGGCGGGTTCCAGGGCGAAAGCGAGCAGATGCCTGTACCAAGGCACCTTGGAACCGTTGTACGATGCGCGGGAAAGTCTGTAAAGGACTTCGCCGAACATGGAGCCCGCGACCGTCGTAGAAATCAGGTCGTTCGGTGCCGGGTATTCTGTTTCGCAGAACATTTCCCAGGTGGAGCTCCCAAGGGCGGCAAACGCCATGCTTCCGTAAAAGCCGTAGCCGCCGGCACGGGCCGTGGCGTAATACATGGAGCCTTGATACGGATGTCCGTAAAAGTTGATGGCCCAATGGTTATGGTCCCATTCCCAGCCTTCGCGGAAGTTCCGCTTCCAATAGCTGGGGCCCGTATGTGCGTAACTCTTGTCCAGGACCCAGTAATCCCAAGCCCACACAAAGGCGTTGAGCCCGAGCACTTCGGTCCCGACGATAAGCGGGTTTACGTGGGTGCCAAACAGGCTGTCTTTGGGAATAATGGTTGTGTCGGGCGCACTTTCTCTGGGTACCAGAGTGTCGCCCATGCTCCTGCGAAAAACAGCCAAGTCCCGCGCTTCCTGCACGCTGAAAACAGCGTCCTTATCTAGAATCTTTATTCGGAGGCTGTCCGGAAGTTGTGTAAATTCTTCGTCTAAATTTTGTGCATTTGTCGCACCACAAAAAATCAAGCAAAAAAACGTAAAAATATTTAGAGCTTTCGGGAATTTCACAGTACAAGTTTAAAAAAAATCATTCCTTTTAGAAAGGTCACTTTCGCAACTTTCTGACGGAGCGACAAAACCGACGGATTAAAGATACAGACTTCTCTTGTTTCTCGAGGTCTAAAAATGTATGTTGATAGGATGCGCTTTCCGTTTACCAAGGTCCTTTCTGCTTCGCTCCCTGCACTTCTGTTTTTCGCCTGTTCTTCAGTCGAAATTTCCCATAACACAGTGCCCCTGCCAAGCCACCACTTGCCTAACGGACATTTCGAGAATACGGACGACAGCTGCCCACCCATTCGCGATACCATGGAAGCAGACTCGCTTGTACCCAAGTTTCGTACACGTATGTACAGGTTACCGATAGTCCGCGGCAACGAGGAACTCTGGCAAGATTCAACGGCAAGTTCGGCCGCATGGATTGGACACAGTACCTACTATATACTGTGGCGCGGCTACGGAATTTTGACCGACCCGATGTTCAGCACATACTCCTCACCCATTCAGCTTGTTGGACCTAAGCGAGGAACCCCTCCCGGCAGGTCTCTAGATAGCCTGCCCAATGTAAATCTGGTAATCGTAAGCCACGACCATTACGACCATTTGGACCGCACAAGCATCGTGAAAATATTCAATCGATGGAACAATGTGAAATTCGCAGTTCCATTGAAGGTGGCAGCAATTCTTGAAAGTTGGGGTATACCCTCAAAAAATATAATAGAGCTGGATTGGTGGGAATCGGCTGTAGCGGGCCCCCTGAAACTCACGTTCGTACCGGCGCACCATACGAGCCGTCGCGGAATATTCGCCTCTAGCGCAAAATCAACACTATGGGGCGGGTGGATTCTGGAACGCCCAACGGAAGATTCCCTGCATACAACAAAAATGTGGTTCGGGGGCGACCTTGCCATGGGTGACGGGTCATACTACAAGGAAATCGCAGAAAGATTCGCCCCCATCGATGTGAGTTTCCTTCCCATAGGCAGCTACAAGCCCAGCCGCTACACCCGCGTACACGCAAGTCCACGGCAAGCAGCACAGCTACATCTGCTAACCAAATCAAAGTTGAGCCTTGCCATGCACTGGGGAACCTTCGGTTTTGTTTACGACAGGCTCGAAGACCCGCCGAAGGATCTCGCAAGAGCCAGAAAAGAACTGGGCATTCCCGACACGGCATTCTATGTCCCGAAACACGGCGAAATTGTTCCGCTATTCAGGTAACGAAAAGGACTTCGCCCCAAACTAGAAAAAAAAATCTTTTTTTGGCGAATTTTTGACCTACAACTTGCAACAGTTGATTTGGTAGATTTAGAATCACACTAGAGTAACGAACAGATTATCAATGATATATTTTTTGCATATTGTTCTTTTTAGTATTGTCGGCTGGATGCACGAATCTTTTACGTGCACTTTTTATCATGAAAGGCAATTCAGGAACCGTGGATTATTTTTGGGTCCATTCTGCCCTATCTATGGTATTGGCGCTACAATATGTTACTTTATATTTAACAAAATTGACTCCTGGTTACTACTCATTCTCACATCGGGAGCTTTTTGCTGCATTTTTGAATATTTCACAGGAATATTTCTCGAAAAAGTTCTACATCGTAAATTCTGGGATTATTCAAAATGGATTCTCAATATCGGTGGGCATACTTGTTTTTATTGCTTTCTTTTTTTTGGAACAGCGGTAGCCGTTATTGTCAAAATTCTTGACCCTATTTTCTTTGCGTTCGTTTCAGAATTTGACCAACAGGTGCTTGTGGCAACCTGCATTATCTGTTTTGCGATTTTTGCTTTCGATTTCATTGCAACATTCCTTTACCGAGCCAAATTAGACGATAGATTTATTTATCCGTATCAGGAATCCCAGGATAAAATAAACAATCTACTTCGTGCAACATCCGACAAGATGATTTGTCTTGCCCCGGCAAAAATCATTCGCCTTACCGACACCACCAGGAATAGTATTTTCAAATCAAACCAGCGTCTCAAAAGCATAGAGAATGAGGTTCATGCATGGATTCTAAAGAAAAAAGGAGGCTAGTGTGGAATTCAATTTCAACACTACAGGTGAACGGAAGATATGGCGAGCTCAAAAAATACAAGCACCATGGGAGATATACACTTTATGAGCACTGTATAAGGGTCGCCATCATAAGCCTTGATATTGCAGACAAGCTAGGCATTTCTATAGATAGGCAAAAACTCATTTACGGAGCATTACTCCACGACTATTTTCTCTACGATTGGCACAAAAGAGGAAACCGTCCCCCTTTTACTCACGGATTTACACACCCTAGAGTCGCTTTGCAAAACGCACAACGGGACTACATGCTTTCATATACCGAAAAAGATATCATAAAGCACCATATGTTTCCATTGATGTTTATCCCTCCACGAACAAAAGAAGGCTGGATTGTGTGCATTGCAGACAAGGTTTCTACGTTATGTGAAATTTTCGACAATAAAACAGGTTCAAAATGAAAAAGATTCTGATTCTTAACGGCAGCCCTAAATGTGAACGCAGTTCCACGATGGTTGTCACGGAGGCCTTTGTTCAAGGGATAGAATCCTGCAGCAATTTCAATAGCGAAATACTACATATTTCGAAATTAAATGTGAAACCCTGCCTAGATTGTCTCGGATGTTGGGGGCGCAACGAAGGCAAATGCCTCATCAAAGGCGACGACGTTTCCATGGTTAAACAAAAAATACTTGAAGCAGACATCATCATTTTGAGTTTTCCACTATTCTTTTTTGGCCTTCCCGGCGAAATGAAGATTCTCATGGACAGGCTCTTAAGCTTTTTGATGCCTTATCAAGGACAACGGCATTCAGCAGGCAAGCCTTTTCACGAGTTCCGGTACGATATGTCAGAAAAAAAATGGATTCTGATATCAAGTTCCGCCTGGGATGATTTGCAGGTGTTCAAGCCACTTGAACAACAGTTCGATTGTATTCTGGGTGAAGGCGGATATACATTGATCCGTTGCCCGCAAACCAAAGCTATCGTCGATCAAGGAATGCGAATACGATTGCGCCGCTACCTACAGCGTTACGAAAACGCAGGAAAAGAATTCGGAAATAACGGCCGATTATCCGAAACAACAATGAGCATTCTGGATAGGCCCCCCTTTTCAAGAAGCGTTTATTCCCAAATCCTAGAAAGATTCTGGCTCCAAGAAAAAAACTGACTTATTTGTTACTTCATCATCCTAAAAGCCTTGGGCGACATGCCTGTCATGCGCTTGAAGAACTTGCCGAAAAAGCTCACGTCGGGGAAATTCAGTTCGTCCGAAATTTCCTGGATATCCAGCTGAGTGGACTGCAAAAGGACCTTGGCATCGAGGGCGATGTAGTCGTCTATCCACTGCTTTGCGCCCTTGCCGCTTATTTCATCAACGACAAACGAAAGGTGCTTCGGGGTTACAAAAAGCATATCGGCGTAGAACTTGACGCTATGTTCCTTTTGGTGGTGTTCTTCCACATTGCGGAGAAACGCGTTGAACAAGGCTTCCTTGCGGTTCGATGTCTGTTGCGTCGCGTTTTTCCGATACAAAAAGCCAACGCATTCAAATGTGAGCGACAATAACTGGTTCTTGATGATTTGATAATAGAACGGATTGCCATGTAGCAACTGCATTTTTTCTTGCAGGTGCTTAAACGATTTGACAACCTGTTCGAAATCCTGCTTGTCCCGCTGCAGATAGGGCGTTTTTTTTGCAAGCAGCAGCAATTGCATGCTATCCTTGACTTGCGCCATCAGGTCGTTGAGCATGTCTGTGGAGCAAGCGACACAGAGGGGCTTTACGTCGTCGCTGATTTTCAGGGCGCGGAGGACCTGCCCCGGGAACGCAAGGAATATACCGCCTTTTTTTAGTTCGTAGGTATTCATGTTGACTTCGATGGTGCAACTGCCATTCTCGATAATCAATAGAAAAACGCCCTGCATCCTGAAGTACCCTGTAATATCAAGGCCCTCAATGGAATCGAACACGCCAACCTTGCCGGGCAAGAGGCTCACCTCTTTCAAAAAATCCAACAGGGACAAATCCGCTGTCCTGATTTCTGCACCCGCTGTAGGCAAACTTCTTTTTTTCGACGGATTCATACTGGAAAGATAATAAAATGTCCATTCTGTTATTGGTAAAAATTTCCTGTCTTTTAGTCAAAAGCGCCTTTTTTTAGCAATCTATATAGCAAAAATGTCTTTTTTAGAGAAATTTTGACCTAAAAATAATAGACCTAATTTCGTAATTTTGTCACTATGAAAACAAAGTTGACTTTGGCATGTCCATAAAGAACACCGCTCCAAAAAAATGTATATTTTCTTTGCCAACGAAAGGACTGGTATCATGGATATTCTAGAAAATATAAATGATACTCGGAAAGGTTTTGAGGAATGTTTTGCCGCTGGCGATTTTTACAACAGGCAAACACAGGATTCCGAGCATCTTGAGAAAATAACCGGATTCGTAAAAATTGTTGAAGGTATGAGGGTTCTTGATCTCGGGACCGGAAGCGGCTACCTTTCGTTTCCTTTAGCGAAAGACAATCCAGGTTGCGAAATCATCGGCCTGGACATCGTTTGTGACGCTCTCAAAGCAAACCGCGCAAGGGCAAAGGCCGAAGGAGTCAAGAACCTCTCGTTTGTAAGTTATGACGGTGTCGATTTCCCGTTCGAGTCGGGTTCGTTCGATGTCGTGGTGACAAGGTACGTGATGCACCATTTCCCTGACATTGGGCACGGCATTGGCGAGGTGAGCAGGGTGTTAAGGCAAGGCGGACAATTTTTTGTTTCGGACCCTCGCCCAAACGACTGCGACAAAGACGGTTTTGTCGACGACTACATGAAACTCCGAAAAGACGGACACGTCAAGTTCTATACAAAGGAAGAATGGATTAGCGAATGCGCCAAATGCAGCTTGAAACTGCGGGACTGTTTTGACAGTTCCATGCGCTTCGCCAGAAAGAAGGAAACTGTCGCCGGCTATCGGGATGTGCTTAAGAAACACGACAAGGCTGTTGTAGATAGTTACGACTTGGTGGAAACCGACACGGAACTTTACATTACGGAGCATGTAAACAATCTTTTGTTTGTAAAAGGCTGATGTGCCGAGAAAAATGTCGACCTATTTCCCGCTGGGAACTTTTTCGCCAAACAGCGCGCGGGCATTGCCTTCAAGAATCATGTCGTAATAGGGCGCAAGGTCGGCCTCTTTTTTCAGGTAGGCCTTGAGCCGCTCGATGCTTGCGGTAAGTACCTTGGGTGCCACGTAGGGGTAATCGGAGCCGTAAAGCAGGTGATCGGGCGTGGTGATGGTGAGCATCATGCGGATGGTCTCTGCGGAGTGTGCTCCGGCAAGGTCGTAATAGAGCGAGGCTAGGTTCCTTTCCCAGTCGATTTTCCCGATGAGCTTGTTCTGCTGCATCACGGGTATCAGCGACTTCATGCGGGGCAACGCGAGCGGGAGATACGCGCCGCAATGGGGCACCACCACTTTCACGTTCGGGTAGCGAGCCAGCACGTTCCTGGAAATCATGTTGGTGACGGCACGGGTCGTTTCGGAAAGGTATTCCTGCATGGCAAGCGGGGTCTGCTTCATCACGTCCTTGTTGACGGGCTCCGGCCTGTGCGGGTGCAGAATCACGACGGAGTGCTTTTTATTCAGGTAATCAAACAGGGGGTCCAGTTCGGGCGCGCCCAGGTACTGACCCTTTACGTTGGTCGCAAGCTTGATGCAGTCTGCCTTGAGCGTATCGAGGGCGTAAGCCGCTTCGGCGATGGACTTTTTCACGTCGGGCAGCGGGAGTGCCGCGCAGTACATGAATCGACCGGGGTGTTGCTTTTTCAAGGATGCACCGACCTCGTTCACCTTGCGGATGGTGGCGGCACTTTCGTTCGCGTCGCCGAAATAGGGCTGCGGGGCAGCGAGCGTCAAAACAGAGGTTTGCACCTGGGCCTCGTCCATCCATTTCAGGTG
>JAEEGF011527893.1_pt1 | contig 10001 bp, 9 predicted proteins | sample 9134171 | NCBI WGS metagenome assembly JAEEGF01 (sample SAMN16246542, study PRJNA631951) | gut metagenome | biome: gut microbiome; feature: rumen; material: AP-attached | host: Bos | place: Iran: Karaj | collected 2018-10 | reverse complement strand
ATTGAATATATTCCTGCCGAGAATGCCTGGGTTCCCATTGTTGCAGATAATTATATGTATATCGACTGCCTGTGGGTATCAGGGGCATTCAAGGGACATGGATATTCTACCGAGCTGCTTGATGCCTGCATTAGCGATAGCAAAGAAAAGGGAAAGCTTGGCCTCTGTATTTTGGCTGCTGCGAAGAAAAAGCCTTTCCTGTCTGATCCGAAGTTCCTGACATACAAGGGCTTTACAGTGTGCGACGAAGCAGACAATGGGATACAGTTATGGTATATGCCATTTGCGGAAAACAGTTTGGTGCCACAGTTTAAAGAGTGCGCAAAACATCCGCATGTAGATGAAAAGGGCTATGTTCTCTACTATACAAACCAATGCCCATTCAATGCGAAGTATGTACCGGTCCTTGAACAAACTGCAACTGAGCACAATATCCCTTTCAAGACAATCAGGATAACAACCAGGGAAGAGGCGCAAAATGCCCCAACGCCGATTACAACCTATGCATTTTTCTGCGACGGCGAATATATTACCAATGAACAGATGAATGACAAAAAGTTTTTGAAGCTGGTAAATGAACCCTAGGGACGGGGGTTAGGGACCATTTTACTCAGACGTTTTACTGTTGTTTCAGAAATGTCCATTAACCTTGCAACCTGTTTAACAGTTAAACCCAAGTTTCTCAACTTGAAGACCAGTCGGTTTCGTTGTGTTTTGTCAAGATTGTTCACTTCAGATGTTGAAGACAGTTTGGATGTAGATAAAAATAGATCCAAAGCTTTTTCATCAGTAAAAAAGAGCTTTTGCTTCTTGTGATCATCAGCGAATAATTCGTCCTCGGCTGGACCTGATTCTTTTGAAAAGAACTTGTGAAGCTCATGTCTGGAACCTGCGATACTGTCAGCAAGGTCGGTATCAATCAGAGCACTCTTTTGACCATAATACACGTTGTAACTGCTCCAGCGATATTCTGAAGGATAACGGCATATGTTAGCCTTGACCGGATTATCGTGAATATACACAAGAGCTGCAAGAAAGGATCTTTCGTTTTCAATTGTCGTGCTACGGTAACGATCCTGAAAAAGATGTCCTGTACGCAAATATTTATTGTTATACCATTTGACAAATTTTGCCCCAAGGCTTTGGAAGAAACTTGGAAGCTCATCCGAAGGGGAATTTAACAATAAGTGGATATGATTGTCCATTAAACAATATGCATATATCTTAATGTCATATTTCATTTTGCAATCGGAAAGAATATAGATAAACTTTTGATAATCAGAATCTTCTTCGAAGATAAGATGTTGATTAACAGAACGAAGTATGATGTGATATATGCCGGTCGAACTCAAAGTTCTGGGTCTTCTTGGCATTGTTCACTCCTTTGTTCACAGAAGAATTCTGTGATTGATTTATTTAAAGATGCATTATACATTTGTTGAAAAAGAAAAGCAATACATAAAGTAAAAATGGTCCCTAACCCCCGTCCCTAGGGTTCATTTTTTGGCCCCAGGGGACGGGGGTTAGGGACCATTTTACGGAGGAGCACAATGCACTTTGTCGAAGCAAAAGGAATACTCACAGAAAACCATGGGCGCCATGGAATGAATATCTACCGAGGATGCACCCACGGTTGTATTTACTGTGACAGTAGGAGCAAGTGCTATCAATTCAAGCATCCCTTTGAGGATATTGAAGTAAAGAGTAACGCTCCGGAACTGCTTGAAAAGGCACTTAAGTCCAAGAGGCAAAAGTGCATGATAGGAACCGGGGCTATGTCGGATCCGTATATGCACTGCGAAGAGGAACTGAGACTTACCAGGAAATGCCTGGAGATTATAAGGCAATATGAATTTGGGCTGGCAATCCAGACAAAATCTGACCGGATCCTTCGTGACGTTGATCTCCTGGATGAAATAAATCGCACAGCGAAATGTGTAGTGCAGATGACGCTCACTACCTACGATGATGATCTGTGCAGGATTTTGGAACCCAACGTCTGCAATACCAAGCGCCGCATAGAAGTGCTTGAAGAAATGCAAAAAAGAGGCATTTCCACAGTTGTATGGATCACGCCTATTCTGCCGTTCATCAATGATACCGTGGAAAACCTAACCGCTATACTTAACGAGTGCGCCCGCGTTGGCGTTAAAGGCATCATTGATTTTGGCATGGGGCTGACGCTGCGAGAAGGCGACCGGGAGTACTACTATGCAGCGCTTGATAAGCACTTTCCGGGCATGAAGGAGCGCTATATCAGGTGCTACGGTAACGCCTATGAGCTGCCCAGTCCTAATGCAAAAGAGCTGACGAAGATATTCAGAGAGATTTGCAAAACAAACAACATCATGTCAAGGCCTGAAGACTGCTTCCAATACATGAACGAACTGCCGGATAAGTATGAGCAGATGAGCTTGTTTGACCTGTAATCCGGTCCAATGAAAATGACCCCTAACCTCCGTCCCCTGGGGTCAAATAAAATGACCCCTAACCCCCGTCCCTAGGGACCAAAATTGCAACTTGAGCGTGGCTGATTGCAACTTAGCACCAAAAATATTGTAGCGAAGCTCCTTGATTGGTAAGGTATGCATATGAAATGCAACGACTACTGAAAAGGAGCTTTTAAAATGAAAACAATGACACTTACAAAAGACAAAAACAGATTCTTCCAGGGACTTGATTTTTTGAGCTACGCTTTAGAGGCTTTTGCTGTTATCGGCTTTGAGCTTTTGCTCGTATATGTGATCGAAAACAACGTATACGGTTATGACTTCAGAAGTTTTAATATGTGGCAGAGCATTCTGCACTGGACACTGACCATCATCGTATGGACACTCGGCGGCCTGTATGTTGTCAGGGAATGCGCACGTAAATCAGGCGTTGATCTTATTAAGAACTTCAGGGAAAAGAGCCTCATCCAGGGCGCAAAAGAGATGTCACTTCTTCAGTGGGTACTTCTCATCGCAGGCACAGTTCTTTGCCTTATATCCACATGGATCGACTGGAACGGCAGCAAAGTCATAAGAGAATTCAGAGGTAAGGGAGCAGTCCTTTTTACATTCCAGTACCTGTACTATTTGGCAGAGGTTTTTCTTGTACTCCTCATCATTGTTTTTGGCCAGTATGCATTTGAAAAGTGGTTCAAAAATGATAAGATTCCCTATGGAGGAATAGTGGTTGCACTTACCTGGGGCCTTGGTCACTGGCTTACAAAGGGCTCTCTGGTAACCGGTATATACACAGCAATCGGAGGTTTTGTATTCGGCGGTGCATATCTTCTTACAAGAAGAAACTTAAGGCTTTCTTACTTATTCCTCTGCATCATGTTCATTTTATAAATAAGGGGAAAAGATGAAACTGCTTAAGACCAGAGAGGAAAACATAGAAGAGAACTACTTAGAACTCCATTACGATGAGATTGACAGCGAAACGGCCGCGGTGCTCGAAAGGCTGCGGCCTGCACTGAAATACATAGAAGGAACCACTGATGGCAAGCGCCTTACAATTCCGCTATCCGACATATTTTACTTCGAGTCCGTAGACCGGAAAACCTTTGGCTATACCAGGGATACCTGTATCGAGGTAAAAGAAACTTTGCAGGGAATCATAGAAGATCACAAAGATGCAGGTTTTGTGCGGATCAGTAAGTCCTGCATCGTAAACCTCTACAAGATAAAAAGACTTCAGGGCGACCTCAACATGAGAACTCTGATATACCTGAAAAACGATGAGTGTCTTGTGATGAACAGAGGCTACAGGGTAGAGTTTTACGAAGCATTAAAGACCTTACAGGGGAGGAAGAAAAATGAAACTAATTAACAGGAGCAATTTTATCTCTATCGTCTGCATCAGCTTCACCCTGATAGTGTGCGGTAAACTTCTTCTCGAAAAGAGTACAGGATTTATTGACAGATATTATACCGAAAACATTTTTACCTGCTTAGGAATCTCAGTACTTGCAACATTTGTGCTTTCACTTCACTATTATCTGCAGCGCTTCCCGTTCATCCCCGTGGTGATCGGGCAGTATATTGCACTTATAGGATTTGTTTTTTTATGCATCTGGATCATGGGTCATTTTACGGAAAATGCTCCGTCAGCCTACAGAGATATGTTTGTTTCAGTCACGATTCCTTACATTGCCGGAGCAATTGTGTATTACATAAGTTTCTTCACACAGATAAAAAGAGCTAACGCGGTCTTTTCAGATCTGGATATGCCTGAAATGTGAAAATGATGTTTTTTATAACGATTACATATTTACTTAATACAATATTTATAATTATTTTGTATACTTATAAATAGTGTAGCCGTTGTAAGACATTTTCATGTTTTTATATGGAGGTATATCATGAGTGACAATACGTCTAAAAAAGCAGGCGCATCACCAAAGGCAATCAGTGCAAGGATTTCAGTGCTGTTTGTTGCAATGCTTCTTATCACTATCCTGGTTGCTGAGGGAATCACTTTTTCTCTTGGTTATTCTATGATCAAGGACCTTATTTACAATTCTTTGGAAAACGAGGTTTCTGTAGATGCCAGTAAGGTAAACAGAGAGCTCAATTCTACATTCTATTACCTCAACGCTGTGGCAGATGCAGTTGAACAGAATGAATTTGCCTCCAATGAAGAAATAATGGGATATCTTGCGGGAACAGTCGGCAGATACGCGCTTCTTCCAACCGGCACGTATGTAATGCTTAATGATAAGACATTTTTGTATCCGGCTGATCCAACATATGAAATAGAAGATTGTACAGAAAATGTTATGTACAAGGAAGCAATGACGTACACAAACAGCTGGTTCTATTACTATGATGTTCCTTATTTTGATAAGGTTACAGGCGGGCTTTGTGCATCTGTTATAAGACGTGTTCATCTTAAGGATGGCAGAGAAGGTGCTTTTGCAGCCGATATGTTCTTATCAAGTGTTCAGGAAGAGCTTGGTAACGTTAAGATATATCAGACCGGCGGAGCTATGATGATCACAGGCCAGGGACTTCTTCTTACTTATAAAAATGCTGATGTTTGTGGAAGCAATGTAGCGGATATTAAGGATGATCCTTTCCTTACTGCTATTGGCAAGTTCGTAGCAGAAGAAGCGGGAAAAGAAACTCATGAAGTAGTCGATGTTAAGATCAAAGGTGAGAATTATTATCTTGTGGCCTCCCAGGTAAGTGGTACTGACTGGTTCGTTATTGCATATGCTAGGCAAAAAGAGGTGCTCTCAGCACTTACCAGTCTTGTTGCTATTCTTGCAATTGTTATATTAATTTCTGTTGCAGTTGTAATCGTAGTAATGAACATAGTTCTTAAAAAACTTATTAAGAACCCTGTTACAAGCCTCACAGGCAATATTGAAAAGATTTCGAACGGTGACTTCACTGTTGACATATCATCTAACGGTGATGACGAAATTGCATATATGAACAATGCCATGGGTGACTTTGTCAATGGTATGAGAACGTCCCTGAGTGAGATTAAAGATGTTTCGGGCAGACTTCTTGATGATGCACAGAACTCCAAGAGTACAGCTGAAGACCTTGAGGGAGCAGCTAACGAGCAGTCAGCCAGCATGAATCAGATTCGTGAAAACATTGAAAACATGGCCCAGGCTGTCAATGAAGTTGCAGAAAATGCTACAGTCCTTGCTCAGACAGTTGCTAATGTAACAGAGCAGGAACAGCAGATCGAAGAGACAATGAACGAGCTTGTTACCAAAGCTGATTCCGGACAGCATGAGATGGCAGGTGTTGCAAATGGAATGAATGATATCGTTGATTCCATGAGGGATATGGCGGATGCGGTTTCAAGTGTTGATGAGGCTGCTGAGAAGATCAATCAGATCGTTGATCTTATCAACTCCATTTCTTCACAGACAAATCTGTTGTCACTCAATGCCAGCATTGAGGCTGCGAGAGCCGGAGAGGCAGGAAAGGGCTTCGCTGTTGTTGCTCAGGAAATCGGACAGCTTGCTCAGAACTCAGCAGACGCTACAAAGCAGATTGCAGACATCATCAAGGATATGTCAGCAAGAGTTCAGCAGCTTTCGGAGAAATCTGAGACCAATACTCAGATGATCAACTCAAGTGCTGAATCTATCAATAATGCTGCTTCTACATTTAAAGAGATTACACAGCAGTTGTCAGAAGCCAATGATACACTTACTACAATGGCAGGACAGATGGAAAAGGTTAATGACGTAGCAACAAATATGGCATCAGTTTCTGAAGAACAGTCAGCATCCACTCAGGAAATTGCCGACAATGTTGAAAGAGTTACAGAAGCTGCCAAGGGTGTTGCATCATCCTCAGAGCTTGTTGCAAGTGCAGCATCTTCAGTATCCGAGGCGGTTGATACCATCAACGGAAACCTTGAGAGATTTACAATTCAGTAAAACAGACGATGATTTCAGCTTAACAAAAGATCCGCGGCATTTGTCGCGGATCTTCTTTTGTACCAAAACTTTCCAATCAGGAAAAAAATATCTTTATAAACTCGAAAAATAGTGCATTAATATAAATAGTTCCTTCTTTTAAAATCATTATAGAAATGATGAATATGGAAGGGCGTTGAAATGGAAGAAAAAAAGATTACTTACAAAGAGATATGGAAAATCCGAAATTGCAGGAAACTGCTGGCATCAAATCTCATTAACAGATTTGGAGACTCGATTGATAGTATCGCATTTACCTGGCTTGTTTATCAGATCACGGGTAGCGCAGCCTGGTCAGCACTTATATTCGGACTGAATCAGCTTCCGAGTATATTTGTACAGCCATTTGCCGGACCTTTTGTGGAAGGAAAGAATAAAAAGCATATCGTTATTGCGACAGATATCCTTAGAGGCTTTATAATTGCGGCATTTGTGGCTTTGTACTATATGAAGCTGGTGACGCCGCTCCTTATGGCTGCGTTTACAATGCTGATTACTACTGTTGAGTCTTTTAATATTCCAGCTTCATCTGCATTTGTTCCGGAGCTTATAGATGAGAAGCATTACGCGACTGCAACAGGCCTTAACATGACTGCTTCAAAAATATTTGAACTCATAGGCATGGGAGCTGCGGGCGTTATCATTGCTTCACTGGGCGCCGGATGGGCGATGCTCATCGATGCAGCGACATTCTTTATCGGTGCAGCCATTATCGCTACGATTGAATATAAGGGATGCGTGCTAAAAGACAAAGCTATAGCAAACCAGAACTATGGAACAAAATTTACGGAAGGCTTTAAATATCTTATAGGCAATAAGAATGTGCTGTATTTTTGCCTGCTCTGTGTTTTGCTGAATTTCATGCTGACTCCGCTAAATGGATTTCTTGCGCCGATCACTTCAGAAGTTTACGGCATGGACAGCAGTTTCATGAGCATCTGCGTAATGCTTATGTCGGGAGCTACGATCATCGCATCACTTGTGATGCCTAAGGTTATTGAGAAATTCTCTTTTGACTTTCTGGCTATTGTACTTGGATCCGTCATAGGACTTACCTGCGCAGCACTTTCACTGGGCGGTTTTGTAAAAGGAAATGCAGTAGGAGCGTATATGCTTGGAGGCGCATGCTTTATCATGCTGGGCTTTACGTCGGGACTTCTGTCAGGATGCCTCAATGTCACCTTCGTACAGGCAGTGGATCATGACTACCTGGCCAGGATCGGAGCTGTGTTTAATGCGATCGCTGTCGCAAGCGCCCCAGTTGCTACTTTTATAGTGGGAATACTTGCAGTGTCGCTGAGCGTAGCAAAGATTGTTTTTTGCTTTGGTATATTGGGAACACTTATGTTTATAGGACTTTTCTTTTCCCGAAATAAGAAATCATCGATAGGAGTAGTCGAAAATGAAACATAATCTCTGTGAGAACATCAAGAAATATCGAAAAGACAAAATGCTTACGCAGGAACAGCTTGCTGAGGCGGTTGGAGTTACCGTGGGTACGGTATCGAAGTGGGAAAACGGGAACTGCATCCCCGACATATCCATGATCATGGAACTTGCCGATTTCTTTGAGATTTCTGTAGATGTCCTTGTTGGTTTTGATACTCCTGCGAAAAAAGTCCCGGAAATGCTTGAGAGAATCAAGGAGCATTACAAAAAGCATGAGATGGATGAAGCCATTATGGAATGTTCCAAGGCGCTGGCCAAGTATCCCAACGATTTAGAGCTCCTTATGATTGCTGCGAACATTCGCTATGTGCTCTGGTATGAGACCGGCGATGAGTCAATGCGGAATCAGGCAAAAGAGCTTTTTCAGAAAGCCAGGCTTAATATCCCGGATGACAATAAGAAAAACCGCAATGAATTTGCGATTCTTCATGATCTGGCGCAGCTTGAAAAAGACACAAAGAAGAAAATCGATCTTTTGGAATCAATTAACATAAAGGCAATCTGTGACGCTGAAATAGGGGAAGTCTACCGCGATAACAACGACAATAAAAAAGCTTACGAGTTCTTTTCCGAAGGACTTTATATCAGAAGCATAGATGTGATAAATGTCACGGGGCGCTGGATCGGGCCGCTTATTTCTGAGAAAAAATATGATACCGCTCTTGAACTTCTCTTGTTTTCGGAGCACATATTGAAAACTCTTTACGAAGAAAATAAAGGCAGCTTCGGGACGAAAATGCTATCGCAACTGGAGGTGATAAAGGCAGTCGTATATGAGATACTTGCTGAACATTCGAATATGAAAAAGGCTGTGGACACTGCGATAGGATATGCAAAAGTTTTCGACGAAGCTCCCGCCTATGAGCTTAGAAAAGGTGCCAGGTTATGGCTTGGTAAATCGTCTAAGGACAATGCTGTTGCTTTCGATGATCTGGGTCCGTCTGCCATGAATGCAGTTGAGAATCTGGTAAAAGACTTTGAGAAAGAACACAAGGGAGCCGGAAGGGCGGCAGCGAAAAATGTGCATAAGTACTTGATGGAGAAGGCATACCGATAATCAGATATCATTTGCCTTCTAATACTGCATATGTTAGTATTAGAAGGTCTTAAATATACAGAAAGAGCGCTTTGCGTATAGGTGAAGAAATGTTTATCAGATAATTTGGCTTAGGTGAACACGATGTTTTTGATAGCTGCTTACTGCAGCTGTTTTGTGTACGCTTAATCTGGATTATCATGCATTTCATGTCCTACGATATAGGTCTATTTGTGTGAGTCTATTTTGCGTATGCAGAATAGGCTTTTTTGTTTGCAGTGGCAGATGAAACGGGAGGAATTTGATGACAGACAGAAAGATTAGGATTGTTCCTTTTGATATGAAATATCTTGAGGACTATTACAAGAACTTTAACGAGGAGATTACCAAATATCAGTGGCCTGACCCCTTTGAGACCATTGAGGATGCAAGAGCCCTTCTTCAGGATTTTCTTGATGAGATGGAAAAAGAGGAAACTCTTGTTTTTGCCGTTGTTGATACTGATGAGAGATTTGTCGGAAGTGTCGAAATGCACGGACTTTCAGGAGACTCTCCGGAGCTTGGAGTGTGGATCATAGAATCCGAGCAGGGAAAGGGCTATGCGTATGAAGCGTTGAAATACATTTTGGACTATGCTAACAGTAAGTACGGCAAGACAGAGTTTTTCTACGAAGCCGATGTTCGAAATGCAGGTAGTAACAAGTTACTGAGCAAATTCGCTGACAGTTACGAGATTGAAGCTCTTGATACGGAGGAGCTTGTAACGGATTCCGGAAAAGAGCTAAAACTTCGGGGGAACAGGTTGACCAGAAAGGGGATTGCATGAATTATTTTGTTGAAGGATTGCAGGGAAGTGGCAAAAGCACACTTGTAAGGCGGCTCTCGGAGAAGTATCATGACTACAAGGCTGTTTGCGAGGGCGATTATTCACCTGTGGAGCTTGCGTGGTGTGCTTATGTTGATAAGAAAACTTATGCAGGAATCCTTGATAAGTACAGCGATATCCGCAGAGAGATCATGGAAAAGAGCTATGAAGAAGACGACCACATGATCATCTGCTACACTAAGATCATTACCGAT
>JAEEGF010304858.1_pt1 | contig 10001 bp, 5 predicted proteins | sample 9134171 | NCBI WGS metagenome assembly JAEEGF01 (sample SAMN16246542, study PRJNA631951) | gut metagenome | biome: gut microbiome; feature: rumen; material: AP-attached | host: Bos | place: Iran: Karaj | collected 2018-10 | reverse complement strand
TCCAGTTCGACTTGGCCGTGCCTACGGGCTATAGTGTCAAAGGTGCAGATTTTAAGGGCACATACGGTGAGTCGCGCCATTTGTTGAATGGAGAAGTTGGTGGTAAGCTTCGTTTCTTGTCTTACGATGATGGAAATGCAAAATTAGCAGATGGCGAAAAGGTCATTATTACTTTGCAAGCCGGTGATGATGCTGCTACTGGTCAAGTGAGTGGTAGCGACTGGGTGATTGTCACTCCTACTGGTGATTCCAATTCTGCTGGTGCTAGTGATAATATCACTGCAAGTATTACAATCTCGGAGGGCATTTCTATTGATATCCCAGCCGGTAAGAATCTGGCGATGGTAAGCGACAAGAATCTTGATTTCACTTCTTTGGAAGCTAAAGGTGTCATCGCTTATATCTGTACGGGTTATGAAGTCGCAACCAAGAGATTCTGGCTGATGCAAGTGACAGATGTTCCCGCCAATACACCGATCTTGGTGAAGGGTGAGCCAGGAACCTATGATGTGCCCGCTGGTTCTGCTGGCATATACTATCCTTCAAATTACCTGAAGGGTGATGCTACTGCCAAATTTGCTGTTGACAAGAGTGAAGGCTATCTTAATTTTGCAGTGTCAAAGAAGACTGGCTCAATTGGTGAGCTTACACTTGAAGAACTTGATGCAGGTAAGGCTTACTTCCATGTTCCGGCAAGTGTAACCTCTAAGGTGACCGAAAGTGTTCCTACCTTTACGATGGGCGCTGCTGGTAAGTTGGCTATTGTGAATGACTTTGATATTGATATCTCAGGAGTTCAGGGCTTAGCTGCCTATGTTGTAACAGGTTTTGAAAAGAACCGTTCTATATGGATGATGCCGGTTACACAAATTTCTGCTGGCACACCAGTGATCTTTGTTGGTGACAAGGATGGTTCTTACCCCACAGTTCCCTCAGTTGCATGTCAGATGGCCTATATCAACATGCTGAATGGTAATAACACCTCTGAGCCTATGACCTTGAATCCCACAGAAGGTGACAACACCATTTATGCAATGAGTAAGAAGACAGGTATCTTCGGTATTCTGGGTTCTGCGACACCATTCTCGACTGGTAAGGTATGGATGGAAGTTCCGACTTGGTTCCATCAGAGCTTGACGTCATCAAGCCGTGGTCAGGGTGAGAATGTCACAGAGCATATTGCAAACGTGATTTACATGCAAGCCTCCAATGGCATTATCGATGATGAAGCCACAGGTATCAGCCGTATTGCTACGGAAGGTGGTGACGATGCTTGGTACAACCTGAGCGGTCAGCGCATCAGCACTCCGACCAAGAAGGGTCTCTACATCAGGGGTGGTAAAAAGGTGATTGTTAAGTGAGTGAATTGACAAAAAATCATACTAAATATTAAAATAAATCCCGAAATGTTTGGTCATTTCGGGATTTATGCTTAAATTTGCAGCGCAAAACTAAATTTGCCATCTAAGAGATAATAATTTTTTTTAAACGTTTAAAAATATTTGAGAAATGAAAAAGAAGTATTTTGCTCCTGAAATGGAAGAACTTAAGGTCGACGAGCCTATTGTCTTGGACGATGTTGTCGTTTCAACAAAGAAAGATGAGGCTTGCGATGGAATCTCAATTGATCCGGATGATATTTAATCTTGATTCAAGAGAGTTTTCAAAAAGTAATCCCAGGCTGTTCAAGTCTGGGATTTTTCATGATTACTCATATCAAATCTTTCTTTCTCAAATGCTCTTCAAACTTCTCAACGTCCTTGGTGATGACACTTATGGGTGCTTCGTACATTGAGGCGATTTCCTTGGCTATAGCCTCTTTGTCTTTGCCTGAAGAGAATAATCTCAGCATATCTGCTCCAATTTCATTAATGGTGAAAGTGTCTTTCAGGTCGTCGTTGTCCTTGTCTCTGACAACGACGACGTAGTAGTCTGATAGCGGTGCTATTTCAATCTTGTACTTCATATTCATCCTTCCTCTTGTTTTTTGTAGCTGTCATAGGTTACGATTATCTGATGTCTGATCTTGTCAAGGTTGTCCTTACGTATTTCCGGGAAACAGTGTAGCGCAGCCTGGCATCTCTTGAGCATGAAGCAGTTCGGATAGTCGAAACAAGTGGCGCAGATTTCTGTCTCGTCGTGTTTCTCCCGGAAACTTTGCAGCATATCCTCATCCCACTCCTCGCTGTCTATATGGCTGACAAATTGGTCGTGAGTGTAATGGTCGCATTTCCCGATGTTACCATTAGGTGTGATCATGATACAATTATCTTTGTCGGCCATACAGTAGTTCGTCCTAATCTTTCGTCTGATTTTTATAGTCTTGAAAAAACCTCCTTGAGCCAATATTTGGCGAATCTCCTGCATCTTTGAGAATACAACCTTGCGTTTCTCCTCATGGTGCATGGCTGTACGTCCTTTCTCTTCCTCGAAGAGCTGGTGTATATAGACATGTATGCCTTTCGTGTCGGGGAATTCGCGATTGAGTTCCTTGGAGAGTGCCAGAAGGTTGTCTGCATTGTGTATGTCTATGTTCAGTCGTATGATAACTTGAATACCGGCTTTCTGCAGGCGATGGATATTGTCGATGACCCGACGGTATCCGTTCACATCTTTATATATATAGGCTTTGCAGCGGTTATAAACTTCTTCGGTGCCGTCAAGTGTTATCTGTACTCGCTTCAACTGCCATAAGTTATTGGCCTCATCAATTATGTCATCGTCGAACAGATAGCCGTTGCTAATCATCCATGACTTGTATTCGACACCGGCTTCTCTTAAAAGATGGCAGATGAATGTGATAATCCCTTTGTTGTATAGCGGATCACCACCATACCACATAATGGAAACCGGTTCCCCCTTGCTATGCCTTATGATATAATCTACCGTGCGACGAGCGGTCTCTTCACTCATGGGGACTCTCGGTCGTCCCATCTCAAAACAGTAGAAGCAGCGGGCGTTGCAGTCGGAAGTAGTCATGATGGTGTAGCTGGTGATGGCGCCAGTCTTTTTCTCAAGCATCCTGGCCACGTCCGTTATCTGACGGCTTAGCAGACGGTCGTCGTGCGACTGCGGTACCAGGAACCACTGTTCAACCAATTGGGGTAGGGCAGTAGGGTTCGTCTTGTAGATCTCCTCTTCTTCCGGAGTGAGCAACAGCAGGGCCTTTGTCATGGTGTGGTAGAGCAATAGCCCTTCGTCAACGGGCTGTTCCACCACATAATACATCGGCCTATAGGTCTGCCCTGCCGCAATCTTCTGTTTCTTCAGAAGCAGGTCGAAGGGCTTGGCTGTCTGATAGATCGTTTGCATGACACTCTTGTTTTGGCTGCAAAGTTACACATTTATAATAACATAACCAAGAAAGACATCAAAAATCAATCTTTCCATTCGCCTTCCGCTTGGTAGGTCTTGCCGTTATAACTGTAGATGAAACGGACAATGGGCTTTGTAATGCCAAGGGCTCCGATGGTGAGAGTGTAAGCCACGTCTGCACCTGCGGGGATCTCAACATTCTCTGATAGCAAGTTGCTGCCCTCATATTTAGTCTGGCCGTCAATCAGGTAGAGACCTGTTAGAGTGATGGCTTTACCACTATGATTAGAGAGCTGTACATTCAGTTTACTGCCGCTCTGTATCTGGTCATTAAACTTTATGTAGGCTCCACCTGTGAATGCAGCCGTAATCTTATCTGTCTCAATATCATTACCACCATCTGGTTTTGTACCGGTACTCATGATGATGCTGGAGAGTGACACATGGTCAGCCACATCTACCTTACCGTCACCATTCACGTCGCCCTGTAGAGTGGGACCGCTATTGTTGCCGCCTTCATTGCTGCCACCTGAAATCTCAATCTCCTTTGTGGCCACATCCGATGCCTCATAGCCATCCTTGGTGGCATAGACCGAAACATTATAGGTCTGCGACAGACTGATCTTTGAGTCGTAATACTTCTTAGCGTCTCCAACTGTGACTTCTGATATGAATTCCACGCCCTCCGTGGCACAGCTGAATGACAGTTCGTTGTTATTGTAACTTATTGTCGGAGTGGCGCACTTAGGAAGAACAGGTGTGTCCTCATCCGTCAGTGCCACGATTTCCTTGAACTTGCTCCAGGGTTCTATAGCTCGATATGCCGCAATGGATGCAGAAGGCACGTGGAGAAGAATGTACTCAGGGTAGGAATTATCAAAGGCGGAGGGATTTGTATATAATCCTGTCCAACCATGAGATTTTGCTACTTGCTCAGGTTTGCAATAGACATCCGTCAAATTCTCACATTTTAGGAAAGCATACTGGCCGATGGAGGTCACACTGCTGGGGATGGTGACGGAGGTCAGGCCGCTGCAGCCTGAGAAAGCAGAACTGCCGATGGAGGTCACGCTGTTGGGGATGGTGATGGAGACCAGGCCAGTGCAATCACGGAAAGCATCCCCGCTGATGGATGTCACGCTGTTGGGGATGGTGACGGAGGTCAGGCCGCTGCAACCTGAGAAAGCAGAACTGTCGATGGAGGTCACGCTGTTGGGGATGGTGATTGATGTCAGACCGCTGCAACCAGAGAAAGCAGACCAGCCGATGGATGTCACACTGTTAGGGATGGTGACGGAGGCCAGGCCAGTGCAATCACGGAAAGCATCCCCGTCGATGGATGTCACGCTGTTGGGGATGGTGACGGAGGTCAGGCCGCTGCAATCACGGAAAGCATCCACGCCGATGGATTTCACGCTGTTGGGTATCTTCACGGATTTCATCTTTTTGCTGTAATAGAAAGCCTTGTCACCTATTTTTGTGACAGAGTACTCAACTCCTCCAATTTTGATTTTTTCAGGAATCACTATATCTCCTGAATAAACCACATCAGATGGATTTCTTGTAACTTCTGCTACATTACCCTTCGTCACTAAGTTGTACCAAATGCCGTCAATCTCTACAGCATCAGCGCAGGCCACCATTGGTAGCAGCATTAATAAGACGGATAGAATTGTTTGTTTCATACTTCGTAATTGTATTATTGTTATTTCTATTTACTTTTCTTGATGATTTCCGACAACTTTACATGGTCAGCGACATTTGCCACACCATCGCCATTCACATCACCGATAAGTACTTCAGCACTGCCAGTGTTGTCATTTGTGATAACGATTTCCTTTGTTGCGATGTCGGATTTCTCATAGCCATTCTTGGTAGCATAGACAGAGATCTTATAGGTCTGGGCCAGTTTGATATTCGTATCATAATACTTTTGGGCATCACTAACTGTCACTACAGATACGAACTCCACTCCCTGTGTTGTACAACTGAAAGATAATTCATCATCGGTGAAGTTGATGGTCGGAGTAGCACATTGGGGAAGTGTAACTTTTGTGAAAGTACCAGTTATGGTTACATCCTCAGCAGGCATCGTTTCAGGAATCTCACTCCAACCAGAGAATGTGTAGCCTTCCTTCGTCGGATCAGGTTCTGGAGTAATAGCATCGCCCTCATTATAACTAAACTGTTTATAGACGTTACCATCTACAGTATAAGTTAGAGTATACTCAGATTCATTTATGCCAACTATTTTCCAGAACTTGCTCCAAGGTATCTGTGACTTGTATGCATTAATGGATTTATTCGGAACATGGAGAGTGCAATTCTCGGTTTTTAAAGTGAGGAACGAATTACTGTTTGCAGATGGTACGTTCTCAGCCATACAATATACATCAATCAGATTTAAATATGCAAACGCATAGCTGCCGATTGTGGTTACACTATTACCGATAGTAATTGAGTTTATATTGCTACAATTATAGAAGGCTTTTTCTCCAATAGAAGTGACACTATTAGGGATGGTTATAGAGGTCAGGCCTGTGCATCCATAGAAAGCAGAGTTATCAATGGATGTCACGTTATCTGTCATAGATACATCGTTTATTGACTCAATTTTTCTAAATAATGAGGCAACTGTCTCGCAATCAAAAGACACCTCTTTTAAATTTGTGCATCCCTCAAAAGATGAAGTTCCTACAGTATTTAGGGAACATTTCACAATAACGGATTTCAGGTTGCTACAATTCTTGAAAGCACAATAACCAATGGATGTAACACTATTAGGGATGGTTACAGAGGTCAGACCTGTGCATCCATAGAAAGCATATTTATCGATGGATGTCACATTATCTGTCATAGACACCTTGTTTATTGACTCATTTCCTCTAAATAATTGGGTAACAGTTTCACAATCAAGAGACACCTCTTTTAAATTTGTGCATCTATAAAAAGGTGAATCTCCTACACTACTTGGGGAACATTTTACTGTAACCGCTGTAAGGCTGGTGCAATTATTGAAAACAGCAGAAGCTATGGATTCAATAGCGCTGCCTAAGGTGGCAGAGGTCATACCAGAACAGCCAGAGAAAGCATAAACATCAATGGATGTCACGCTATTAGGGATGGTGATAGATGTTAGGCCGCTGCAATCCTCGAAAGCGTTATAACCAATGGATGTAACGTTATCTGTCATAGTTACTTTATTTATTGACTCAATTCCACTAAATAATGATGTAACTGTTTTACAGTCAAAACACACCTCTTTAATATTTGTGCATCCTTCAAAAGGTGAATCTCCCACACTACTTGGGGAACATTTAACTGTAACCGCAGTAAGGCCGGTGCAATCTTTGAAGGCATTATAACCTATGGATATAATACTGCTGCCTAAGGAGACAGAGGTCAGACCGGTGCAATTATAAAAAGCCCTACCATCTATAGTTGTTATCTCGTCTGGGGTAACAAAGTCTTTAATTTCATTGTCTTTATCATCAAGCAAAATTATGGGTTTACCTGTTCTTGATGCAGCCAATCCTATAGTTTTGATGTCATCGTTAGTTGATAGTTCGAGAATCTTAATCTTGATGTTTTGCAGATTGCTACAACCATCGAAAGCATCTCTACCAATGGATGTCACGCTATTAGGGATGATGACAGAAGTTAGGCCGCTGCAATCTGCGAAAGCATCACTACCAATGGATGTCACGCTATTAGGGATGGTGATAGATGTTAGGCCGCTGCAACCAGAGAAAGTTGCATCGCCGATGGATGTCACGCTGTTACCGATGGTGGCAGATGTCAGGCCTGTACAGTTATAGAAAGCCATCTTGCCGATGGATGTCACGCTATTGGGAATGATGATCGATGTCAAGCCAATACAGTCGCTGAAAGCCATTTCACCGATAGATTCCACGCTGTTACCGATAGTTGCAGATGTCAGAGCAGAACATTTCCAGAAAGCATCATTACCAATAGATTTAACGCTATTAGGAATAGAAATAGATGTCAGGCTGCTACATCTATAAAAAGCCGTTTCACCAATGGAGATTACACTATTGGGAATGGATACTGTCTTCAAATCTGTACAGTCTTGGAAAGCCTTATCACCAATGGATTCTACACTGTTGGGGATGGTGACAGAAGTAAGGCCTTTGCAAAGAAGGAATGCTTTTTCACCGATAGTCGTAAATCCGTCAGGTATAACCAACTCTTTTATTTCATTTCCTGTATTGTCAAGCAAAATTATTGGCATACCTGTTTCTGATGCAGCCAATCCAATAGTTTTGATGTCATCGTATGTTGATATTTTTTTTATTTTTATCTTGACATTTTCCAATATGCTGCAGCCATACGTTGGCATAAAACCAATAGATGTGATACTATTAGGGATGGTTACAGAGGTAAGACCTGTACAGTAATAGAAGGCTTTTTCTCCAATGGATGTGACACTATAAGAGTTCCCATTATATTGAAAAGACTCTGGTATGACCACATTGCCTGAGTATTTATTCGGATTTTTAGTTACTTCAGCTTCTCCGTTATACTGAAGATTATAATAAATACCATCAACCTCTACAGCTGCGCTGGCTACTATTGGAAGTAACATCAGAATGAGTGAAAATAATAGTTTCTTCATAATTCTCATTTTTATGTTATCGTTAAGACTATGTTTTACGTTGCTTTTTTCATTTCTTCTGCAAGATGATTTTCGATAAGGCCTTATGATCATCCTGATTAATTACACCATTTCTATCAACATCAGCAGCGTCAGGTTTGTCATTAATGCCGATGACAATTTCACGGGTAATTAGTTCTGAGTTATTGTAGCCATCCTTAGTAGCATAGACGCTGACCTTGTAGACCTTAGACAGCTTGATATTGGAGCCTGTGTATTCCTTTGCATCACCAGCAGAAACCTCTGAAACGAATTTAACCCCCTCGGTGGCACAACTGAAAGCAATCACGCCATTACTATAACTGATAGTGGGAGTAGCACATTGGGGTAGTGCATCTTTTGTGAAAGTACCAGTTATGGTTACATCATAGGCAGGCATAGTTGCAGGGATATTACTCCAGCCTGAGAATGTGTATCCAGATTTTGTTGGCTCTGCTTCAGGAGTAATCTTGTCGCCCTCATAAAGATACAAGACTTTGTAATCTACCCCATCCACGACATATTTCAATGTATAGGTAGGTTTTACCACTTCACTTGAACTTTCTTCTATATTACTGAATAATTTCCATCCGTTTGTAGACTTGTAGACTGATTTCTTACCAGCAGGCACCTTCAATGTCGCAGATGAATATATAGCGTATGGGAATGTGCCGGAATCGATTGCAAACGGGGTCTGGATATTAGAAGTAATAGTCGCTAAGTTTTTGCAATCATAGAAAGCGTAATTGTCGATGGAAGAGACACTGCTGGGTATTACAACAGATTTCAATGACTTGCAGTTTGTAAACATACTACTTCCGATCTTTTTCAGACCGGCGGGTAATTTTATGTCTTTGAGATTCTCACAGTTACCAAACATATAGGCCTGTTCTTTAACATGGTCTGCGTTCAAGTTCTCCAAGCCTTCGATACTGTTCAACTTGGTGAACCAATAAAACCAGTAATATGTCGATGTAGGATGCCATGCAGCAAAAGACTTGTCGAACTTGACTTTGGTGATGTCTGTGACCTCTTCGTAGGTGTCATTCCAGTTCGGCCTTGGGTTCACAAAAATGACCGTTGTCGTCTGAACCTTTTCCATATCGTAGGTATCTTCACCCCTTGAAGCTCTTTGCTGGTCATAGTAGAAAGTCAGGGTGCCATTGTCTTTTGCCGCGTAGGCCTCGTAGTCTGCATATTTCAGATCCTTTGGCACGATACCTATCATAATTTCTTGTTCGGTATTATATGCTGATGAGGCGCCGCCAGTACCCTGGTCTTCTGGATTTAGTGCAGACAAGAGGAAACATCCGTCGGCAGTACCGCCCCATCCCCAGTTGATGTGGTAATAGCCATTGCCGTCATAGCCATCGCACACAAAACTGTGACCAGACCTTTCTTCCCCGTCAACAGCTATTCCCGTATAATTCACGGGCCGCCCTGCTGCTAATTCAGAATAGACTAAGTTGTCCCATTCTGTATCAGTATAGTTCTCCCTTTCTTCTAACGTCATGGTCTCGCTGTAATTGAAATAAGTGATCATGGCCGATCTGACATTATAAAGATTGGAACTGCTTCCATCTGTGCCATATTCCATCTTCATCGCAGATCCCAGATAAGCCATCAGGTATGCCACGGCATTTTTTTGAGCGGTTGTCTCTCCGCCAAAGGAACTTGTACTGTAGCTCGTGAGCATGTTGTCCCAGTCGATGGCAGAGCCTTTTGGGAATGTGTTGACGCTTATATCTGAGTTCTTATAACGATATCCCTTCAACTCTCTTGGTAATTCCCTGATGGAATTCTTACGATGGTAATACATGATCTGGGCAATTGCTGTGGCTCCGCATCCAGTCACGCATCTCGTGAATCCAGAAGAGGGACATTTCAAATTGTAGGGATATCCCTGGTCCCATTTTGTGGTGAGCATCGGTGCAATCTTTGTATGATTGGGTAGTGCTCCCCTTGTCGCTGAAGATCTTGTTGAGGTTGAATGGGCACTCTCTATCTGGCGTTTATATCCCTCAAGCCATTC
>JAEEGF010260704.1_pt1 | contig 10002 bp, 6 predicted proteins | sample 9134171 | NCBI WGS metagenome assembly JAEEGF01 (sample SAMN16246542, study PRJNA631951) | gut metagenome | biome: gut microbiome; feature: rumen; material: AP-attached | host: Bos | place: Iran: Karaj | collected 2018-10 | reverse complement strand
ATGTACTCGGCAAGCGACTTGGTAACACCACTATAGCTGTAATAAACCACCAAGCAACGGGTGTTACTAACGGGTTCGGTTTTAGCCATCACATGAAGTTGCGTCAACAGCAACACAGAAGTCAATAACAATACTAATCTTTTCATTTCATTGAATATTTAAGACATTAAGCCTGTTTTTTTCAATATGCAAAATTACTTACCTTCTGCTGAACAAGCTATACCATTTTAACCGAGATTATTACCCAAATTGCAGTAAATGACAACCATAGGTAATCCATCCGACACAGAACCTCAATGGATTATCTTGAAGTAAACATTTGTTTCAGTAAACGCGCCACCAGCAAGAAAAAGGCAAGCTGGAGTCCAAATTCATAAGATTTTTTCAAGAAATCAGCCCATTTTCTTGTCAATTTATTAAAAACACATTACTTTTGGCACCCAAATAATAATCATTTATATTTAACCATCTAACCATCTTTTTTTTACAATGAACATTACAACTAGAATTATGAGTTCATTAGTGCTGGCTGCACTCACGATGGTATCGCTCCAAGCCAGTGCCGAGAACATCAGCGCCAACGCAGCCAAGTCGGTGGCCTGTAACTACCTCAAACATCAGACAGCAAGCAGATCCTTCATGTCAACTTCACCGTCCGACCTGACTCTTGTTCATGCCGAGGCATCGAAGGCTGTTTCTGGTGCCAACGATTTTTATGCCTTTAACGTGAAGGGCGGCGGCTTCATCATCGTTGCCGGTGAGGACCGAGCCACCAGCGTGCTGGGCTACAGCGACAAGGGCCGCATCGACTTCAACAACCTGCCTGCTCCGCTCCAGGACCTGTTGAACGGCTTCAAGAAGGAAATCGAGTTCCTGCAGACCTACGAAGGCGACGACCTTGTTCCTGTCAACAAGACCCTAACTGCTAGTGCAGGTGTCGATCCTCTGATCAAGGCCAACTGGGGACAGGAAGACCCATATGACTGGCAGTGCCCCGTCTATCAGGGCTTATACTGTGCCGTAGGCTGCGTAGCCACTGCAATGGCCCAGGTAATGAAGTACTGGCAATACCCTGAGGGTAGTGGCAGCCTTGAGGGTTACCGCTGCTATGCTATTGGTCAGAATGTGCCAGCACTTCCGGCTACCACATTTAACTACAGCCTGATGCTCAACTCCTATTGCCACTGGGACTATGACCTGAGTGAACTTATCCAGGACACTTACACAGAAGCACAAGGCAATGAAGTTGCCAAATTGGGCCGCTACTGTGGCCAGGCCGTAGAAATGAACTATCACCCCGACGGCAGCGGCGCTTACACCCGAGACCAACGGGATGCCATGGTATCCTTTGGCTACCGTTCCAGCGCCAAATATGTGCAGAAGGGAAGCGGTGGTGGCTGGTGGAGCCAAGGAAACTACACTACTGCTCAATGGGAAGCGATGATGAAGACCGAGCTGGATGCAGGACGTCCTATCCTGTATGCAGCAAGTGACACAGGCGGCGGTTCCGGCCACGCTTTCATCTGCGACGGATACAGTAGCGACGGAAAATTCCACTACAATTTCGGTTGGTATGGCACATGTGACGGCTGGTATGTATCTACCGCACTTAACATGACCCACCGCAGTGGTGAGGAGTGCCATTTCAACACTGGCCATGAGATGGTCATCGGTGTCCAGCCTCCCGAGGGCTGGCAGCCGCCAGTTACCATTTTGACAGGTGACGTCAACGGGGACGGCACCATCAACGTCACCGATGTCACCATTTTGGTTGATTACATGCTGGGCACCATCTCCTCGACAGACATCGAACTCGACGCAGCCGACATTAATGGTGACGGCATCATCAATGTTACCGACGTTACCCTTTTGATCGACCTCATGCTCGAATAGCATTCCACGGGAACGACCACTTTAACTTTTAGACAACAAGCCCATTGGAGTAGGAACCCATCCATTCTAATGGGCTTTTTGGTGCCCGATACAAGGACAAAAGACCGTAGTCGATAGTTATCAGCATAAAAAGTTATCTACAAAACGTGATTTTGGCAATAACAAGCGCTCAATTCCCAAAAAATGATTATCTTTGGCGGCAGATTTAAAAGGATACTATTAACATTTTAAAACCCGTTACAGTTATGAAGATTGAACGCTTACTAAGTTCAATGGCACTGGCCGCACTGGCTGCTGTGTCATTAAATGCTAATGCCGCTGCCATCAGCGCTAGCGACGCCCGCATGGCTGCAAATCATTTCTTGAAGCAGCACACTAGTTCTAAATCCTTCCATGCTCCAGCTCTGGCAGACATCCGACTCGCCCACGCTGAAGCATCGAACGTAGAAGGCAATGCCTATTATGTATTCAACATTGAAGGTGGCGGTTGGGTCATCATGGCCGGTGACGACTGCGCCAAGCAGGTACTTGCTTATGGAGATAAGGGCAACATCGACGTGAATAACCTGCCCGACAACATGAAGGGTTACCTGAAAATGCTCAAGGGTCAGATTGAAACCGCTCAGGCTTACAAGGGCGAAACCGTTCCAGTGAAGGTTTCCAAGCGCTCGGTCGTTGTTGAGCCATTGCTGAAGACCGACTGGGGACAAGGTGAACCCATGAACCGCTTGTGTCCTCTGAACGGTTCTGGAAAAATCACTTCGGTGGGTTGTGGACCGCTCGCCATGGCACAGATCATGTACTACTGGAAATATCCTAGCGAGGTATCAGCAGTCCCCGGCTACTCTATTTCCTGGAGCCAATACATGTCAGAATTGCCAGCTACCACATTTGACTACAGCCTGATGCTTGACAACTACTATATCCACAACCCTGAGACTGGTAATCCTACGGATTTTGCAGCCTTTACTGAAGAACAGGCCAATGAAGTAGCCAAGTTGTGCCGCTATTGTGGACAAGCCTGCAAAGCGCGCTATGGAAATGCCAATGAAACATCAACTGGCTCTTATACTTACGATCAGCGCGACGCATTCAAACTCTTTGGTTACAACGAGAACATGCAACTGATAGGTAAAGATCCCTCCTACTACTGCTCGAACAGTAACAAGTATTCCATTGAGGAATGGTGTGATCTTATCAATATCGAGTTGCAAGCCGGTCGTCCCATCCCTTATCACGACCTCTATGAAGGTCATGCTTGGGTTCTTGACGGTGTTGATGGCGATGGCAAGGTCCACATGAATTGGGGATTTAACGGTAGGTTCAACGGCTGGTTTGAAATTAACGCTCTTGTCTTCCATCCTTACGGTGATGATGAGGTGTGGGACTTCAGCCAGGGCAGCAACGGCGGCAATGAGATGATTATCGGTATGTATCCCTACGATGGTTATGTGATTCCCGTCGACGAGCCCACTGGCCTGCTTGGCGATATTGACGGCGACGGCGAGGTTTCTATCAGCGACGTAACCGCCCTCATCGATTACCTGCTCGCAGGTAATGCCGGAAGTCTCGACCTCGCAGTATCAGATTGTGACAAGGACGGCGAAACCACCATCTCGGATGTTACCACCCTGATCGACTTTTTGCTGTCACAGCCCCAGTAAACAAACTTTTCTTTACAGCAACCTAAACAAATATAGGAGCCGCCCCAACAGGGATGCGGCTCCTGTTTTTGTGTTCTAATACTATTATTTGCACGAGGTCGGGTAGGAAAAAACCGCAGAGTAAGGCCTTGTTTCATAAATAATGTTTATCTTTGCAGATTAGACACAAAAAGACACTTGATGAAATGACAACCGGCAACCTCATACGTTTTGTGTGCATCCTGCTCCTGTGGGTGGGACTGTGCTGGCTGCTGCTCACCCGTGCGGCACGCATCGACTTCATGGTGGTGTTTACCATCGTGGCATCGGGTATCATCGTATTTGTCCCCCTGTACAAGAAATATGTGAAAAACCAATCAGGAAAGTAAGCCATGACAACAAAACCATATATCAAAGAACACTGCCCGCTGCTAGCCACTATAGACACACCAGCCGACCTGCGTATGCTCAGCGTGGACCAACTGCCACAAGTGTGTGCCGAGCTGCGCAAATACATGATTCACGAGCTATCGAGCAATCCCGGCCATTTTGCCTCGAGCATGGGCGCAGTGGAAATTGTGGTAGCACTGCATTATGTGTTCAACACCCCCGACGACCGTCTGGTGTGGGACGTAGGACACCAAGCCTATGCCCATAAGATACTGACGGGAAGGCGTGACCAGTTTGACGACAACCGCAAGTTGGATGGTTTGAGCGGCTTCCCCAACCCCGCTGAGAGCGAATATGACACCTTTACTGCGGGTCACGCATCCAACTCGATTTCAGCCGCCCTGGGTATGGCCATCGCCGCCGAGCTCCAGGACAACAAGAACCGCAAGGTAGTAGCTGTCATCGGTGACGCCAGCATCAGCGGCGGTTTGGCCTTTGAGGGCATCAACAATGCTACTACCAACCCCAACAACCTGATTATCGTGCTCAATGACAACGACATGGCCATTGACGCCAACGTGGGCGCATTGAGTTCCTATATGAGCGACCTGCACACGTCGCACCGCTACAACAAGCTGCGCTACAAGACCTACCAGTTCCTGCGCCGCCACAACGTCATCAACGACAACCGCAAAGGGCTGATCATGCGCTTCTCCAACGCTATGAAGTCGCTCCTGTCGGGCCAGCAAAACATTTTTGAAGGCCTGAACATCAGGTATTTCGGATTATATGACGGTCATGACGTAAAACGCCTGGTGAAGGTTTTCAGTGAAATCAAGGACATGACCGGCCCCAAGCTGGTTCATGTACGCACCGTCAAGGGCAAAGGATTTGCCGCTGCTGAAGCCGACCCCGCCACCTGGCACGCTCCAGGCAAGTTTGACGAGGAAACAGGCGAGCGCACCAAGGGAGGCAAAGGAGGTCCCATCAAGTATCAGGACGTCTTTGGCAAGACGCTGGTGGAACTGGCCGAGAAGAATGATAAAATCGTGGGTATCACCGCTGCCATGCCCAGTGGCACATCGATGTCGATGATGCTCGAGGCGATGCCTAGGCGCGCCTTTGACGTCGGCATCAGCGAGGGCCATGCAGTAACCTTTGCGGGAGGCCTGGCCAAGGACGGCATGCACCCCTACTGTGCTATTTACAGCACGTTCCTGCAGCGAGGTTATGATTCCATCATACACGATGTGGCCATCCAAGGACTGCCGGTGACCTTCTGCATCGACCGTGGCGGCATCGTCGGTGAGGACGGCGTTACTCACCACGGCCTGTTTGACCTTGCCTATCTGCGTTGCATCCCCGGCATGACCGTTGCCTCGCCCATCAACGAGCACGACCTGCGCAAACTCATGTACACCGCCCAACTCGACGGCATGGGCCCGTTTGCCATCCGCTATCCGCGCGGCAAGGGCGTAATCGCCGACTGGCACAACGAGATGCAGGAGATGCCCGTGGGACACGGACGCCGCATGAGCCAGGGCGAGGGTGTGGTTGTTCTGAGCATTGGCCATATCGGTAACGAAGTGGTCGAGGTCGTGAACAGCCTGTCGGCGCGCGGCATCAAGGTGGGTCACTACGACATGATCTACCTCAAGCCTATTGACGAGGACATCCTGGAGGAAGCCTCGCGCGATTACCACAGTATTATCACCATCGAGGACGGAACCGTCGTTGGTGGCCTGGGCTCGGCCGTCGCCGAGTGGCTCACACGCCACCACCGCACAACGCGCCTCAAGATGCTGGGCGTACAGGACGAGTTTGTGCACCAGGGCACCGTTGCCGAGCTATACGAGCGCTGCGGCATGGACGCCCACTCGCTGGAGAACGCCATCCTTGAGTTGATCAACACCAAAAACTAGGTACAAATAACCAAAAAACAAAAGATATGAGAATCGTTATTGCCGGCGCAGGACAAGTCGGGACCCATCTGGCCAAGATGCTCAGCAACGAGGAGCAAGATATCATCGTCATGGACGTTGATAACAAGAAACTCGAGCCGCTAGAGAATTACAACCTGCTCACCTATCAAGGCAGTGCCATCTCCTTCAGCGACCTGAACGCTATCAAGACTGGTGTGTGCGACCTGTTTATCGCCGTGACCAAGAGTGAGGCGCGCAACATCCTGTCGTGCTCGATGGCTAAACGCCTGGGTGCCCGCAAGACCGTTGCCCGCATCGACAATGACGAGTTTTTTAATGCCAACTGGCGCGAACACTTCACCATGCTGGGCATCGACCACCTCATCTATCCCGAGATGCTGGCGGCCAAGGAGATTGCCAGCGCATTGAAGCGCACATGGGCCAGGAACTGGTTTGAGCTCTTTGACGGTGAACTCATTGTCGTGGGCGTGAAAATCCGTTCTAACGCACGCATCGTCAATCACATGCTCAAGGATGTGTCCAACATCAGCCACTTCCTGCACGTGTCGGCCATCAAGCGCAACCGTGAAATCATCATCCCGCGTGGTGATGACCGCGTGCTGGAAAACGACATCGCCTACATCGCTACCACCCGTGACCACATCGACGAGGTGCGCGAGGTGTGTGGCAAGGTGCAAAGCGATGTCAACAATGTGCTAATCGTGGGTGGCAACGACATCGCCGAGCAACTCATCAAGCGACTGGGCAAGACTATCGATATCAAAATCATCGAGAATGACGTGCAGCGTTGCGACGACCTGGCTCAACGCTACCCCAACTGCAAGATTGTGCAAGGCGACTTCCGCGACACCGAGCTGAACGAGGAGGAGAGCGTAAGCTATTATGACTCGTTCATCGCTCTAGGCGATAACAGCGCAGTGAACATGATGGAGTGCATGATTGCCAAGACCAACGGCGTGCCTAAAACCATCGCCCAGGTCGAGGACATTCAGTTTATCTACGAGGCAGAGGCCTTGAACATCGGCACCATCGTCAACAAGAAACTGCTGGCGTCGAGTCGTATCTATCAGATCCTTATCGATGCTGACGAAGACAATGCCCGATGCCTGGCGCTGGCTGATGCCGAGGTGGCCGAAATCATCGTTGAAGAAGGGGACCGCGTAACCCGTGCCGATGTCAAGGACCTGAAACTGAGCCGCGACTTCACTATCGCCGGACTGGTGCGTGACGGCCAGGGACAACTGGTGACCGGCGACACTCGCATCCAAGCAGGCGACCATGTGGTTGTCTTCTGTCTGCAAGGTGCTATCCACAAACTCGACAAATATTTCTCGTAACCCATGCCCAAGCGATCCAATCAACATATCAACTTCGCCATCGTAATGCGTATGCAGGGATGGCTGCTGCTCATCGAGGCAGCCTTCATGCTGTTGCCCTTGATGGTGTCGTGGTGGTTTGATGAGTCCACGTCGCTGCGAGCCTTTATCTACAGTACAGCCATCACTGCCGGCATCGGCGCCTTGATGGCTTTCGGCATCAGGCCGCACAGCAAGTCAATGCACAAGCGCGAAGGACTGATGCTGACGGCGATCATATGGGTGTTTTTCTCGGTCTTCGGCATGTTGCCCTACCTGTTCAGCAACACGTTTGACAACGTGACCGATGCTTTCTTTGAGACGATGGCAGGCTTCACCACCACGGGATCGAGCGTGATACGGTATGTCGAGGAAATCCCGCGGGGCGTGCTCTTCTGGCGTGCGATGACGCAATGGATTGGCGGCATGGGAATCATCCTGTTCACCCTCGCCGTGATTCCCATGTTGAATCAAAAAGGCGGCATTGCCCTGTTCAATGCCGAGGTAACGGGCATCACCCATGAGCGCCTGCGCCCACGCGTGAGCCAAACCGCTAAGGACCTGTGGCTCATCTACATAGGCCTCACCGCATTGTTAACGACGCTCCTCTATCTGGGTCCCATGGACTGGTTCGATGCCGTGTGTCACGCCATGACGACGACCTCGACGGGCGGCTATTCGACCAAAAACATCGGGCTTGACTACTGGCACTCAAGCTATGTGTTCGTTGTGGTCATCGTGTTCATGTTTATCGGCGGTGTCAGTTTCTCGATTATCGCTGCTGCCATGCGCGGCAACTTCAAGCGTATCAGGCACAACAACACCCTGCGCTGGTATTGCATGACGACTCTCATCACGACAGTGGGCATTTTTGCATACATGGTTTACATGGGTTTCCTCGACACGCACAGTGACCGCTTTGTATATAGTGCCTTCGACACGCTATCGGCTATCACATCGACCGGTTTCTCAACCTTTGACTACGAGAACAGCGGCGAATTTGTCACGGTGGTGCTGATGGTAATGATGTTCTTTGGCGGTATGGCGGGCTCCACGTCGGGCGGTGCCAAGATGGACCGACTTATCGTTCAACTCAAGCACACCGCCAATGAATTCTACCGGGTGCTGCACACCAACTCGGTGCGCGCGGTCCACATCGACGGCAAACCTGTCCCCAGCCATGTTGTGAGCAAGGTACATACCTTCTTCACAGTCTATATCCTCATCATCATGGTGGTTGCCCTGTATCTCACATTTTATGGTATTCCCGTGTTTGATGCGATGTACACGTCGATGTCAGCCATCAGTAACGTGGGTATCGGCCACGGTGTGACTGGATCTAACGGCTCATGGGTTGCTCTGCACCCGGGTGCCAAATGGGTACTTGCCCTGGAGATGATGATTGGCCGTCTGGAGCTGTTTACCGTCCTTGTCATCTTCACACGCTCCTTCTGGAAGAAAGATTAGTCCTTAGTCCCTAGTTTCTAGTTTCTAGTCCCTAGTTAGTTTTTAGTTTCTAGTTGATTTTCTTTGGTCAACCAGGAAGGGGATATTATGGCTTCTGTACCCCTGTCATTTTTTGAAGATTATTGAATAAAATAAAATAATGACAGAAATGAAAAAAAGTGCGTGATTTGCGTTTGTAAACCAATTTTATTTTGTAATTTTACGGCCCCAAATCTAACACGATAGCAACATGAGCAAGAGTCAAAGCAACCACAATAAGAAAATGAATGATAGTCAGGACTTTTTCGGTCCCGACATCACCAATGTACAGAAGTCTGAAGAATACCGCAGGTCACGCGAAGTTGAAGAGGCCATCGACAACGAAAAAGTGACCAAGTGGCAACGTTTCATGGCGTTTTTCCAGAACGGCCGACTTCGCTTTGTCACAGGCATCATCTTATTGCTGATTGGCATTTATCTGCTAATCTCGTTCCTGTCATTTTTCCTGTCGGCAGGAATGAGTGACCAGAACCGCATCACCAACTACTCGATGATCGAGAATGCCCAGGTGCCTGACCAGATACGCAACGCCGGAGCAGCTGCCGGAGCATCGATCAGCGATTTCTTTATCTCCAGCGGTGTGGGCGTTGCCGCTTTCATCATCGTGATATGGCTGCTCACACTCGGCATGAGGCTGGTGCGCGAAGGCAAGAAGGCCCACTTCTTCTCCTACACCCTGATTTGCCTGTTCAGCATATTCACCTTCTCGATGGTGGTGGGTGCAGCGACCTATTTCATGAAGCCTATTACTTTCTTCCCCTTGGGCGGCTATTTCGGCTTCTATGCCAATAAGTGGCTGCTAGGCTTGGTGGGAGTTTATGGCATGATTGCGGTGAACTTTATCATCTTGATGTTATGGGGTATGCTCACCTACAAGACCCTTAACGCCCTGTACAAGCAGCTGCAGCGAGAAATCAGCAAGAAACGCAGCCGCAGCAAGGAGGAAGCCGAGAAAGTGGTCATCCAACCTGGCGAATCCACATTCCTGGGCGGAGAGCAACACGTGACCCAGGAGAGGCCTGACGAGGAAAAAGCAGAAAAGCCCTCGATTACCAACAGGATACGCAAGCCGCGCGCCAAGGCCGCCAACGGCAGCAACATCAACGGCGAGACCGCACACTTAAAGCCCATCGCCGCCAGCACCGATGTAACCAACCCGCACGACCCGACAGGTGAATACCGCCATTACCGCTTCCCCACCCTGGATCTGCTGCAGGACATCCGCATGAACCCCAACAGTGTGGACAAACAGGAGCAGGACGAGAACAAGGA
>JAEEGF012107089.1_pt1 | contig 10003 bp, 7 predicted proteins | sample 9134171 | NCBI WGS metagenome assembly JAEEGF01 (sample SAMN16246542, study PRJNA631951) | gut metagenome | biome: gut microbiome; feature: rumen; material: AP-attached | host: Bos | place: Iran: Karaj | collected 2018-10 | reverse complement strand
CCATTTGAGCAAGGCACTCCCTGGAGTTTTTTTCCGTCAAAAGAGTTCTTGTGAAGAGAAACTCTGGCACATTTTTTATCAAACTCTTTTCCCTCAAAGATAATCCTGGTGTAGGCCGGTAATTTTTCAAAGAATTTATAATCCTCTTTGCGATTATGGATCAGGTACTTGATATCTTCGCTAGTTTCTGTATTTCCAGCGTTCCTCGTCAAACTCTTCTCTGTGTCACATTCTTCTGATAATGTACCAGAATCACTTTCAACAAGATCCCAGATTTCATCGATTGTAAGGTAAAAGATATCTCTTTGGCTCTCAATAATACCTTTATCGGCAAGATTCTTGCCAATCTGTAAAAAGATAGTTCTTACAATACCAAAAATTCTGGTTCTGTTAAGCCTTGAAGACTCTCTGTTTGCAATGCCAAGAGTGCAGTGTCTTATGAGTTTTGTTGTATACTCATCAAATTTTTCCGTTTCAGCCCCTTGTTTTTTGGCATTCATATCCTGATATACTTCAGATAGTTTATCTAAATCTTCCCTATATTCGTCAATTCTCTTATCAAGAAGCTCAGGATTAGTCCTAAAGGTCTTACTTTCAAGCTTTAATTCCTCGAGATTTCTGTCACCATATCCAGAAATATAAGCCTGCTTGGCCATCTCATACTGAGAAGGCTCCATCCAGCCTTTATTCATGGCAAGAGCGATCATTTCTTTTATTGGTTTAAGACTCTCGATGTTTGAAATACCTGAAATATAGGCATTTACACTGTCATCATTTTTCTTATATTTTCTTTTTAATCTCTTTTTCAAAAGTCCTGTATATACAAAGGCATAAAGATCATTCAAAAGAGTTATATCCCATATATCCAAGAGCTTTATCTTTAAATCTTCATATATAGCTTTCAGCTCTTTTGATGACAGATTATCGATATCTTTTTCATAAAAGCTTTTGTTTATTTTCTCAAACTCTGCTGCAAGTGCCTCCATTTTCTGTGGCACTCTTCTAAGCTCTGATAAAGTATTTCGATAAATCTTTGCTCTCATAATTGGAGACTGTTTCACATACTTTTTATCGTAGCTTTTATTTTTTACTCCCAGCATTTCCTGCCAGACAGGGATAATAAAACTATTAAATGGAAGGCACTTTAATAGAGCATACCAATTGCTGATTTTGTAGTACACTCTCCCATTTACATGACCTACCATGTTGTTTACGTTTTCTTCAAATTTGGATAATTCCCTGTCGTCTTTGAGAATTCTTTTGCAGACGCCTCTAAATACTCCACTGTAAACCACGTCAACGAAAGATTCTGTCAGGGGCAGTGATAATCCCGGATAACTTTCCACTATATTACTATTGTCAAAAATAAGAGGCTTTTTCCCTTTTATAGTAGTTATATCGCGGGTTTGAAGAATAAAGATTTCCCCATCTTTTATGGCAAATTCTATATCAAGGTAATCTCCAAATATATCTTTTATCTGGCTAGTTATATCTATGAGTCTTGTTACAAAGTCATAGGATAGAAGATTTTCTTTTCCCTCAGAATAATAAATCTTATCGGTTAAATTGTAGTAATAGGTCACACTATCAGCTTTATCAGCGACAACGCCCTCACCAAGCCCTCTTGAAACACTTATAACGGTTTCGTTTAGTATTCCCTGTGGATTTGCTGTAAAGATAACTCCTGCAAAATCAGCATCAATCATTTTCTGGACTATTACATCCATCTTTATGTTTGATGCAGATATCTTTTTGCTCTTTAGATAGCTCTTTACACAATCATTTGTAAGTGACTTGTAGCACTTGGTGATCATTGCATCTATGTCATTCCAAGCCACGTTGAGGTAAGTGTCAAACTGGCCTGCAAAGCTCGCATCCTTATTATCTTCCAAGGAACAAGCGCTTCTGACAGCGTAATACTCGCCCTCTGCATTTTCGAGAAATGGGTTTTTGAAGTGATATTTCTCTACTCCTCCAGCCTTCTTTACCTCGTCATATGAAACCACAACAAAGGGAGGAACATTGATATTCCTCTCCCTCAGTGTGATTAAATTTGCCGCCTTTTTGCTCAGCATATGTTGATCAGATCCTTCCGATAATTAAAAATACAGCAACGGTGATCAGCATAGTTGATTCCTGCAAGTATGTATATCTCTCTACTTTATCAACAACCTTGAACTGTTCTGGATCACGCATGAACTGAATAAATTTTAATGTCATCCATGAGACTAAAATTATTAGTACTATAACAGAAATCTTATTCAAATTAAATACCAAAATAATATTTGTGATAATATCGACAATTGTCAGAATAAGGATAAATCTTGTGCTCTTTTTGTAACCAAAAAGCTTTGAATAAGTAACGTAATCTGTTTCGTCCTTGGGTGCTCGTATTTTTCTTGCAATTTCCCAGATAAGTGCTGGAAAATACAGGGTCCAAAGCGTCATTATAGTGTAGATACTGATGGCTCTGACATTGTATTTGAGTACGGTAAAAGAAATAATGTATAAGTTTATGAACATCTGAACCGGATTATGTGTAACGAGCGCAAGTGGCAGACTTGGCTGTATCTTGGCTTTCTGGAAAAACCACTTACTCATAAGGTATCCATAAAAATACAGGATCACAAAGAATAAAAGGTTATTCATAAACAGTACATTTAAAATAACAGCTATTGCCTCAACTATTGTGCAGATGATCATTACATCTTTTCTTTTCACTCTTCCTGAGGGAAGCGGCCTGTCTGGAAAAAGGACGCTGTCTGTCTCAAAATCCTTGAGGTCATCGGCAATTCTAAGCCATAACAAGAAAGCAAATACCGTATATGCTCCAACAAATTCCTGAATTCCTATGTTAAAGGTAGTTATTCCTTCGTTCAGGAGAATAATAAAATGAATCTCCATAAACACAATGAATCCAAGGATCAGTCTTGGAATGATTGGATATCTTTCCTTAAAATATATGTGCAGCCTTTTTAACATATCTTCCTCCCTATCACTTCACCACAACGAACTTTTGATTCTACATCCTTTCTGCTGTTATCAAGGATGTCCTGGTGGAGTTCTATCTTTTTATCCTGTACAAGTACAGCAATTGTGGATCCTCCAAACTCGAAAAATCCCTTTTCATCGCCTTTTTCGAAGTTTTCTTTGTTGTTATTTGTTACCTTGCCAATAAACATGGCCCCAACTTCAATCTGAATTATTTCCCCGAAATTCTCTGTTTGCAAAAGACTGACAGTTCTCGAATTTTCTTTATATATTCTGTAATCTTTGGATATTGATCTTACTGTGTGAAGCTTTCCTTGGATTTCAAGGGTTTTATCAAGTCTTCCATCATCAAGATAGATATATCTGTGATAATCATCCACGCATAATCTGAATATCAGGCACCATCCCCCGTTAAAAGAACTGGTGTCTATTTTATTTCCAACAAGTTCAGCAAGATTATATGTACTTCCCTTTATGTCTACCATTAAATCTTCTGTGATCTTATAAGCAAGGAGTTTTGAGTCACATGGAGAAATAAAGCTTTCTTTTTCCATGCAGATTTCCCTTGCCCCATCAGATAGTTTTCTGGTAAAAAAATCATTGAAGGATGTGAATTTTCTTTTCTCAAAATCCCTCATGTCTATGCCATTATCAGTAATGAATTTCTCTATCTTTCTAGTGCTAAAAGAGCTATTGTTATAGACCCCATAGGCTTTTGAAATAGTAGGATTTATTGCTAGTTTTAGGATTAGCCTTCCAAAAGGATTTTTATACAAAAAATCAAGTGCCTTCTGCCCTGATTCTTTTTCCTCGACATATTGTTTTAATTTTCTGTCATAGTATTTCATAGTACCACCAAATATACTGAAATCATGGCGATTCCAAGCAGAGAAAATGCAACATATGAGATTTTTCCTGGCTTAGGAACCTTTATATTCAGGATTTCAAAAAATGCTTTTGTCAGAACAAATAAAACTACAAATATTTCAAATATTCCCTTAGGCATCACAAAGCTGACCAGGTATAAGACAGGAAATATCAGTGCTGAATATGTTACAGGAACACCTGTGAAGTACTTGGCTGGTTTATTAATATCAGCTGTCTTAATGTTAAAGTAGCCAAGTCTTGCTACTCCACATATAGCAAACACAGCATATGCAGCAATGTGCCATATGCTGTTAAAGCCCATTGAAGTAAGGATAACTATGGGAAAAGCCACAAAACAAACGACATCGCACAATGAGTCTTGTTCAACACCAAAGGCTTTTTCCTCATCATCTCTATCAACTTTTCTTGCTACTGCTCCGTCAAAAAGATCACATATTCCTGAGAGCATAAGGCATAAAAATGCGTATTTTATGTCTGCTCCACTTATTGCCAGTACCATTCCTGTCACTGCTATAGTAAGTCCTATATAAGTAAGTATTACTGCTTTATTCCATTTTCCTATAAACATTTCTTTTCTCCCAATTTACACTAATATGCTACAATTCCATTTGTGCCATCAATTGTTATTTCCTGGCCGTCTCTGATCCTGTCAAGGGCCCCGTAACAGCAGACTACTGCTGGAATTCCATATTCTCTTGATACTACAGCGGCATGACACAAAACTCCGCCATACTCTGTTATTATTCCTGACAGCATTGCGAATTTCGGAGTCCAGCCTGTATCAGTAAATTTTGTTATCAGTATGTCTCCAGTTTTTAACTTGTCGATATCACCTATATCTTCTATTACTCTTGCTGTTCCTGTAACCACTCCACAACCTGTTCCAAGGCCCATTAAGTGCCTTGCATTTTTGTCTTCCTGGTACCTTGCCCCGTCAAAAGATATTTCCTGACCTATCTCATTATCGCTCATATAGTTTCTATATGCCTGATAGTATATTTTATTCTTATTTATAATGTCTGAAAGAATTTCTTTTGTACTGCGACCTTCCAAATAATCCCATACCTGCTGGACCTTCAAGTACCATATGTCTTCCTCATCTGCAATTACTTCCTGTTTATATAGCTCTTTTGCCAGTTCCATGGTATAGCATCGTATCAAATAGTAATATCTGGTTGAAATATCCTTATACTCTTCTCTCCACCAGAGCATTTCCTTCATCCTACGGATTTTCTTATAGAGCTTTTTATATTTTCTTTCTCCAACTTTTAATTTGATTATCTGTAGGATCCTTAAGTATTCCTGCTCAACCTTTTCTTTATCATTAACAGGAGAATAAGTATCATCAAGCGCTATTGTATCCTTTATCATCTTAAGGACTGGAAGCGGATCTTCATAATAGCAAGGGTATGTCACATCCAGTTCCCTGCCTGAATGATAGCCATATCTGTCTATTATTTTGGCGGCCTGTTTCATGTACTTGTCATCTTTTTTTTGGTACTTATCTAATAGGTCTTCATCTGATGAGTCTTTCCATACACTCATAGCTTCTGGGTCTAATCTTATGCCTCTTGATAACTCCCATATCTCATAAAATGGTCTCATGTGAGATACATCCTCGAGGTTTCCAAGAAGGGTCAAATACTCAATTTCAGATATGATCTTAAGTAGCTGACTTTTGAAAACCGCCTCCTGCACTGTATTCAGGAACACTTGCCAAAAGTATGTGCACTCGCTTTTTAGATATGCAGTCTTTGTTATATCGATATACTCAGACTTTATATCTTTTATGCCATGCTCATCATATTTTTTCTTATATTTGTAAAAATCTGTTAGAAGCTCACCTTTAAGCTTGTCATAATTTTTCGAGCGCTCTCTTTTTACTTTTATATGGCCAAGCGCAATCCTCAGCATTTTTATCCCGGTTTTGGGCGTGAGTTTTGTGGTTTTGCCATCACCTTCATACTCACCCTTAATTCCGTATTCATTATCAAAGTCTCTTTCTTTATAGCCAATTACCTGGCTCATAGCTCTTTTTACAGTTGATGTATTCCAATAGCATCTTCCATAAAACCTGTTTATTAGCTTCTTATCAATTTCGTCCTTGATAAGGATCCTGCTATCAATAAGATATTTTCTAAGGGTATATTCCCAAATGTATTCGTACAAACTGTACATATATGGGCGGCTTACTCTTGCAGATACTCCTCCGTCCTTGAAATTGGCTGTAGTCCAGTTTGCTTCTAATCCAGAATATTTGATGCTCGTTATGGCCCTGGCCTGTAGAATATAGAGTTCATCATCTTTTATGGCAAATTCAATATCACAGGGGTATCCGTAAAAGAGCTGTATATTAAGGAACTCTTTTGCATAGTTCTTAAGTTTTTCTGAGCTGATCAGTGGTTTTTTTTCTTTTTCTCCCACTTGTCTATTCTCATACCAGTCATAATGGAACTGTTGTGGCCTGTTTTTCCCACTTACGATATTCTCGCCAAGACCTTTTGACACTTCTATCAGCATCTCAGTATCCTTGCCGGTTTGAGGATTTATGGTAAAACAGATTCCACTTAACTCTGAATCCACCATCTCCTGCACTACTACTGACATCTTTAGGTTTTGTGCATCTAGACCGTTATCTAGAAGATATTTGAGGGTGTTCTCTGAAAACATTGACCTGTAGCAATTGATTATATTTTCTTCAATCTTATCTGTTGTAACATTTAAAAATGTATCGTACTGCCCAGCAAATGAATATCCCTTCAAATCTTCTTTTGAAGCACTACTCCTGACTGCATACTTTTTATCTGTTTCCAGCAAAAGAGATATCTTTTCTTTAACTATCTTTGAAAGCGCTACTTTGTCGAATAGACAACGTATATTTTCAGAGATTTCCTTTACATTTGACACGCTAAGATTTTTTAGCTGCCTACCTATCTCTGTACTTATTTGACTTTCTCCGATTGTCTTATCGTAAATATCTGTATCAAGAATAAAACCAGATGGAACATTGAATCCTTGTTTTTTTAGTTCTATCAGTGATTTACCTTTATTCCCAAGTTTATTACTTATTTCACTAAAATCTGATAATTCTACTACCACTTTATTTACCTTAGAACATATTTTTTCTTAATTTTATTTTGTATAAGAATAGATTTACTATTATATGGGTAAAAGCTCCTATGAGAACGTAGGCTATATACATGGCAATCCCTAGATCATAGAACATCCATACCACTAAAGCCAGCCCAAATATAGAATCTGCCTGATCTAAAAAAATAAAAAAGACCTTCTGTGGTCCATTCATTGTTTTCCCTGGAATAATATCCATTCTTCTCTTCATAAAGCTATTAGGAAGTTCTAATAACGAATAAGCTATTCCAAGTAATAAACCTATCAGAATATTGAATTGTTGCGTATTTGAATGTTGATAATAAAAGAAATTCAGATTCTCAAGTTTTAGAAAACTGCAGACCATTCCCCATATAACATAAAAAAAGGCATTAAAAAAAAGATATCCTATTATACCCTTCCAAGTTTTATTATCGCCAAATATTCTTTTTCCATCTATAAAATTTCTTCCACCATCTATAGGCTTTTTGAAACTTTTTAAAAGATCCGATTTACAAAATGCCATATTTGCCATGCCTGATAAAATAGGCGGTATGAGCGTAATATACATTTTTATAATAGTTGTTAACATTTTTCCCTCATATCATAAAAAAAAACGAGGTGCGTTATACACCTCGTTTCAAAAACTGGTTATTATAACTGAATTGCTGTCTTTAGTGCTATTTCCATCATATCTGTGAAGCTGTTCTGTCTCTCTTCAGCAGAAAGTTCCTCTGTCTTATAAAGATGATCTGAAACAGTAAGAATTGTAAGCGCGTTCTTTTTAGCTTCTGCTGCATTCATGTAAAGAGCTACAGTTTCCATTTCTACTGCAAGGCATCCAAGATTTCTATATCTATCAGCCTCATCGCAGTTCTTCTTGTAGAAAGCATCTGAAGCAAGTACATTACCTACATGGTATCTTACTTTCTTATCTCTTGCGATATTTACGGCTTTCTCAAGAATATCGTAAGTTGCTGTTGGGCAGAAGGTTCCAGGAAGTCCAAACTGGAATCCGTAGTTTGAATCTGTATGCGCTCCCATTGCAAAAATGATATCTCTAACATTAACATCATCCTGCATTCCGCCTGCACTACCAACTCTAATGATATTATCTACATCATAGAAATTATAAAGCTCGTAGGTATATATACCAATTGAAGGAATTCCCATTCCGTGTCCCATTACAGACACCTCTTTTCCTTCATATTTACCTGTAAAGCCCAGCATTCCTCTTACCTGGTTAACACATCTAACATCTGTAAGGAAATTCTCTGCTATAAATTTTGCTCTTAGTGGATCTCCCGGCATCAAGACTGTCTTGGCAAAATCGCCTTTTTCTGCACTATTGTGTGGTGTTGACATATCTTTGTCTCCTTTCATATTTTTATTTTTTAATCAATAATTCTTTTTATATTTCCTTATTGCTATAGTCTGCAGTTTCACGACGTTGGCTACTATGTATGTTGTTCTACAATCATTTGGATTCAGGATAATTAATTGCCCCCTGCATCCAAATATTTCCCTTAAATCTACGTCCAACGGCTGGCTCTCCGAGAAGATCAACTTCATTGATAGCTACATCAAATTCAAGTTCATTACAATTGATACGCATAATATGGACAGTTTCATCTGTGAATCTGTTTTTAACTTTTTTAGTCTCAGTAATTTCTCCCAAAACTGAGTAGTGATCACACTCTACTCCATACGGCATGAAATAGGAATCCACGAGACTATATACATCCTGCTTTCTTATTTTCTTAGATAGAGTTGTATAAAGATCCATATCTTCAAGTGTCAGTGATTCTATTGCCGTTTCATCACCTTTTCTTGCATTGTTAATGAGCTTGTTACGGTAACCCATTTTCTTTTTAGCGACTTCTTTTTCTTCTTCGGTCTTGGCAATGGGCATCATTATCTGTCCCTTAGTAGATAGAGCAGACAAACTTAAAGTTGTTCCCCTTATAGGAAATTTCTTCTCGTTCTCATATTTGATATAAGGAATCATGTTCTGAAGATAAAAAATAAGTGTCACTCCTACTCTTGGTTCATTGCAAACGCCCTCGTAGGAAATTGTTGCGGCATGCCTTTCAATATTTATATCTTCTTCTGTACTGACATTTGTTGGAATGAGATATGGATAATAATATTCATAGATGAATTTATCTTCTTCATCAAATTCACCGCATACAGCCAGCCCTATATAATCAGCAAAATCCCTGGTAAATTCCGCAATCATACCATCCTCAGGTGTAGTCACATAATTTCTTCTTGTGGCATCCTGAATTGTGGCTGTAATCAGAGCGTTTAACTCTTTTCTGTTTTTAATTTTAGAAAAGCCCACGGCTCTTAGGAACTTATGCACAGGGATTCTACCTCTTTTATCTATATTATTACTTGATTAATTCTTTTTTGTTGGTACTAAAACTTCTTTTCCACCCATATATGGACGAAGAACCTCTGGAATTCTGACACTTCCATCAGCCTGAAGATTGTTCTCAAGGAATGCAATGAGCATTCTTGGTGGTGCAACTACTGTATTGTTAAGTGTGTGTGCAAGATAGTTGCCATCTTTGCCCTTTATTCTGATCTTAAGACGTCTAGCCTGTGCATCTCCAAGATTTGAGCAGCTTCCTACTTCGAAGTATTTCTTCTGTCTTGGTGACCAAGCCTCAACGTCACATGACTTACACTTAAGATCTGCAAGATCTCCAGAGCAACATTCAAGAGTTCTTACAGGAATATCCATTGATCTGAAAAGATCTACAGTATTCTTCCAAAGCTTGTCATACCAAGTCTTTGACTCTTCTGGCTTACAGATTACTACCATTTCCTGCTTCTCGAACTGGTGAATTCTGTATACACCTCTTTCCTCAATACCATGAGCACCTTTCTCTTTTCTAAAGCATGGTGAATAGCTTGTAAGAGCCTTTGGCATTTCTTCTTCAGGGATGATCTGATCAATGAACTTACCGAACATTGAGTGCTCACTTGTTCCGATAAGATAAAGATCTTC
>JAEEGF011984831.1_pt1 | contig 10003 bp, 6 predicted proteins | sample 9134171 | NCBI WGS metagenome assembly JAEEGF01 (sample SAMN16246542, study PRJNA631951) | gut metagenome | biome: gut microbiome; feature: rumen; material: AP-attached | host: Bos | place: Iran: Karaj | collected 2018-10 | reverse complement strand
TTGGTGCCGTTCTGGGTCTCCTGGTCCCGGGATGGACGTGGATAGGCATTCTGGGGCAAATCTTTGTAAGTGCCCTCAAGGCTGTTGCCCCTGTGCTGGTGGCGATCCTCGTGCTGGCCTCCATTGCCAAGGCAAATGGCGGGCTGGGCTCCCGTTTCCGCACGGTGATCCGGCTTTATGTCATAAGTACTCTCACGGCGGCTTTTGTAGCGGTGGTGGGCAGCAAACTCTTCCCCATACAGCTTCAATTGCAGGATATGGCTCAGGGAAGCGCCCCCAGCGCCCTTTCGGATGTTTTCAGCAACCTGCTCACCAACCTGGTTTCCAATCCCCTGGCTTCCGTCTCTTCGGCCAATTACATTGGTATTCTGTTCTGGGCCGTACTCATAGGACTGGGACTTAAGATGATTGCCAAGCCTTCCACCATCAGTGTGGTATCCGATTTTGCCGATGTCATTACCCTCATCGTGAGATGGATCATCCAGTTTGCACCTTTCGGTATTCTGGGTCTGGTGTTCAGTGCCGTTTCCCAAAGCGGTCTGGAAATCTTTACCACCTACGGAAAGCTGGTGCTCCTGCTGGTGGGCTGTATGGTGTTCAATACGCTGATTTTGAATCCCCTGTGGTCTTTCATAGCCACCCGCAAGAATCCCTATCCGCTTCTCTGGAACTGCCTCAAGGTCAGCGGTCTCAATGCCTTCTTTACGCGTTCTTCGGCCGCCAATATTCCCATTAACCTGTCTCTTTGCAAGAGCCTGGGCTTGGATGAGGATTTCTATTCCGTGAGCATTCCGCTGGGTGCCACCATCAATATGAACGGTGCGGCCGTCACCATTACCGTTATGACTATGGCTGTGGCCCATACGCTGGGCGTGGAAGTGAGTTTCGTTTCGGCCCTTTTGCTTTGCATCATTGCTACTTTGGGTGCCTGCGGTGCTTCTGGGGTGGCCGGCGGCTCCCTGCTACTCATCCCTATGGCCTGCTCCTTCCTGGGTATCAGTAACGACGTGGCTATGCAGGCTGTGGCCGTGGGCTTCATCATTGGCGTTATCCAGGATTCCGTAGAAACGGCTCTCAATTCCAGTGCCGACGCCTTCTTCACCGCTACGGCCGAATACAAAGACAGAATAAAACAGAACCGTTATGAGGCATAAATGGTCCCTCCTCCTGCTGGTCCTCCTGTTTGTCCAGTGCAACTTTAAAAAGGCCGATGAACCCGTACGCGTTGGCATAGCCTGGCGCTCGGTTGCAGACTCCACTTCCTATTCCATCGTTGCACGCGCCATTGAGGAAGCCGGTGGTATTCCGGTAATCCTGGACCAGGTAAAAGAGCACTCCCTTGAATACGACGGTTACAAGCTTTCTGACGAGTATCTGGACGAGAATGATGTTCTTATCCAGGAATATGCCGATAGGGTTAAAAACGAGCCCAAAAACGGCTTTGCTTACTGCAATGCGGCCGAGGCAGTGGATGGCGTAGATGCAGTGGTCTTTACCGGCGGCCAGGACATTGCCCCTACCCTGTTCCGTGTACCCGAACCTTGGCACGGACTGGAAGAGGAAAAGAACTTCAACGCCACCAGAGATATCTCCGAATACTTAACCATGGCTTATTGCCTGGCTCACGATATTCCCCTTCTGGGCCTGTGCCGTGGCATGCAGATGCTGGGCGTTGTCTCCGGCGCCGGCCTGATTCAGGATATCCCGGTCTATTATGCTCAGAAAGGCGTTAACTATGACTTTGACCACCGCCAGCCCGCTGTTCCCGGCATCCGCAGGGACTACAATCCCCACGATGTCATCGTCCTGTCCCACGATTCCTGGATATACAGGATTGCCCGGGCCGATACCATCCGCAACGTTCCCTCCTGGCACCACCAGTCGGTGGCCGCCCTGGACAGCACGGCCCTCCGGCTCACCGCCTCCTTCCGGGAAGAGGGAATGGAGATTTATGAAGCCGTCGAGCGCACGGACCAGCACTTTGCCGTGGGCGTGCAGTTCCATCCGGAAGTAGCCGTCAAAAAGCACCTGGAAGGCGCCGACAACGCATCCGACTATATGGATTATGAATCGGCCCTGGCGTACTTCCGTGCCCTGGTGCAGGAAGCCCGCGCTACAAGAGATTCAAAAAGAAAGTAATCACTCCCGTATTGATGATGTCCACGAACATAGCCCCTACCACAGGGACTATGATAAAAGGCTTTACGCTATAGTGGTACTTATAACTCACGGCCGACATATTGGCCATGGCATTGGGTGTAGCGCCCAGGCCGAAGCCGCAGAGACCGCTCACCAGCATAGCGGCGTCGTAGTTGCGTCCGAAGGCCGGGAAGGCCACGAAAGTGGCGTATAGGGCCATAAACAGGGCCTGGGACACCAGGATAACAAACAGCGGGAGCATAAGGCCGGCCAGTTCCCACAGCTTGAGGGTGGACATGGCAATGCCCAGGAAAATGGACAGACTGAGTTCCCCTATTCCTATGGTCTCCTTCAGGCACAGTGCCTCCTCTTTGTGGCCGAAAAGATTGCGCAGGATGGCCGCCACCACCAGAGAGCCAAAATAGGTGGGAAAAGTGATGCCCGACAGGGCCAGGAGCCTGCTCAGGCCCATACCCAGAGCCATGGCTACAAATAGCTGGCCCAGTGCCTGCGTATAACGCTTGAGGGAAGATTCGCCCTCGTGGGCCTCCAGGGTCATGATTTCGTCGTTGGTGTTGGTTTCTTCGGCCAGTTTATGCCGGCGAATGAGCATTTCACCCAGCGGACCGCCAATCAGGGAGCCGGCAATCAGGCCGAAGGTGGCAGCCGCCATCGTGATGGAATCGGCCCCTTCCAGGCCCATCTTTTCCAGAAGCGGAGAGAAGCCGCCGGCCGTGCCGTGGCCGCCGCACATAGGGATGGAACCGGTGGCCATACCCACCAGCGAACTTACGCCCATGCCTTTGGCAATGCCCAGCGAAAGAAGGTTCTGGGAGACAATGAGGACCGCCACCAGGACTATCATAACGACGAGGGGCTTTCCGCCCTGTTTCAGCACGCGCACATTGCTCTGGTAACCCACCGAAGTGAAGAACAGGGTCATAGCGATATCCTTGATGGTGCCGTCAAATTTGATGTCCAGCCCGAATACCGCGTACAGAAGCAGGAAAAAGAGCGAGATCAACAGACCGCCCGACACCGGAACCGGAATGCAGAACCGCTTGAGGAAAGGGATCCATTTGTTGAAACACATTCCCAGCAGGAGGGCTACTACGCCTACTCCGGCCGTCATATACATATCCAAATCCAGGGTCATATGCGTTTTAGTTCTTCTTCAATCAGTGGCAGCAGCTGCACATCGGCCGGGAGCCAGCGGACTTCGTCCAACTCTTCCTTGCCCAGCCAGCGGGCCGCTTCGTGTTCATTGAGGTGCAGGGCCTCCCCTTTGAGCGAGCAAAGGAAGCAGTGCATGGTAAGGTGGAACTCCGGATAATCCCACTCGATGGTGCTCAGGAAGCGGTCTATGGCAATATCGGCCGATAACTCTTCCCTTATTTCCCGCACCAGGGCTTCTTCCGGGCTCTCCCCTGCCTCCATCTTCCCGCCGGGGAATTCCCACCAGTCCTTCCAAGGACCGTACCCCCGCTCGGTGGCAAAGATCTTGTCCCCTTTCCGGATAATGGCGGCTACTACCTCAATGGTTTTCATACTACGCAAAGATACAAAAAAATAGCCTCCTGCAAAAGCGGGAGGCTATCGAATCATTTATTCAACGGCTAGTCGTTGGAGGTGCTAAGAATGCCTCTGTTGTAGTCCGTTTCCTGCTGAGGGATGCACCAGGTCCAATTGTTCTTTTCATTGGGACCGTAGGTGACAGCGAAGGAAGTCATCCAGTTACCGCCGTCGGCAGCAGCTTTACGGCTGATTCCATCACCCCAGCGCTTCATATCGAACCTGGAGAAGCCTTCGCCCCAGAGTTCAATGGCGCGATAGAGCTTAATCTCATTCATCAGGGCATCACCGGTCTTCGTGCAAGTGTAAGAAGGATCACGCTGAGAAGTAGCGTTCAGTTCTACAAGGAGAGCCTGGGCGGCAGACTCGTTCTTCTGACGGAACTGGGCCTCAGCCTCAATGAGTAGCATCTCGGAAGAACGGAACAGGACCAGGTTACCTACACCGGGAGTCGTGTTGCAGCGAATCTTAAACTGCATATAGGCAGCCACACTGGCGGTAGAATAGAGACCTACTCGGCCTTCTTCCTTACTGTAGGCAAAACCATACTTATACAGAGCATTGGTGTTCTTCTGAGACGTTGCCAGATTCGTGTTGGTATTGTACAAACCCGAATAATTAGTGGGATCCAGCCAGAGACCTCGACGGATATCCGTGGCAGGAATCTGATCAAATAGGTGCTTACTGATAAGCTTGGGATAGTTACGTACGTTACCAGCGTTGGAGTTGTAAGCGATGTAACCGAAGTAAGAATAATAATATAGGGTCCTATATTTGTAGCAATTTGTAAGCACAAAAAGTCCAACTTTATGAATTTCGCCTATATTCGGGTAAGTACGGAGATACAGTCCTATGAAGGCCAGCGTTTCGAAATCGAACACTGGAGCGACCAGAACGGTATAATCATAGACAAGTGGGTACAGGAAAAAGTGTCTGGAAATCAGCGCTTACAAAAAAGAACCCTCGGTAAACTCCTGAAACAGATGCGAAAAGGAGACATACTTGTCTGTACGGAAATCTCCCGTTTGGGCCGAAATATGATGATGGTGATGTCCATCCTGAACACCTGTTCGCAGAAAGGGATTCAGATCCGGTCCATCAAGGACAATTTTGAACTGTCAGACTCGTTGAATTCGAAGATAATAGCCTTTGCCTTCTCCCTGGCGGCCGAGATTGAGCGCAACCTAATATCCCAGCGCACGCGCGAGGCACTCGCTGCCAAAAAATACGCCGGAATCAAGCTGGGACGGCCTTCCGGCACCTCAAAACAACGGAAATGTTTTGAGGACCACTATGAAATGATTGTGAGAAACCTGGATAACGGGCATACCATCAAACAGATAGCCATTCGCCTGAAGATGCATCCCAACACGCTTTCCAGGTATTTGAAGGAGAAAATTAACGGTCGTTTTTGAATGAAAAGTGCATATTTATCGCAGTAAATAGCATTATTTTCACAAAATATGCTTATCTTGTGAGCCGCTTGTTATTAAATTAACTTAAAAAGTGTAGATATTTAACAGGCAGAAAAGACCTTGAAAAGGCTTAACAATTAACGACCGTTTTCTGTTAATTTGTTACTTTGGATATGTTTATATTTTATATGTTTAACTTAAAACTTTACCTATGAAGAGATTAGTTCTTTTCTTGACCAGTATTTTGGTCATGGCAGGTATCGCCTCTGCACAGGCCCCCTCCACGGTTCGTGGCAAGGTCACCTTTGATGAGGACGGATCCCCGGTTCCGGGCGCTTCCGTATTTGTTAAGGGAACCACAGTGGGTGTGGTAACCGACGTAGACGGTACCTATGTGCTTATGGGCGTTCCCAACAACGCCACCACGCTGGTGTTTTCCTGCATCGGAATGGTGTCTCAGGAACTTCCAGTCAAAGCCGTTGTCAACGTGGTAATGTCCTCCGACGCCGAAGCTTTGGAGGAGGCCGTAGTTACCATCGCTTACGGTGCCGCCAAGAAGTCTACCCTTACGGGCGCCATTTCTTCCGTGAGCGCGGAAAAGATTGCCACCCGTCCCACTTCTTCCGTTACTTCCGCCCTGGAAGGTACGGTAACCGGTGTCCAGGTGAACAGCACCTACGGCAACCCCGGTTCCAGCCCCTCCATCATGATCCGTGGTAACGGTACCGTGAACGGTAGTTCCTCTCCTCTGTATGTGATTGACGGTGTTCCTTTCGGTGGCAGTATCGCCGACCTGAACCCTACCGATATCGAGTCCATGACCGTCCTCAAGGATGCCGCCTCTGCCGCCCTGTACGGTAACCGCGCTTCCAACGGTGTGATCCTCATCACCACCAAGAAGGGAACTCAGGGCCGCTTCTCCGTGCAGGCCAGCATCTCTGCCGGTGTGTATGAGAGAGGTATTCCCGAGTACGAACTGGCCGATCCCCGTGATTTTATGGACATCGAATGGCGCGCCATGAAGAACGACCGTCAGTATAACTACGGTGACGACGCCGCTGCTGCCGCCGCCTATGCCGACAAGAACCTCATCGCCGAGCGCCTCTTCCTGAATATCTTCGACAAGGCTGACAACGCCCTGTTCCAGAACGGACATCTGGTGTCCGACGCTACCATCAAGCCCGGATTCGCAGAGGATATCAACTGGTTTGACCAGACCATCCGCAAGGGTTTCCGCCAGGAGTACAACGTGAGCGCCAGCGGTGCCACCAACAAGAGCGACTACTATATGTCCGTCGGTTACCTGGATGAGAACGGTTACCTCCGTACTTCCGGCTTCAACCGTCTGTCCGGCCGTGCTTCTGTCAATATCAAGCCCACCACTTACTTTAAGTTGGGTTTGAATGTGAACGCCACCCACCAGAATTTCCTCAATACCTCCACGGGATCCTCTTCCTATGTAAACCCGTTCATGTATTGCCGTAACATCGCCCCCATCTATCCCGTGCACCTGCACGACGTGAACACCGGCGAATATATCCTGGACGCCAACGGCAACAAGCAGTATGACGGCGGTTCCTACACCGACGCCGACGGCACCGTGATCGTTACCCGTAACCAGTATGCAGACCGCCACGTCATCTGGGAGAATGAGCTCAACCAGGACAAGAGTGTCCGCAACACCATCAATGCCATTGCTACCGCTGAGGTCTACTTCCTGAAGGATTTCACCTTCACCGTGATCGGCAACATCGGCCTCCGCAGCGACATCGAGCAGACCTACAACTCCGCCGTCATCGGTGACGGTAAGGGTAACAACGGCCGTGGCAGCCGCAACGAGTACAACTACAAGAACTACACGTTCCAGCAGCAGCTGCGCTGGGCCCACCAGTTTGGCAAGCATAGCGTGAGCGCCCTCATCGGCCACGAGAACTATGCCAACTACTACGACTATCTGTACGGTTACAAGACCAATGAGGTGTTCCCCAACGTGAACCATCTCCGTAACTTCACCGATATTACCAGCCTGTACAACTACGGTAACAACTACCGTACGGAAAGCTACCTCTCCCGTGTCCGTTACAACTATATGGACAAGTACAATGTAGAAGCCTCCTTCCGCCGTGACGGTTCTTCCCGTTTCTCCAGCGCCGCCCGTTGGGGTAACTTCTGGAGCATCGGTGCCAACTGGATGGTTTCCAAGGAAGAATTCATGCAGAGCGTAACCTGGGTGAACAGCCTTAAGCTCCGCGCCGACTTCGGCCAGGTTGGTAACGACTCCGGTTCCGGCCTCTATGGCTACCAGGCCCTCTACACCTCCGGCCAGAACGCCAACGAGGGTGCTTACTGGATTTCCCAGCTGGCCAACGACCAGCTGAAGTGGGAAACCGGCCAGTCTTGGGGTATCGGTGTCGAATCCCGCCTGTTCAACCGCTGGAATCTCAATGTCGAATACTTTGACCGCCGCAACAGGGACCTGCTCTTCAGCGTGATCCTGCCCATTACCGCCGGCGGTACCTCCACGGGCGCTTCCAACCCGTCCATCACCAAGAACATCGGTACCATGTCCAACCGCGGTGTCGAAATCGAAACCGACGTGGACATTGTCCGCAGCCGTGACTTCAGACTGAACGTGTTTGCCAACGCAACGTTCCTGAAGAACCGCATCATCTCCCTGCCTGAACAGAACCGCAAGGAAGGTATCATTGACGGTACCAAGCGCTTCGTGGAAGGCGGTGACCGCTATGCCTTCTGGCTGTATCAGTACGCCGGTGTGGACCAGATGACCGGTCTGTCCCTCTACAAGTTCGACGACGACCGTTTCTACATCACCGACGACAACACCAAGGACGGTAACGTCATTTATGGTAGTGCCACCGACGAAGAGGGCAACGCCCATACCCTGATGGAAGCCAAGAACTACACCGTCATCAATGGTCAGCCTTACGTCTGGAACCCCGGTTCCTATGGTAAGAAAGACTGGTCCGGTACCGCCACTCCTACCGTGTACGGTTCCTTCGGCCTCAATCTGAGCTGGAAGGGTCTCACCCTTTCCACCCTCTTCACTTACTCCCTGGGCTCCAAGGTATATGACGGCCTCTATGCCGGCAAGATGGGTGTGGGTGCCACCAGCCCCAGCAGCGCACACGTGGACAACCTGAAGAGCTGGACAGAGATCCCCGCCGGTATGACGGAAACCAGCGCAGACCGTATCGATCCCACCGGTACTCCGCTGCTTTACACCTTCAACACTTACAAGATGAACGGTCAGGATGTGACCATCTCCAACAACGCCGGCACTTCCACCCGTTGGCTCACCTCTGGCAACTACCTGGTGATCAAGAATATTGCCCTCTCTTATGAGCTGCCCAAGCGTTGGCTCACCCCGCTCCAGGTCCAGGGCCTTTCCATTTCCGTGGCCTGCGAGAACCTCCACACGTTCGCTGCCCGCAAGGGTCTGAACCCCCAGTACAACTTCAGCGGTACCACCAGCAGCAACGACTTCGTAACGGCCCGTGTTGTCACCGCCGGTATCAATGTCCGCTTCTAATTTGTTAAAGAGATGAAAGTCATGAAAAATATCTTCAGAATCTCCTTAGTGATTGCGGCTCTTTCCCTGGCCTCCTGCGCCAAGGACTATATGGAAACCGCTCCCGAGAGTGCCGAATCTCCCGCCACCATCTTTGCCACTACCGACAACGTCAAGTTGGCCATCAACGGTATTTGCAGAATGATGACCACCCAGTATTGGAGCCAGCAGGGCCTCAATGGTGAGGGTGTCATCAAGACCTGGTACGGTAACTTTGGTAATGACCTCCAGCGTTGCCGTCAGACTGGTTGGGCCCCTCTATGGAACCACACCTATCACGAGAATGTGAACTCCTCGTACCTCTGCTATCCCTGGTACTACTACTACAAGATCATCAGCAACGCCAATACCATCATCAAGAACGTGGACGACGCTGAAGGTACCGAGGCCGAGCGCCAGTACCTCAAGGCCCAGGCCCTCGTGTTCCGTGCCCACGCTTATACGATGCTTATGCAGCTGTATGCCTATCGCTGGCAGGACAGCAGCAACGGTGCATCCAACGGTGTTGCCCTCCGTCTGAGCCCCGACGCCGATCCGGATCCGGAGGTGGAATGGGATATTCCTCTGTCTACCCAGTCTGAGTGCTACGCCCAGATTTACGCCGACTGCGACGAGGCCATCCGCCTCTTCAAGGAGAGCGGCATGGACCGTGATGCCAAGGAATTCTACAAGCCCAACGTCAATGTGGCTTATGCCGTGAAGACCCGCGCCGCCCTGGTCCGTGAAGACTGGAGCACCGTCGTGGCCTGCGCTCCCGAAGCCCGCAAGGGTCACCCCCTTATGACCAAGGCTCAGTATGTGGACGGCGGCTTCAGCGATGCCAACAACGAGTGGCTGTGGGGCGTGTACGATGCCGAAGACCAGACCATCTACTACTATGGATACTTCGCTTATCAGGGTTCTAATGCTTCCAGTTCCATGCAGCGTCAGTATCCGCTGGCCATCAGCAAGGAACTCTACGACCAGATTCCTGCCACCGACGTCCGTCGCAAGATGTGGCTGGAACCCACCGCTGATGAAGTCAAGGAACTGGACGCCATGGGCCGCAGCACCAAGAAGCTGTACAAACGCGCCTTCGCGGAATATGGCACCAAGCTTTACAGCACCAGCTTTGTTTGCCAGTATATGCAGTTCAAGTTCCTGTGCACCTTCTATCCCGGCGGCGGCAGCTACAATATCTACCGCAGCGCTGAGATGATTCTCTCCGAGGCCGAAGCCCTCTGCCACCTGGGTGGTCAGGACGCCAAGGTCCAGAGCCTGCTGAAGGAACTGAACAAGAACCTGGATC
>JAEEGF011457487.1_pt1 | contig 10003 bp, 9 predicted proteins | sample 9134171 | NCBI WGS metagenome assembly JAEEGF01 (sample SAMN16246542, study PRJNA631951) | gut metagenome | biome: gut microbiome; feature: rumen; material: AP-attached | host: Bos | place: Iran: Karaj | collected 2018-10 | reverse complement strand
CTATTCCAGGTAATGAGAAGGCCGTTACTAACATTATCAACGAGCTTCAGATGAAGGGCGCTGATGTTATTTTCCAGGATGTACATGTATCCGGACATGCCTGCCAGGAGGATATCAAGCTTATCTATACTCTTGTTAAGCCTAAATATTCTATTCCTGTTCATGGTGAGTACAGACATCTTATCGCTCAGGCTAATATTGCAAGAGACCTCGGAATACCCAAGGAGAATATCTTTATTCTTCATTCCGGTGAAGTCCTTGAAATGGACGATGAGAGTGCCAAGGTTAAGGGTAAGGTTCCTGTAGGAGCTATTCTTGTAGACGGACTTGGCGTTGGCGACGTTGGTAATGTTGTACTGAGAGATAGACAACATTTGGCGGAAGATGGTATTGTAATAGTTGTATTTGGAATCGATAAGGAGAGTGGACAGCTCGTATCAGGACCAAGTATAGTTTCCAGAGGCTTTGTATATGTAAGAGAGTCAGACAAGCTGATTGATGATGCTACTGATCTTGTTCTTGACGATGTAACAGAGGCACTGGATAAGGGTATAACTGATTGGGGTAAACTCAAGAGCATAGTTAAGGATGCTCTTAGTGATTATATTTGGAAAAAGACAAAGAGAAGACCTATGATCATGCCTATCATTATGGATACTAATTACTGATGGCTGGATCAGTGGTCTGGGAGAGACCAATGAGTGTTAGAAAATTCGTTCTTGGTCTGCTTGATGCGGCGATTAAAATTGCATTTGTTATTATTGTAGTAATGCTGATCAGCAGATATTCCAAGATGGCCTACGAGTATGGATATCGCATTTTTAATCAGGTTCCTGTTTCTTCCGGAACAGGCAGAACAGTGACTGTGACTATTTCAGAAGGCGACTCTGCAAGTACAATAGCAGATAAGCTTGCAAGCGTAGGACTTATTACAGACAAAAATTTATTTAAGCTCCAGGAGAGATTTTCAGACTATCAGGGGCTGGAAACTCCTGGTACTTATGAACTTAGCACTGCCATGACTCCGGAGGAGATGCTCCAGATTATGGCAGCAGGTTCTATCACAACAACAGAAGTAGGTAGTGTGGCTGGAGATGAAGAGTCTTCTGAAGAGACAGAGGGCGCTGAATCTGAGACCCAAGAGGAAACAAACGGTGGTTGAGCAGGATAGAATGACGGCTTTTATTAATTCGCTGGATCCGGGAAATGCCCCATATCTTGACGAATTAGAAAAGAAGGCCAAAGAAGACGATGTTCCTATTATTCGTAAGGATACACAGGCGCTTTTGAAGTTTCTTATGGCACAGTCTAAGCCCAGGAATATCCTGGAGGTTGGCTGCGCTGTAGGCTTTTCTGCACTTCTTATGGCAGAATATAGCAGTGATGATACTAAGATCACCACTATTGAGAAATTTGAAAAGCGTATTCCTATAGCAAGACAGAACTTTATACAGTACGACACACATCATAAAATCACACTCTTGGAAGGTGATGCGACAGAAATTCTCAAAACGCTATCCCCAGGGTATGATTTTATTTTTATGGACGCAGCAAAGGGGCAGTATATTAATTTTCTGCCTGATTGCCTTAGAATCCTTAATAAGGGTGGATTATTGGTATCAGATAATGTCCTTCAGGATGGAGATGTGATCGAATCCAGATTTGCAGTAACCAGAAGAGATAGGACTATTCACGCCAGAATGAGGGAATACCTTTATGAGCTTAAGCACAATGATGCTTTGAATACTGTTATTCTGACCGTTGGAGATGGAATGACGCTCTCAGTAAGGCTTTAAGATATAGTTAAATGTTGTATTAATTTGTTTTAGAAATATGGAGAAATCTATGAGAAAACCAGAATTACTAATTCCAGCAAGCAGTCTGGAAGTTTTAAAAACAGCTGTTATTTTTGGCGCAGACGCAGTATATATCGGTGGAGATGCCTTTGGCCTTCGTGCTAAGGCCAAGAATTTCAGTCCTGAAGAAATGAAGGAGGGTATTGAGTTTGCTCATGCCCATGGAGTTAAGGTTCACGTAACAGTAAATATTCTTGCTCATAACTATGACCTTGATGGTGTAGACAAGTACCTTCATGAACTCAAAGAGCTCAAGCCTGATGCTCTTATCATTGCTGATCCTGGAATTTTCATGAAGGCCAGAAGAATCTGTCCTGAAATTGATATCCATGTATCTACACAGGCTAATAACACTAACTACGAAACTTATAATTTCTGGCATGATCTTGGCGCTAAGAGAGTAGTTGCTGCAAGAGAGCTCTCTCTTCGTGAGATTAAAGAGATCACCTCCAAAATTCCTGAGGATCTTGAGATGGAATGCTTTATCCATGGTGCTATGTGCATTTCCTATTCAGGAAGATGTCTCCTTTCCAATTACTTTACCGGAAGAGATGCCAATAAGGGCGCTTGCACACATCCATGCAGATGGAAATATTCAGTAGTAGAAGAGAAAAGACCTGGAGAATATCTTCCTGTCTACGAAAATGAGAGGGGAACATATATCTTTAACTCCAAGGATCTGTGTATGATCGAGCATATTCCTGAGATGGTAGATGCCAGAATAGACAGCTGCAAGATCGAAGGCAGAATGAAGACTGCACTCTATGTTGCTACAGTTGCCAGAACCTATAGAAAAGCTATTGATGATTTCTTTGAATCTGAGGAAAAATACAGAGAGAACATGCCATGGTATCTTGATCAGATTTCAAAGTGTACTTACAGACAGTTCACTACAGGCTTCTATTTTGGTAAGCCAAGTGATGAAGCTCAGATTTATGACAATAATACTTATGTAAATGAGTATATTTATCTGGGTATTGTAAGTGAAATAGATAACAGAGGTTATGCTAAATTCGAGCAGAGAAACAAGTTCTCTGTGGGTGATGACATCGAAATTATGAAGCCTGATGGAACAGACGTTAATGTCAAGGTTGAGGCAATGTTTGCTGAGGATGGAACTCCTGTTGAGTCATGTCCTCATTCCAAGCAGACTCTTTATGTCAAACTTTCTGAGACGCCGGAGAAATATGATATTCTCCGCGTTAAATCTAAGGAAGCACCTTCAGAAGATGACGTTCCTGATTGCTGCATGTGATTTTTAGAATAAAAAAGTATTTGAGTTTTTTGTATCTTGTTGTAATATGAAATTGTTTTTTTAGCTTTTAATCTAATAAATCGTGCGAAAGGAATGTGGAATTACATGGGGAACAATGTAAATGTTGAGGAGATATTCGGACAGAATGTCTTTACTCTTGCCAAGATGAGAGAACGCCTTCCCAAGAATGTTTACAAGGAAGTTGTAAATGTTACGGAACATGGCGGAGAGTTGTCCAAGGAATCAGCTGATGTAGTAGCTAATGCGATGAAGGAGTGGGCTGTAGAGCACGGCGCTACTCACTATACTCATTGGTTCCAGCCGCTTACAGGTATTACTGCTGAGAAGCATGACTCATTTGTTGGCAGCGCAGACAAGGACGGACGAATGATCACATCATTTTCAGGCAAGGAGCTCATCAAGGGCGAGCCTGATGCTTCTTCGTTCCCTTCAGGAGGACTTCGTGCCACATTTGAGGCAAGAGGTTATACAACCTGGGATATCACTTCACCTGCTTTCCTCAAGGAATCTGGTGCAGGTGTGACACTTTGCATTCCTACAGCTTTCTGTTCATACACAGGAGAGGCTCTTGATAAGAAGACTCCACTTCTTCGTTCCATGGAGGCTATTAACAGAGAGGCTCTTAGAATAGTAAGACTTTTTGGCAATACTACAGCTACCAGGGTCAATGTATCTGTTGGACCTGAGCAGGAGTATTTCCTTGTGGACTGGGATAAGTCCATGAAGCGTGAGGACCTTATCTTTACAGGCAGAACACTTTTTGGCGCACAGCCACCTAAGGGTCAGGAGATGGAGGATCACTACTTTGGTGTAATCCGAGAGAGAGTTGGAGAGTTCATGAAGGATCTCAATGTTGAACTCTGGAAGCTCGGCGTTCCTGACAAGACACAGCACAATGAGGTTGCTCCTGGACAGCATGAGCTTGCTCCAGTTTATGAGACAGCCAATATTGCAGTAGATCACAACCAGATCATCATGGAGACTATGAAGCGTGTAGCTGAGCATCACCACATGAGATGCCTTCTTCACGAGAAGCCATTTGCAGGTGTAAATGGTTCTGGTAAGCATGATAACTGGTCTCTTTGCACAGATGACGGAGTTAACCTTCTTGATCCAGGTGATACTCCTAATAAGAATATTCAGTTCCTTTTTGTACTGGCTTGTATCCTCAAGGCAGTTGATACTCACGCAGATCTTCTCAGACAGAGTGCATCAGATGTTGGTAATGACCACAGACTTGGCGCTAACGAGGCTCCTCCAGCTATTATTTCTGTATTCCTTGGAGAGCAGCTTGAGGATGTAGTAAGACAGCTTATTGAGACAGGTGTTGCCAAGTCCAGTAAGAGAGGTGGCAAGCTCAAGACTGGTGTTTCTACACTTCCTGAGTTTGAAAAAGACGCTACTGACAGAAACAGAACATCACCATTTGCTTTCACAGGTAATAAGTTCGAGTTCAGAATGGTTGGCTCATCTGATTCTATGGCCAGCTCCAACACAACTCTCAACACTATTGTTGCTGAGGCTTTCTGTGAGGCTGCTGATAAGCTTGAAAAGGCCAAGAATTTTGATGAGGCAGTACATGATCTGATCAAGGAATACCTTACAGATCATCAGAGAATTATTTTCAACGGCGATGGATATTCAGATGCATGGGTAGAAGAGGCTAAGAGACGTGGACTTCCTAACATCGCATCTACTATTGAAGCTGCTGATACACTTACTACCAAGAAGGCTATTGAGCTCTTTGAGAGCTTTGGTGTATATACCAAGACAGAGCTTGAGTCCAGAAAAGAGATTATTTTCGAGTCATATGCCAAGACTATCAATATTGAAGCTCTTACTATGATCGATATGGCATCCAAGCAGATCATTCCAGCTGTTATGAAATATGCTGGAAGACTTGCTGGCGATGTTAATGCTATCAAGGCTGCTGGAGTTGATGCTTCAGTTCAGACTGATGAGCTTAAGGAAATTCAGAGTAACCTTAGCAAGATGAAGAAGGCTCTTGATGATCTCAAGAAGCTTGAGGCTAAGGCTGCTAAGATTTCAGATCAGAGAGAACTTGCTTTCTTCTATAAGGATAAGGTTAGACCTGTAATGACAGCACTCAGAGAGCCTGCTGATGCTCTTGAGATGCTTGTAGATAAAAAAGATTGGCCATTCCCAACTTATGCTGATCTTTTATTTGAGGGTTGATCATACTTTTTTGAAAATGTGTAAAATGGCGAAATGCGCTCTGGGAGCGTGTTTCGCCATATGAATTATAAATTAAAAAATTTATTTAAAAATTTTTTAAAAAAGTACTTGCATTTTTAAATAAACTTCCGTATAATCATTTCTTGTCGATGGGCTATCGCCAAGCGGTAAGGCAACGGACTCTGACTCCGTCATTACGTAGGTTCGAATCCTACTAGCCCAGCTTTGAAACGAGATTGATTCCAAACAATCTCGTTTTTTTTATACCTAAATTAGCGTGGAGGGGACTATGTATTCTTTTGATTCCAGAATCAGATATAGTGAAGTAGATAGTAGCGCTGTTTTAACAATAGAATCTCTGATTGATTACTTTCAGGACTGCTCAACCTTCCAGACTCAGGATGGTCCAGCCACAATGGAGTATCTTAAGGAAAGAGGAATAGCCTGGGTGCTTAATTCCTGGCAGATAGAGATAAACAGACTTCCTAAGCTCTGCGAGGAAGTGACTATTGGTACCATTCCTTATACACTAAGAGGCCCTATGGGACTTCGTAATTTCTTTATGAAGACCAAAGAGGGTGAAATGCTTGCTGTAGCTAATTCGGTTTGGACATTGTTTGACTTTGAAAAGGGTGTTCCTAGAAGAGTAACGCCTGAGATAATAGCCGCATATCCTGTTGAAGATAAGATTGAAATGGACTATCAGGATAGAAAGATTGCCATTCCTGAAGGTGAGAGCTATAGCAGCGAGGAAATTGTTGTAAGAAAGCATCACCTCGATACCAATAATCACGTCAACAATGGCCAGTATATCAGAATGGCCCTTGAAAGCCTCAGTGACAAGAATAGAAATGTGGTTTTGCTTAGGGCAGAATACAAGAAGCAGGCTCTTTTAGGGGATGTTCTTTATCCGGTTGTGATTAAGAGTAATATGGGGGATAATAAGGTATATACAGTCAGCCTTAATGATAAGGACAAGGAACCGGTATGTGTGGTTCAGATCAAGGTGGACTGAGTTATATATAGTAATAATCTGTAGTATGTTTTATGCATGTGTAATACATGCCCAAAGAAAGGACGGAAGACATTATGATTAAGCTTGGAGAGAAACAGAAATTATCAGTAGTTAAGAAGGTAGACTTCGGTGTTTACCTTGCAGAAGAAGGCTCAGAAGAGAAAGTTCTTTTACCAATCAAACAGGTTCCACAGAATACTGAGATTGGAACAGAGATTGAAGTATTTATCTACAAGGATTCAGACGACAGACTTATTGCCACAACCAAAGAGCCCAAGATTATGCTGGGCGATGTGAGAGTGCTCAAGGTCAAGGAGACCAGTAAGATCGGAGCATTCATGGATTGGGGCCTTGAGAAGGACGTGCTTCTCCCATTCAGAGAGCAGACTAGAAAGGTCAGAGCTGGCGAGGAAGTTCTGTGTGCGCTGTATGTGGATAAGAGCAGCCGTCTTGCTGTAACTATGAATGTATATCCATATTTGAAGTGTAACAGCCCATATTCCAAGGATGACAAGGTTATTGGAACTGTATATGAGCTCAGTGATAATTTTGGAGCTTTTGTGGCTGTAGATGATATTTATTCAGGACTTATTCCTAAAAAGGAGCTCTTTGGCAATGTCAAGATTGGTGACAGCGTTAATGCCAGAATCACTTCTGTTAAAGAGGATGGAAGGCTTAACCTCAGTATTCGTGAGAAGGCTTACCTTCAGATGGATGCTGATGCAGAGAAGCTCATGGGAATGATCGAGGCTGATGGTGGAAAACTTCCATTTACTGACAAGGCTTCACCAGAACTTATCAGAGAAAAGACTCAGATGAGTAAAAATGAGTTCAAGCGTGCGGTTGGACGTCTTCTCAAGGAAGGCCGCATTACAATAGGCAAAGACAGTATAGATAAGGTTTAATACAGATAATATTCGAGGTAAGGCTGGATGGATTACAGAAGAGCAAACAGAGCATATTTGTATATGATTCTTGCGACGATCGGTCTCGTTATTGTTCTTTCTTTATGGTATCTCAACGGCGGTGCAGAAATATCTATTCTGATGAATAATGTTCTGAGTGAGGCTGTTGTGCTGATACCGGCACTTGCGGCGGTTTTGTACAGCGGAGAAAAGCTTTCTGTGCTGATCCCATTTCGCAAATTGCAAGCCAAGTCGGTGTTTTTTATAGTGATTTATGTGATCACTCTTTTCCCACTTGTGGCCTTTGTGAATTCGGTTTCGATGTTGTTCGTGGAGAATACTGTAACGGCTATAAGTGATGATGTACTGGCTATGCCAATGTGGGTTATGCTGCTTTCGATCGGTATTCTTGGACCGCTGGTAGAAGAGGTGGTGTTCAGGGGAGTTATCCTTCAAAGTTACCAGAGGACAGGAAGAATCGTGGGATCCATAGTATTGTCCGCTATTCTTTTTGGTATGATGCATATGAACTTCAACCAGTTTGCGTATGGAGCAGTTATGGGCGTTATGCTGGCTCTTTTGTATGAGGCCACAGGAACAGTGCTTGCGCCTTTCATCGCTCACGCTGTGTTCAATACTATAGAAGTTATTATGATGTTTGCTAATAGTGATGCGATTGATGAGGCTACAGAGCTCGCTAATGATTACATTGGAGAACTTGGGGGAACGGCAACTGCGATCATCTATCACGCATACCTTTTTCTTGCAGCCGTCATGTTTACAACGCTTGCGGTTCTGATAGTCAGGAAGATTTCTGATCTGGAAGGAAGAAAAGAATTCCTTGTTAATATTCCACATACCAGGAAACAGGGATACAAGCTCGTTACTATTCCGCTGATCATTGCTATGGTCATAGCTGTGGCATTTATGTTCTTTTCTGCAGGAATTATCTAAATAAAAATGGAGATCCCCATAACCACGATGGCTATGGGGATCTTTTTGTTTCTCAGATTCTGATATCGAAATTTGCGCCGACATTGGGGTTCACAGACAATTCAGCTGCGGAATCTATTGTTGATACTAGCGCTTCTCCAGCGCTCTCCATAGTATCAAGACTCTTAGACAACATCGCTACGCCGAAATCGTTCAGAACTTTGTTCTGAGATAATGCCATTGATAAAGCGGGTATATCCATAAGCACCTCCTGTGCAGTTGCAATGTATCTCCAGATCCCGATGGGACCTGTGCACATATACACTTTATCCTATCTTTTATATCGGTCATTAATCTGAAAGCTTAAGTGAGCATCGGCATTCTTCCCCACAAAAAACATAGTCTGTTTTTGTTAGTTTTGACGATGAAATTGAAAAAATGAACAAAAAACGCCTATAAAGTTGTAGATTTTTTTGTACATTTATATTAAAATATCTTTAGTTTTTATTATCGCAGCGTATTATCTGGTTGCAGAAAGAGTGATAAATGATTTCTAATCAAATTCTCCAGAACACAATTGATGGATTAAAGACTATCGCACACGTGGATTTATGTGTGCTTGATATTGATGGCAAGGAGGTTGCTTCTACATCTACTGATATAGGCAATGTTTCAGTGGCTGCAAGGAATTTCGTGGATTCTCCAGCTGATTCCCAGGAGATTCAGGGACATCAATATTTCAAAATTTATGATGAACAGCAACTTGAGTACATTCTCATCTGTACAGGTAGTGGAGAGAACACTTATATGCTGGGCAAGATGATTGCATACCAGATACAGAGTCTTTTGGTGGCTTACAAGGAGAGATTCGACAAGGATAACTTCATCAAGAATCTCCTTCTTGATAACCTTCTTTTGGTTGATATTTACAGTAGAGCCAAGAAACTTCACATACAGACTGATGCCAAGAGAGTGGCAATGATCATCGAGTCTGTTAATGGCCGCGACAACAACGCGCTGGAGATTACCAGAACTCATTTTGGAAATGGCAATGATTTTGTAACAGAGGTTGATGAGGATAATGTCATTGTGGTCAAGGATGTCACAGACATGCTCAAACCTTCCGAGATTTCCAAGGTTGCAGAGGAAATGCTTCAGACATTGGAAAAAGAGGGACTTAGTGGCGTAAGAGTAGCTTACGGAACTGTAGTAGGCGAGATCAAGGAAGTATCACGTTCTTACAAAGAGGCCAAGATGGCTCTTGATGTAGGCAAGATCTTCTTTGATGAGAGAAAAGTTATCTGCTACAGCGAGCTGGGAATTGGTCGTTTGATCTACCAGTTGCCAATACCTCTTTGCAAGATGTTTATCAAGGAAATATTCGGGGGAAGAAATCCAGACGACTTCGATCAGGAGACACTTACCACTATAGACAAGTTCTTTGAGAACAGCCTTAATGTTTCTGAGACTTCAAGACAGCTCTTTATACACAGAAATACACTGGTATACAGACTTGATAAGTTACAGAAGAGTACAGGACTGGACCTTAGAGTGTTCGATGATGCGATCACCTTCAAGATCGCGCTTATGGTTGTAAGATACATGAAGTACATGGAGAGGTTTACTTGATAAATTGAAATGAACTTTTCCGGGGGAGAGTTATTATGGAAAGAGGATACAGAAGAAAGAGAATAAACAGGCAGATTCCTGAGGATGAGGTTATCACACTCGAAAATGTGACTAAATCTTATTCTACGGGTGCGCCTGCATTAAACGGAGTCACCCTTCATATCAAGAGGGGTGAATTTGTTTTTATTGTGGG
>JAEEGF010454609.1_pt1 | contig 10003 bp, 8 predicted proteins | sample 9134171 | NCBI WGS metagenome assembly JAEEGF01 (sample SAMN16246542, study PRJNA631951) | gut metagenome | biome: gut microbiome; feature: rumen; material: AP-attached | host: Bos | place: Iran: Karaj | collected 2018-10 | reverse complement strand
CGGTGGTGATATCGAGCAACACGCCGATCTTTCCGCCGCCATGAATGTACGATGCGATGAAACCGGCCTTGTTTTCAAGCAGGGCAAAGCGGCGAACCTGAATATTTTCACCGATTTTCGCCACGGCATTGGTTGTCTCTTCGGCAACGCTCTTGCCACCGGGGAACGAAGCCTGCTTCAGACCTTCCAGATCGGCGGGAGCGGCAGCCAGAGCTGCGGCCGCAACACCCTCGCAGAAATTGAGGAAATTGTCGGTCTTGGCAACAAAATCGGTTTCCGAGTTGACTTCCAACAGAACGGTCCGGCCCTCTTTTTCACGAGTCAGCACGATACCTTCAGCAGCCACCCGGCCAGATTTTTTCGCTGCGGCAGACAGCCCCTTCTTCCGCAGAATATCCACCGCCTCATCCATATTCCCGTTGGCTTCGGTCAGAGCCTTTTTGCAATCCATCATTCCGGCACCGGTCTTGGCACGCAGCGCCGCCACATCAGAAGCATTGATAGCCACAGTTTCCTCCATTCTTGATTGACTGTTGTTCCACATTGTCAAAAAAAGCGGCTTTTTCTTCAGCCGCTTTCTTTTCGCTCTCTTGAAAACATCAAACTTCGCTGTTTTCTCCAGCTTCGGGAGAAGCCGCCTCGGGTTCGGAAGCGACCGCATCGGACTCCGCGCCCTCCAGTTCGCCACGCACTTCGCTCTCGTGGGCAATGGCGCCTTCGGCGCAGGCATCCGCTATCTTGCCGGTAAACAGCCGAATCGCCCGAATGGCGTCGTCGTTGCCGGGGATAACATAATCGATATCGTCGGGATCACAGTTGGTATCAACAACCGCAACGACCGGGATACCAAGCTTGCGCGCCTCTTTAACGGAAATCGCTTCCTTCTTGCAGTCGATAACAAAGATGGCGCCCGGCAGTTTGGTCATGCCCTTAATGCCACCCAGGTTCTTCTCAAGTTTTTCCTTTTCCTTTTCCAGCTGCAGGACTTCCTTCTTGGTCAGTTTGCCATAGGTGCCGTCCTCTGCCATGGCCTCGATCCTGCGCAAACGGTCAATACTTTTCTTGATGGTGCTGAAGTTGGTGAGCATGCCGCCCAGCCAGCGATTGTTGACGTAATACTGCCCTACCCGCAAGGCCTCTTCCTGAATGGCATCCTGCGCCTGTTTCTTGGTACCGACAAACAGCACTTTCTCGCCGTTTTTCACGGTCTCGCAGACAAAATCGTAGGCATCCTTGAAGCAGCGCACTGTTTTTTGCAAATCAATGATGTAGATGCCGCTCCGGGCGCCAAAAATGTAGGGTTTCATCTTCGGATTCCAGCGCTTGGTCTGGTGCCCGAAATGCACCCCGGCTTCAAGAAGCTGTTTCATGCTAATCTGGGACATTTTCTCTTCTCCTTTGGTTATTCATCCTCCGTTTTCGTCATTTCCAGCCGGAAACTCCACGACCCCATGCCGCAAAGCACCCTCCGGCCAGTTCGGAAAACGTGTGAACTACAAGCGGTTGTTTGTAACACGCGATACGAACCAAAACAACAGGAAAAAATCATTTTTCACCTGCCGGATGCGGTTTTTCCCTTCCACGGGTTGACATTTGCCGGGCAATTACCATACTTGACCGTGTGCATGATTTACAAAGAGCACTATCACATACTGACAATCCGTAGAAGGAAAAAGCTTCCAGAGGGCGGCATACGCCCCAAAAGTCGCACGGCAAACAACAAAAACATCCATCGACAAGGGGGAAAACCATGGAAAAAGTCAAAATGCCCAACGGTACCGAAGTCGCCTTTGAAGGCGCCGAATGGTACATGGACAACGAACTCAGGGCGGAGCTGATCTGTGATTACGGCGGTGTCTCCGACCAGGAATTCATCAATATCTACTGCCAGAAGCACAAGGAGCGTTTCGGCGAGGAATTTTCCATTGAAACCGGCAAGGAACGCGAAATTGCGGCCTACGAGCAGAGCCAGAAGGAAAAAGAGGAAAAGGAAAAGAAAGCCTGAAAAAAACAGTGTCGCACGTATAAAAAATGGCGGCGGAGAAAAACATCCGCCGCCGTTTTTTTACTTAAAAGCGCCTCCCAAGATTATTGTGATATCTGAGAGGTTCGGTCCGCTGGCGACGATTCCGCCGCATGGCCAATCCCGCGAGCAAAAGAGTTGCCGCCACACACAACTGCGGTCCAATATCTCCCCAGCGGTTGTAAAAAGTACGTGTTCCTCCCAGCCCCACCTGCCCCTGGGCTATGGTTTCCTCAAACAGGCCAGTGGCTGCGCCTATCCGCCCCGAAGGCGCAATGAGCGCGGAAATCCCGGTATTGGCGGCCCGCGCTATCCAAACGCGGTTCTCCACCGCCCGAAAGGTTGTCATGGCGATATGCTGAAACGGCGCCGCCGATCGTCCAAACCAGGCGTCATTGGTGACATTGACCAGCAGATCGCAGCCTTCCTTGCGCACCCAATGCCGCGCAAGCTCCGGAAAAACCGCTTCAAAACAGATCAGCGTACCGATGCGGGTTTTCCCCAGAAGCAGCGGTTTGGCGATGCCGGGGGAAAAGTCTCCCAGGCCATGCACCAGTTTTCCCAGCGAAGGCAGCAGCCAAAGGAGCGGATTGTATTCGCCGAAAGGCACCAGATGGATCTTGTCGCTGCGGCCCAGAATTTCCCCCTGGGAGGAGGCCAGAAACACGCTGTTAAAATAGCGTACCCGATCGTGAGCGCCGACTTCGTAGGAGGGAGCTCCGAATATCAGCGGCAGATCACAGAGCACCGGCACATCCAGCACCGCGCCCGTCAAGGGCTCATGCGACCCAAAGTAAAAAGGAGTGGCACTTTCCGGCCAAACAATGAGATCCGCGCCAGCGGCCGCGGCCTTTTGAGAAAGTTTGCGGTAGCGGGTGATCGTTTCCGCCTTGAATTCCGGATCCCATTTGAGGCCCTGATCCACATTCCCCTGCACCAGCGCCACATCCAGCTGCCGGGAACGCTTGTCAAGCGGCTGATGCAGACGGAAAAAACCGTAGCCCGCATTCAACGTCACAAGCAGCAGGGCCAGCACCAGCGGCCCGCAGGCGAAACGCCGCCGTTCGCGAAATGAGTGCAGGAGCCAGGCCAGAGCCGCATTGACAAAAACCAGCAAAAAGCCTATCCCATACACCCCGAAGAGCTCCGCCGTCTGGATCATGGTCAGAAAATTCTGTTGCGAATAACCGATACTGACCCAGGGAAAGCCGGTCAGCAGGTGTGCGCGAAGATACTCCCCGGCAATCCACACTACCGGCAACGAGAGCCACCACGGAATATGCAGGGTCCGTCGCCAACGGCACGCGAGGAAAGTCGCCGCGCCGAAGTAGAGGGCAAGATAGGCGGCCAGCATAAGCCAGGCCACCATCGAAAAGAACGGATGAAGCCCCCCATAGGTGGTCATCACTATGTTGAGCCAGTAAAGGCTCCCCGCGAAGAAGACAAGGCCCGCGGCATACCCGCTGGCAAAAGGACGCTCCTCCATCACCAAAAACAGCGGCGCCAGTGCAAACCAGCCCATCCAGGACCAATTGCAGGACGGAAAGGCCAGCGTCAGCGCGCCGCCCGAAGCCATGGCCACCCATATTACCCAATGCCGCACCAACCAGGATTTCACGTTGCCTCTTCTTCGGAAACGGGCGGTTCCATCCGGATGCGCACCTTGCCCACGCGCCGCGCATCGGAAGCCACCACTGTCATATGTAAAGGTCCCGCAACCACTTCTTCGCCGGCTGCGGGAATATGCCCCAGCAGATAAAACAGCCAGCCGGCAACGGTATCGAATTTGTCACGGGGAATTTCCATCCCATAATACTCTTCCAGTTCATCGATATTGAGACGTCCGTCCACCACCACGGCGCCATCTTCCTCTTCCACAATCGGGGATTCTTCCGTTCCATCGTCATCCGCCACATCGCCGACGATCTCCTCGGCCAGATCGGAAAACGTAATCACCCCCGAAGTTCCGCCGTATTCGTCCACGACGATCGCAAACCGCGCCCGTTTGCGGCGGAACTCCCGCAACAAACGTTCCAGCGTCATGGTTTCCGGCACAAACAGCGGCTTGCGCAGCATCTGCCGCAGCCAGCCAGCCTCGGGTTCGCGCCCCCAAAAACGAAGCAGATCCTGCGAATGAACCACACCGACAATCTCGTCAATGGTGCCGCTGTACACCGGGATCCGCGAATGCCCGGAAGTCTGCGCCAGTTCCAACAACGCGGAAAACTCCGTATCCAGCGAACAGCTGGTCATCTCGGTGCGGGGCGTCATCGCTTCACGGACGATAGTTTCGCTCAACTCGAAGATGGAGTGCAGCATATCTCCCTCTTCCTCGTTGATCACGCCATCCTCCTCCGATGCGTCAATGATGTCCTGCAATTCCCGCTCGGAGCGAACGCCACGCCAGCGTTTGAACAGCCCTTCCAGCCAGGAGGCGATTCTTTTGGAACCGTCCTCCGCGATATCGTCTTCTTTCAAATCCCCAAAATCCTCCTCGAAATATTGCCGGTGAAAGTCTGCCGAACGGCATGAAAAAATGCTCACAGTTCTCCCACGACAAGCGCGAAAAGCTCGTCTTCCTTCGCCTCCATTCGTGCGATCTCCGCATCGTCCACGCCTTCATGGTTGAAACCGACCAGATGCAGAATCCCATGTATCAGCAGAAAGAAGAATTCCCGTTCAAAGGTGCTGCCCGCCTCTTCGGCATCTCGTGCGGCGGTATCGGCGGAGATCACCACATCCCCCAGTAACCCGGGGACAATGCCACTCTCCTCCCCCTCAAGCATCGGAAAGGAGATCACATTGGTGGGCCTGTCCCGTCCCAGATAGTCGCGGTTCAGCTCCTGAATCCCGGCATCGTCCACTACCACTACTGACAGCTCGGCCTCAGGGCATTCCAAGGCGTCTAAGATCCTGCTGGCTATCCTCTCCGTTTTCGTCAGATCGATCTCTTGATTTTTTTGCCGGTTCCCGATGTGAATTGTCGCCATTGTGCGTCTTGCCTTCCCGTTCCTTGTCGCCGTTCTTTTCCTTTTCCCGTTCCTTCCCTACCGGTTCGGGATACTCGATACGCTGGTGAAAGATGCCCGTCAGAATCAGATTGAAGCTTCGGGCGATATGGTGCAGATCCTTCAGCGTCAGTTCGCAGTTGTCCAGCTGGCCGTCAATGAAAATATTGTTGATGAGTTTCTGCACCATGCCATTGATGCGGGCCGGCGTCGGATCGGTCAAGGTACGGCTGGCCGCCTCCACCGAGTCCGCCAGCATGATCAGCGCCGCCTCCCGCGACTGCGGACGCGGTCCCGGATAGCGGTATTCCCTCTCGTCCACCTGATAGTCGCCGCCTTCCTCTTCCTCCTTCTTCCTCGCCTTGTCATAGAAAAACCGTATCAGGCTGGTGCCGTGATGCTGACGGATAATCTCCTCAATCGGTTCGCCCAGTTTGGCCGCCTTTGCCATTTCCACGCCATCCTTCACATGCGCCATGAGAATCAAGGCACTCATGGAAGGCGCCAGTTTGTCATGGCGGTTTTCCTGGATGCTGGAATTTTCGATAAAGTAAAGCGGTTTCCTGATCTTGCCGATATCATGATAGTAGGCGCCCACCCTCGCGATAAGCGGATTGGCGTGGATCGACTCGGCTGCGGCTTCCGCCAGATTGCCCACAATCACCGAATGGTGATAGGTACCCGGCGCCTGTACCATCAGCTCCCGCAGCAGCGGATTGTTCATATTGGCCAGCTCCAGCAGCTTGATGTTCGTGGTATAGCCGAAAATGGATTCCGCCAGGGGGATGGTGGCGATGACCACCACCGCGCACAGCAAACCGCCAATCGATGCAAACACCACGTGGTACACCAGCTGGGCCATATCGAACGACGGCGCACGTCCCAGATACATCCCCGCGGCAAGCAGGCTGTTGACCAGCATCAGCCGCACGCCCGCCAGGTAGATGTAGGAACGCTGCTCGCAGTGCCGTACATAGTGGGCCCCCACCAGACTGCCGATCACGGCGTAGAAGATTATCGACAGATTGTCGCCGCACATGGAACCGTACAGAAACGTGGAAACCATCGCAAAAAGCGTGGCGGTCTCCGCGTTGAGGACGATCCGTACCAGCATGGTGGCAGAGGCGAAGGGCAGCAAATAGTAGTAGATCGAGGAATCGATCCACGGAAAGGCGTTCTCCAGAGCACCAAAAATGAAAATGAACAGCTTGATAAAGGGCAGAAAGCAGAACAGCAGGGTTCCCATGAACAGCAGATCGCGTCCCCGAAACTGGTACTTGCGAATATTGCCTTCCCCGAAACGATGGATGCACCACAGCATGAGAAACACGCATACAAAGATGCCGGTGCTGACGCGTGTCCAGCGCCGGTAGGGATTGCGGGCGCGGTAGGCCTCAATCTTCTCGATCTGCTCCTCGCTGACCCGATCGCCCTCGCGAACGATCATCTCCCCCTTCTTTACCCGGTAGAGTACCGTCCCCACGGCTTCGGCCGCCTGCATTCTGCGGCCTTCCGTCTCGTTCTTGTTGAAGGTCAGGTTGGGCATCGTCATGCGCAGCAGAACCGGCAGCAGCGCGTCGACCAGTTCCGAGGGCATCTTTGGGTCGCCGCGCAGGATTTGGACAAAACGCTGATTGTAGGCGTCGAGATCGATCACGCCCTTGAAATCGGTTTTGAGGGCTTCGGTGTGAGCGTTCAGATCTCGCACCACAATGCCCTGATCCGCATCCGCAAGAAACAGCTGCAGATTGCCGACAACCGGAGCACGCAAACGGTTCACCGCCTCCGGCGGAAAAGAGTCGGGGTCAAACTGCTCCGGCAACTGGGCGCGCAGATGTTCCACCTCCTCCACGCTCACATTCGTTCCCAAAACCTTCCCCAGATGGGCCGCCGACTCATCGGCGGAGGAGTTCTTTCCTTCCGGACCCTGCAGCCACTTCAATGCCTCCCGCACCCGCAGAAAAACGGCATGGGACGTGTTCGGATCAAAATCGTACAGCGGCAGCACCTCCCGCTGCGCCTCCAGACGCTTCTTTTCGGTCATGTGCCGATCGGGCACCAGCAGGTTGCGCGGCGCCTTGACATCCCGCGTGGCTATATTTCCCGGTTTGTAACTGGGAATTCCGGAAGAGCGAAACAGAATCAGCGCCGCAACCCAGGTTGCAAGCAGCACCATCCCCAACAAAGCCCGCTGCCGGTCGTTCAGACGCACCATCAAAACCTGCAGACGGGCCCATTTTTGCCGGCAACGGCTCCACATCTGCTCAAGATTTTTCCGATTCAGCCACTTCTCGGCAAAAGCCCGCTTCCAGCTCTTACGCTTTTCCTGTATTGCCATCGGATTCCTTTCTTTTCTGCCAGCGTTCATAGGCCTGGACAACACTCTGAACGATGGGATGCCGCACCACATCCAGATCGCTGAACTGGACAAAGGCGATGCCTTCCACACCGGCCAGCGCCTCCCGCGCTTCGGCCAACCCCGAAGAACGCGGATCGGGGAGGTCCACCTGGGTCGGATCACCGGTTACCACGGCGCGGCTGCCAAAACCCAAACGGGTCAAAAACATCATCATCTGTTCGCGGGTGGTGTTCTGCGCCTCGTCCAGAATGATGAAGGAGTCATTCAGCGTGCGCCCCCGCATGAAGGCCAGCGGCGCCACCTCCACCACCCCCTTTTCCATCAGTTCCTGTCCCCGGGGAAAATCCAGCATATCATAAAAAGCGTCGTAGAGCGGGCGCAGATAGGGGTTGACCTTCTCGGTCATGTCTCCGGGGAGAAATCCGAGCTTCTCTCCGGCCTCCACCGCCGGGCGCACCAGCACGATGCGGCCGGTTTCCTTCTTCATCAGCGAGGCAACCGCCATGGCCATGGCCAGATAGGTCTTGCCGGTGCCGGCTGGCCCGATGCCGAAAACAATGTCGCGGCAGCGAATGGCGTCAACATAGGCCTTCTGGGCGACGGTCTTGGGTGAAACGGTTTTCCCCCGGCTGGCCACCAGAATGCGATCGAGAAAGATGTCGCGCAGCGAAGCCTTCCCGTCGGCCCGCAGAATCCGCAGTGCATAGTCCACATCCACCGGATGGAAACGGTGCCCGGAGGCCATCAGCTCCACCAGTTCGGAAAACAGGCGAAGCGCCAGCGCAACCGCCGGTGGCGCGCCCTCAAAACTGAGCGTCGTTCCACGGCAACTGATCCGCATGTTCAAAAGCCGCTCCACCAGATGCAGGTTGCGGTTCTGGTGGCCAAACAACAAACCGGCAAAATCGGCGTTTTCCACCGTAAACTGTTCCTTGACCGTCTCCATATATTCTTTCAAAAGCCAACCGGCTTTTCCGACCCCTTTCCAGCTCCCTCAAAAATATTTTTGCCGTCCGTTTTAAAACAACACGGTTGCTTTTACGAAGAAAGCGGCATTATATGCTTTCTCGGGCAACGACTCAAAGCGCTTTACACGGTTTGGGAAGATTTGCGCCGGAGTTTGTGCTACATTGGGCCAAAACTGGTGAATATTGACGGCCGCAGAAAAAAGAGAGCAGCCTTTGTTCCTTCTTTTCCCCACTCACTTTACATTTCCGAAAGGAGAACCCCATGAGCGAAATCGTTGACATTTACGCCCGCGAGATTCTGGATTCCCGAGGCAATCCCACGGTCGAGGTGGAAGTTACACTGGAAAACGGCATAAGCGGCCGGGCCGCCGTCCCCAGCGGCGCCTCCACCGGCGAGCGGGAAGCCCTGGAACTGCGGGATGGTGATCCGGATCGCTATCTCGGCAAGGGCGTCATCAAGGCCGTGCAAAACGTCAACAGCGTGCTGTCGGAAAACCTGATCGACTGGGAAGTCAGCGATCAGGCGGGCATTGATCAAAAGCTCATCGAGCTGGACGGCACGGACGACAAGTCCAATCTGGGCGCCAACGCCCTGCTCGGTGTCTCGCTGGCCTGCGCCAAGGCCGCCGCGGAAGAGGCCAAACTGCCGCTCTTCCAGTACCTGGGCGGCGTCAACGCGCGCGAACTGCCCGTTCCCATGATGAACATCCTGAACGGCGGTTCCCATGCCGACAACAACGTCGACATTCAGGAGTTCATGATCCTGCCGGTAGGCGCGCCCGATTTCGCCGAAGCATTGCGCATGGGCGCAGAAGTCTTCCACACGCTGAAGAAGGTCCTCAAGAAGAAGGGCCATGTCACCTCGGTCGGTGACGAGGGTGGTTTCGCTCCCAACCTGGCTTCCAATGAAGAGGCGCTGCAGGTCATCGTCGAGGCGATCGGCGCCGCCGGTTACGAGCCGGGGAAAGACGTTCTGCTGGGCATCGACGCCGCCGCGTCGGAATTCTACAAGGACGGCAAGTACATCCTGAGTGCCGAGGCGAAACCCGAAAAGAGCGCCGAAGAGATGGTCGCCTACTACGAGGATCTGGTCAACCGTTACCCCATCATCTCCATTGAGGACGGCATGGATGAAAACGACTGGGACGGCTGGAAACTGCTTACCGACACCATCGGCAAACGCACCCAGCTCGTCGGCGACGACCTGTTCGTCACCAACACCCGCCTGCTGAAAAAGGGCATTGAGCAGGGGATCGCCAACTCCATCCTGATCAAGGTCAACCAGATCGGCACCCTCACCGAAACGCTCAACGCCATCGAAATGGCCAAGCGCGCCGGCTACACCGCGGTTATCTCCCACCGCAGCGGCGAAACCGAGGACACCACCATCGCCGACCTGGCGGTGGCCGCCAATACCGGCCAGATCAAGACCGGTTCGCTGTGCCGTACCGACCGCATCTGCAAGTACAACCAGCTCCTGCGCATCGAGGACATGCTGGGCGAAACCGCCGTCTTCAACGGGCGCAAGGTGTTCTATAACTTGAGATAAAAAGAAAGAGTTTCCCGGCTCAAACCGGGGGGCAGACAAAAACCGGCGGGCGGTTCAGATCCCTGTGATTTGAGCCGCCTGTCTGTTATGGAGAGA
>JAEEGF012193217.1_pt1 | contig 10004 bp, 5 predicted proteins | sample 9134171 | NCBI WGS metagenome assembly JAEEGF01 (sample SAMN16246542, study PRJNA631951) | gut metagenome | biome: gut microbiome; feature: rumen; material: AP-attached | host: Bos | place: Iran: Karaj | collected 2018-10 | reverse complement strand
AAAGTGCCGGCAGTGGGACTTGAACCCACACGTGGTTACCCACAACAGATTTTGAGTCTGCATCGTCTGCCATTCCGACATGCCGGCCTGTATGAGCTGTATACTTTTAATAGTATGAAGCTTATTTAGTTTATCACAGTAGTTGTGCTTATTCAAGAAGATTATTCCTCTTAAGCCTGATTTAAGTTTCGCTAAAAAGTTTAAATATAAATTGTTTGTAAACATTGTCGGAAAAACAATAACAATTGTCGCTGTCATGATAAAATAAGTATGTTGGTGATTTTGTGTGCTGTCAAAAGTCCAACAATTACAAGATCAAGGCAAGAGGCTGCGATCACAGATCTAGGGGGTATACTCTTGGAAAGATACCAGTACAGCGACGAAGAACTCGCATTCATGGAGGAATCACAGGTTCCGTTTGCTATTTATCAGTTCGTAAACAAAAGGGTGGTCACGCTTGCGCTCTCAAAGGGCTTTTTTGAGCTGTTCGGACTTACGGGCATGGATAAAAAAGAAGTCTATGACCTGATGGACAACAACATGTACCGGGAGACTCATCCTGATGACCTGGCGGCTCTTGGAGATGCTGCCTACCGTTTTGCTACTGAGGATGAGCCTTATGATGTAGTATATCGCAGCAGGAAGGATGGAGAGTACAGGATCATACATGCTCACGGAACACATCTTGTCAAAAAGGATGGCACAAGAGTTGCTTGTGTCTGGTATACAGATCAGGGCGCATACATAGAAGATGAGAGGAATGAAAAAGACAGTATTTTGAATTCCCTGAAGAATCAGCTCTCTGCAAGGAGCCTCAGTACAAAGGTGGGACATGACTATCTCACAGGGCTTCCTTCAATGACCTATTTCTTTGAGCTGGCTGAGGAAGGCTGCAGGCAGATACGTGGGAGCGGTAAGACTCCTGCGATAATTTTTGCGGACTTCAACGGAATGAAGGTATACAATCAGAAATTCGGACTTGAGGGTGGAGATAAATATCTCAAGGCTTTTTCTGATGAGATAATTTCAATATTCAGTCACGAGAACTGCAGCAGATTCAGTGCTGATCATTTCTGCATTTTTACAGATGTGGATACGGCGCTTAGCGGTGCAGAAAAGCTGATAGAAGCCAATGACAGAACAGACAGCGAAAACAAGATGCCACTCAGGATAGGCATCTTTACATACGACGATGACACAATAAGCATCAGCGGTGCCTGTGACAGGGCGAAGATTGCCTGTGACTCCGGAAGAAAGAACTACAAGGGACAGATATATCTTTTTGACAATAAGATGATGACTACCATTGAAGACAGGCAGTATGTGGTAGAGAACATCGACAAGGCTATCAAAGAAGGCTGGATCAAGGTTTATTATCAGGCAATTGTAAGAACTGTCAACGGAAGAGTCTGTGCGGAAGAAGCACTTTCGCGCTGGGTGGATCCTGTTAAGGGATTCTTGAGCCCGGCTGATTTCATACCTGCGCTTGAGGAGAGCAACAGCATCTACAAGCTTGATCTTTTTGTTGTTGACAAAGTTCTGGAGAAAATGAAAGAACAGGCTGAGCATGGTCTCTATGTTGTGCCTATGTCCGTCAATTTCTCAAGATCGGATTTTTACACCTGCGATATTGTTGAGGAGATCAAAAGACGTATTGATGATGCAGGCATCCCAAGAGACAAGCTGGTCATAGAGATCACTGAAAGTGCCATAGCTGATGACGTTGATTACATGATAGAGAAGATCAAAGACTTTAAAGATCTTGGATTTACCGTATGGATGGATGATTACGGAAGCGGCTATTCATCACCCATAATCCTACAGAAGGTGCCGTTTGATCTTATAAAGATCGATATGCTCTTTGTCCGCCAGCTCGATGAGGGAGACAAGGCCAGGATTATACTTACTGAGATAGTGAGAATGGCAATGGCTCTTGGACTGGATACGATTGCTGAGGGAATCGAGACCAAAGAGCAGGCAGACTTTTTAAAGGATATCGGCTGCACGATGCTCCAGGGATATTATTTCACCAAGCCGATTCCCTTTGCTGAAATACTCGACAGAAACAAAAAAGGAATACAGATCGGTTTTGAGAATCCAAAGGAGTCCGGCTACTACGCCCACCTTGGCAGGGTCAATATATACAACCTTTCTGCCGCAAGAACTGATGACATGCTGCTCAAAAACTATTTTGATACCTGGCCGATGGTAATGCTTGAGTGCAAGGATGACACAATCTCTCTTGTCAAAAGCAATGTCACATTCAAGAATTTTGTTGCGACAAACTTCCCCGGGGCCATGGATATCGAGGTATTCAAGGCTTCAGAGCATTTGGGAAGACAGGGTGATACATCACTAAAGGCTTTTCTTCAGTGTGTTAAGGACGGAAAAAGAGTTTTTGTTGAGGACAGGACCATCGATAAGAGAGTATTCAGGCTTCTTATGTGGAGAGTAGCCGTTAATCCTGTGACAGGGGTTGCGGCTGTGATGATTGCAATACTTTCGTTTAAGGAAGACTACAACCTGACTGATGAGGGGATACTTTAAGGCGCAGGAGAAGATGTATGAAACTGGTATCAGTAGACAAACTTGAACCGGGAATGGTGGTTTCTGAAAATGTATATACTCTTGACGACAGACTTGTAATAACAAGGGGATCAATCCTTGATGACAAGGATATTGAGAGAATCAGGTCTTTTTCCCTTTATAACATCTTTGTCGATGAGGACAGGAAAACTGTAGAACCCAAAGCTAAAAAGCCTCTTGAGAATCTGTCATACTCCGAGAGGCTTAAGACCACCGAGGAATTCATAAGGTTCAAACAGCATATAGAAGAAAATGCGGAGAGGCTTGAGGAGTCATTCAGGATGCTTGCCAATGACTCGATGCCCCTTGATGTAGATAAGCTTACAGAACCTGTATATCATCTTTTTGTAGAAGCCGGCGGAACAGCAGGCGTCTTTGACATGCTGCACAACTTAAGGGACAACAGCGACGCAGTGTATATGCACAGTCTCAATGTTTCGCTTATCTCAAATACCCTTGCCACCTGGATGAGGCTTTCGGATGAGATGATACATTTTGCCACTGCGGCAGGTCTTTTGCATGATATCGGCAAGATGCTCCTGCCATCAGAGATCCTTAATAAAAAAGAAAAGCTTACTCCCTACGAGCAGAAGATAATGAATGAACATGTTGTGAAGGGGTATGAGCTTGTGAAACAAAAGCCCATCGATAATCACATTAAAAACACTATACTTATGCATCATGAAAAGAGAGACGGTTCAGGTTTCCCTTTCCATATAAAAGGCGAAAAGATTGATGAGATCGCATCGATCGTAACTGTCGCCAATGTCTATGACAATCTCACGTCCAGACGGGTTTACAGAGAAGCCATGTGTCCTTTTACCGTAATTGCGCAGTTCGAGGATGAAGGCCTGCAGAAATACGAGCCCAATGCGATCATGACTTTCCTCAGTAATATCGTCAATACGTTTATTGCGAACAGAGTCATGCTGAACAATGGAAAAACAGGTGAGATCATCTTTGTTAATCCAGAACACTTGTCGCGCCCTGTTGTAAAGGTCGGAGAGGAGTTTATCGACCTGTCCAAAAACAGGGGACTTTATATAGTGTCCATTGTGTGAGCAAACTGCACAAAAACAGGAAACGAAAATTGTAGAAAGCGTTTCTTGTATTTTTGATGCAATATGGTACCATAAAACTATGGAAACTGAATTTGTAAATGCGGTTTCCAAAAGGTTTAAAAGCCTGTTAAAAAGGCAGATTGGATGGTATCATGATTGACAGATCAAAAGTTATTTTCGGCAATGTAATAAGCGATGCAGCTGTACGGAAGGCAGCAAAGTCCAAGAAGAAGTTCATCAGGAAGTACGGTGATGACTCAAATGTTGACTATAAGATAAGAGTTAAAGACAACGAAGTTATCGGTCCCATTCTTGGCGTTAAAAATATTGAAGTGACTTCCAGGATCAAAGAAAACGACGGCACTCTTGATACCGAAAAGGGAATCATTGTGGGCAATATCAGGATGGGCTTTGGACACTATCGCATCTCCATGGCCATGGCCTCATATGCAAGGCACCTTGGATACACACCTTACTGGATGGATCTCAATTCCTACAAGGAGACTACCTGCACCAAGGTTATAGGAGCGCAGAACGATCTTTACTCCCTTGGCTCAAGGCTTTCAAAGAATCCGATCTTTAACAAACTTGTCTGGGAACCCACTAACTACGAGGGCTTCAGGGCACTTACATATAATTCGGCAGATCAGAAGAACGCTGAGCTCATGGCCAGCGTCTACAGGAATGTGCCAAAAGATATACCTGTGATCGCAACACATGTGTGGCCGGCTCAGGCCGCTATCCATGCAGGGATGAAGTATGTTGTCAATGCAATCCCCGACAACTGGCCCATGGCGCTTCATCTTTCTGAGGGCTCGGTACATACCATCCAGTGCAAGAATGCATATATGGGCTACCGCATCCTCAACGGAATGGACAAGAAGAGGGTATGTAAGCCCATGCCAAAAGAGGCGCTTGTCTACACCGGTCATTACATCGATTATGAACTTGTAGAGAATATAGAAAAAGACTGCGAACAGAGAATTAACAGGAAAAAGAACGGCGCGCCAATGAGGTTCCTTCTGACAATAGGCGGAGCCGGAGCACAGAAAGAGATCTTCGCAGAGATCATAAAGCACCTTATTCCTTTCATCAAGAAGGGACAGGCAGCGCTCTATGTAAATGTGGGCGATTACAGAAATGTCTGGGATGAGCTGAAAAAAGAGATTCCCGGTATGAACAAGCTCTCTACAGAGCACATGGACAATTGGGAAGATACACTGAAGTTCTCAGAGAGAGCTCTCGATGAAAATGAAACCATCACCGGTATTCACGGTTTCTATCACGCGGACATTTTCAAGGCGGTTTACACAACTAACCTGCTTATGAGAAGCTGCGACGTACTCGTTACAAAACCCAGTGAACTTGCTTTTTACCCTGTTCCCAAGCTCTTTATCAAGAGAGTGGGTAAACATGAGATGTGGGGCGCAATACACTCTGCGGAGATAGGCGACGGAACTCTCGAGTGCAGGGATATACCTCACACGATACAGATGCTTGACCAGTTCCTTGAGACAGATCTTCTTGAGGAGATGTGCGAGAGTATCAAAGAAAACAAGGCTGCCGGAATCTATGACGGAGCCAGAAAAGTAGTAGAACTTGCTGTAAAGCTTAAGGAGGCCGGAAGATAATGGAAGAGAAGATGAAACTTTCAGGCGCAGCCAAGGCGTCATACGGACTTGGCGCAGTTGGAAAAGACATGGTCTACATGCTCTCTGCTTCATATGTCCTTTACTATTTCCAGGACATACTTGGTGTGAGCGCGGCGGCTATGGGCGTCATTCTCATGATTGCCAGAGTTTTCGATGCATTCAATGACCCCATCATGGGCGCTGTTGTTGCCAAAACCAAGACCAAGTGGGGCAAGTTCCGGCCCTGGCTTCTCATCGGAACCATAACAAATGCGGTAGTGCTTGCACTCATGTTCTCGGCACCTCCGACACTGACTCCCTCCGGAATGGTTGCATATGCTGCCGTAACATATATTGTCTGGGGCGTGACCTACACAATGATGGATATCCCCTACTGGTCAATGATCCCGGCTTTTACTGAGGGAGGAAAAGAGCGTGAGAACCTCACGACACTTGCCCGTTCCTGCGCAGGTGTGGGCTCAGCACTCATCACGATCGTGACGGTCATCTCCGTATCTGCTCTGGGGCATCTCTTTGGCGGAGCAGGTATCACGGACAGAGAAGTTGAGAGGATCGGTTTCTCATACTTCGCGATAATAGTGGCAATCCTCTTTATTGTATTTACTGTTATCTGCTGCATCAATGTAAAAGAAAAATCGACAGTTGAGATGAAGACAGCTTCCATTGGCGAGATGTTCCGCGCACTCATTCAGAACGACCAGGCAATGGCTGTAGTTGTAGCAATCGTTGTCGTAAACTGCTCAATCTACATAACATCGAATCTTGTTATTTATTTCTTTAAATATGACTTTGGTGGAATAGGCTGGAAGGGCGACTACACCCTGTTTTCAACATTTGGCGGCGCGATACAGATCCTCGCGATGATGATACTTTATCCCTTCCTTAGAAGATTTTTTACATCCATAAAGATTTACTTTATCAGCATGGGAATGGCAATCGCGGGATATATTTCACTTCTTGTTCTCGCTTCCACATCCATGAGCAATGTTTTCCTTTTGTTCATACCGGGATTCTTTATCTTTGCGGCTAATGGAATGCTGGCGGTTATAACTACAGTCTTTCTCGCCAACACCGTTGATTATGGTGAACTTAAGAATAACAGAAGAGATGAGTCTGTCATCTTCTCGATGCAGACCTTCGTTGTTAAGCTGGCATCAGGAATCTCTGCACTCATCGCAGCTCTGGCTCTTCAGATCCTTGCCCTCAGCAACGACACTGAAGAGGCAGCAACAGCCATTGATTATTCACTTGGAATCGGAACAGCGCAGAAGATGGGCCTTAGAATGACCATGACAATAATCCCCATCATCGGACTTGTGTTTGCAATCTTCTGGTTCAAGAATAAGTACATCTTAAATGACGAGAAGCTCAAAGAGATATCTGCTGAGCTCGTACAGAGAAAATCAAAAGAAACTAACTGACCAATTGGTTTTACTCATTTTCATCTTCACTACCTTTCCAATGAGTACCGTAATACATATTGCGGTACTTTTTTGGTGTCATATTCGTCTCTTCCTTAAAGAGCTTGATGAAGTGGCTCTGGGAGGAAAAAGAGAGGTAGGAGGAGATCTCAACAAGAGAGTAGTCACTGAATCGCAGGAGATTTTTTGCTTTGTCGATCTTGACTTTTCTTATGTAGTCGCTGGCGGACATGTTCATCTCGCTCTTAAAGAGTCTTGAGATGTAACTTGGAGAGTTGCCGCAGGCGATGGCCAGATCTTCGATGGTAATCCGCTCTTTTATATGGGCATAGATATAGTTAATGCAGGTGGAGATGGGCCTTGACATGGCTGCATTTGCTTTGAGGATATTCATCCTTTTCGTGTAATCGAGGACCATTTTGTTGTGGCATTCCTCAATCTCTTTTTCGGAAAAAAGATAATCCAGCTTCTGTATATAGTAGTCGCTGAGGCGGAAAGACATTTCCATCTCCATTCCGTTCTCTGTGCATATTCTGGAAACAAGGGCAGCTGTCACTATGAAGTGGTACTTGAGGTTGAGGACAGGGTCCCTGGAGAGAACTCCGACGCCTTCTGTATCCAGGAATCTGTGCTGATTACAGTTCTCGGTTATAGCTTCCATATCACCTGAAGCCACCTGACGATAGAACATAAGCTCATCGTTCTGACTTCTGTGTATCATCTCTTTATCAAGATTAAACAGTTTCTCCATGTCTTCTCCAATCTAAAATTCAAAATACTACCGAACTGACCGCAGCAGGTCATCCCTTATAAATCCCTAATACATCCCGAATAAAAACTCACGATCAGAATAAACGCCTTATTACAGAAAAATACTATATCACAAAATAACACATCTGTGACAGCCAGAAATAATATATGTCATGAATGTGTTATTTTTTCATTGCTTATGGTATTAAGATGAACAGTATTTGATTATTATAGTCATCAGTTACACACAGTTTATACTTTTTTTATAATTGTTTTGGAGGAGGTTTTGATGAAGAAGGTTTTGCTAAAAAATACGCTTGTAGCAGCAACCGCCGCTGCGATGACGGCAGGTCTTTTACCTGTTAACGCACTTGCTATAGAGCAGGCACCTGAGATTGGGACAGATGATGGCTATCAGCTGGTATGGTCAGATGAGTTCGACGGCGAAGGCCTTAACACTGATGACTGGAACGTGGAACAGCACGAGCCCGGATGGGTTAACGCAGAGCTGCAGAGGTATACGGCACTTGATGAGGGCAACATTGAAGTCAGAGACGGAAGTCTTGTGATAAAGCCTCATGTCACTGAGCCAGAGCAGGAAGAGGAGCAGGAGGAGCAGGAGGAAGCCGAGCAGAAATTTACGGATGTGTCATTTGGTTTTGACTATGTAGGTGCAACCGGAGATACCAACGCACTTCAGATCAACTTTGGCGCAGTCAAGGACGGCTTTGAAGATACTGCAGTTGCTGCAAAGGTTGAAATCTCAGAGGTTTCTTTTAAAGACACAACAGATCCCGAGAACCCTGTGCTCATTAGTGAAAGCTTTTCTTCAGAGGAGGGCTGGTTTGGCGGTGCAGCCGGAGCCGGTGCCGGCAGCGCTTCATATGAGGATGGCAAAGCTATACTTGATATAACAGATCCCGGTACAGAAAACTGGCACTTCCAGATCCAGAAAGCAGGCTTTACTCTTGAAGAGGGGCACCACTACGAATTTTGCATGACTGCTTCATCTGATGTTGACAGATCTGTTGAGATCAGTGTCCTTGACAACACCAACTGGAGCTGGTACGGCGGCACAAAGGCAGTGATTGAGGGAAGCGGAAGCGCTGTTTCGGGCGGATCTTCTTCAGGAAAAAGAGAGATCACTTCCGGAAGGATAACAACACAGAACAAGCACGATTTCACCTACGGACGTTTTGAAGCAAGAGCCAAAGTTCCGGAGGGGCAGGGATATCTTCCCGCTTTCTGGCTTATGGCGACAGATGAAGGTCTCTACGGACAGTGGCCGAGATGCGGTGAGATCGACATCATGGAGGTAATGGGTCAGAACCTCGCAACTTCCTATCACACAATCCACTATGGATACAGCGCAGGAACAGGACACAAGGAGAACCAGGGAAGAAATTCTTTTGCTGACGGTAATCTCGCCGATGAGTTCCACGATTACGCGCTTGAGTGGGATCCCGGAAAGATCACATGGTTTGTTGACGGCGAAGAAGTATTCACAACAAGCGACTGGTACACCGGAACAGACGATGACAACCAGGTTACATATCCCGCTCCTTTTGATCAGGATTTCTACATCATTCTTAACCTTGCCGTAGGCGGAAGCTGGGTTGGATATCCTACAGATGATGTATATGCACAGATGAATGATCAGTCCTATGAGATTGACTACGTAAGGGTTTATCAGAAGTCTGCAGAGGAATACGAGAGACTTGAAAACGAGTGCAAGAAGCCTGAAAAAGAGCCTGTCACCTACAGAGAGGCAGATGAAAGCGGCAACTACGTTATAAACGGCGACTTCTCAAAAGAGATCGGAATGGACGGAGCTGCAGATGCAGATAAGGACAACTGGAAGCTCCACCTTGAGGGAGATGCATCTGCTACAACATACAGCATTGCAGATAACAGCATTACTCTTACTCCTTCAGCAGTTGGATCCCAGACATACTCTGTTCAGCTCAAGCAGGAGAACATCCCCATGTACAAGGGCTGGGAGTATGAGCTTACTTTTGATGCTTTTGCTGATGAAGAAAGAGATATCGTAGTTGATGTGGAAGGTCCTGACAGAGGCTGGATCAGATACATGCCCGACACCAATGTTAAGATCGGCACAGCAAAACAGACTTATACATACAGCTTTACAATGAATGAGAAGACTGACCCCAACGGCTGCCTTGAGTTTAATCTTGGTAAGCTGGGATCAACAGCACCTGTGACAATTTCAAATGTAAGACTTACACACAAGTCAGGCGATGCCGCAGCAGAAGAGAATCTCAAAGAGATCAGGCCTGACGGTAACTACATCTACAACGGAAACTTTGACCAGGGCGAGGGAAGACTTGGATACTGGGAGATCGCAGATGAAGACAGGCAGTTCATAACAGTTACCAATGTTAAGAACCAGAGAGTCCTCAAAGTAACCGTTCCTGAGAATGAGACCGTAACACTTCGCCAGAGCAATCTTTCACCCATCGGAAAGGGTGAATATGAGATTTCCTTCAAGGCAAGAATGGAAGAAGGAAGCAGCG
>JAEEGF011301746.1_pt1 | contig 10004 bp, 2 predicted proteins | sample 9134171 | NCBI WGS metagenome assembly JAEEGF01 (sample SAMN16246542, study PRJNA631951) | gut metagenome | biome: gut microbiome; feature: rumen; material: AP-attached | host: Bos | place: Iran: Karaj | collected 2018-10 | reverse complement strand
CGCCGCCACCACCTTGCCGTACTTCCCGCTTTCGATCATCTTCTGGAGGAAGACGTAGCTGGGCCAGAAGCGGAGGCACTGCGCCACCATGAAGCAGCCCTTCGCCTTGCGCGCGGCGGCAAGCATCCTGTCGCATGCCTTCGCGTCGAGAGCCATCGGCTTCTCGCAGAGAACGTGGTATCCGGCGGCAAGGGCCTTCTCCGCCATGGCGGGATGGAGAGGCGTCGGCAGGGTGATGTCGACGATGTCGAACCCGCCCGCCGCGAGCATGGCGTCGAAGTCGTCGTATATCTTCGCGTCGCCGTAGTCCGTGGACTGGTCGGCGCCGGCCACGTTGCCGCCGGAAGCCCTCTTCAGCTGTGCAAGGTTGGAGTCGCACAACGCCGCCACCTTCGCGCCACCCAGCCGCTTCCAGCAGCCGTAGTGCATGCGCCCCATGAACCCGAAACCGACGATTGCAATCTTTTTCATGGCCCCATTATACCATACCGCCACGCATCCTACCATGCCCCCACCCAGAATTTCCCAACTAGCCACTAGGCACTAGCCACTAGCCACTAATATTCCCTATCACGGCCTTGATGCGGCGCACTCCGGCGGACGAGGACTGCTCCTTCGTGATCTTGAAGCTCCCCAGCTCGCTCGTGTTCTCCACGTGCGGACCGCAGCATATCTCCTTCGAGACGTCGCCAATCGTGTAGAGCCGCCATCTTGGCGGCGCTTCACCCTCCCGCCGGCTACCACCGCATTTTGCAAAGTCCGGTGGCATGCGCGAAGGGTCTGTCCCCTCTGATTATGTGTCCCCTCTGATTATGTCCCCTCTGATTACTACACCTGGAGGAAGCCGCCGAAGCTTGTGGACGGCGGTGGGTCGGCGGCGGGAGCGGCGGCGCCGCTTTCGTCGGGACGGTAGTTCGCGACGATGCTCCGCCACACCGCAAGGGTATTCACGAACGACTCCATCACGCTCGCGAACGAATCGGCGTCGAGCAGCGCAAGCGGCTCGACGCGGCAGAGGCAGAACCTGCCGGTCTTCTTGTCGCGCGAGAGGGTCGCCCCCGCCGTGCCGGCAAAGAGGTGGTTGGCCTCCAGCATGGTCGAGAGGAGCTCCTCGATCCCATCCTGCGGCGTTTCGCCGATTTCGCCGTAGATCGAAATCTTGTCCGCCTCGTCCAGATGCAGGAACGTCACGGTCATGTCGTCCACGCCGACGACGCAGGACTCGTTGTCGGCAACGAGTGCGACCCCGATTTTGGCACCGAACGCGGCTATCAGTTCTTCAAATGTCATGCTTCATTTCTTCCTTCTATCTGGAAATAGACTTCACTGGTCGGACGATGGCGGCTGAGCCGCCTGCGACGACTGGGCCGGCGGATTGGCGACGCGCTTCAGGAACGCGAGCGCGGTCCTGATGTCGGCGTCGCCGGCGGCGATCTGGTCGATGGCCGACTCGCTGAGGCCGGCGAGGCCGGTGCTCCATTCGGGATGGGCGACGTAGACCTTCGTCATCGCCAGCTCGATGAACGCCGTGCGCTTGCCGTCCTGCGCCGCGCGGTCGGTGCGCTGGTGGAAGCCGGCGGCGTCCAGGTCGCGCATCACGTTGTCGATGTTGAAGCGCAACGTCTCGACCACGGCCGCACGGTTGGCCGCCGAGGTGTTCCACCCCGCCGTCGTCAGGATCTTCGGCAAGTCCGGACGGAACCGGAAGTCGCGCATCGTCTTTTCGACCGTGGCCGTCTCCAGCCCGAAGAGGCCGTGGTCGTTGGCGTAGCTACCATAGTTTTTGTCGACGAATTCGGCGCGCGCCTCGCGCTGCTCCTCCTCTTTCGCGAGCTGCTGGAACGTCACGAGCAGCCCCACTCCGCCTTGGAGCAGCCCGCCGACGACGCCGACCTGTTTCGCAAACTCTTCGCCGCCCCGGTTGATCGCGTTCGCGAATCCCGCCGTGGCGTCGTCGTAGGGCGGGCACACCCTTATTTGCATTCGCGTCGGCATGGTACGGCCGCAGGTGTCGAACATCGTGCCGTTCGTCTGGCCGACTTGGATGGCCAGATTGCTGGCGAAGGCCATCCACGCGTCGCGGTCCCCTGCCTCCATCGACGCCGGCTGCTGCGCGAGTGCGTCCAGCAGGCCGCTGGCGACGATGGCAAGGTACGGGTCGCCCTCGTTGACGAGGCTTGTCGCCAGCGCCTTGAGCTGATCGAACTCGCCGAACAACGCCGCCTTCGCCGTGTCTGGGTCCTCGGAGTCGAAAACCGCCTTGACGAGGTCTTCGAGATGGTCCTGGTAGCGGGGAGAAGGTGCCGTCCGCCGACCGGAGAGGCCATACGAGGTGAGCTCCTTGATGAAATCCCCGCCTTTTTGGTCGATGCCGAGAAAGCCGTCTTCGTCGGTGGGGATGTCCCCGACCCGGATGCGTTTCGCCATCATCTGGAACAGGTCCTTGAACGTGACGTCGGTGCCGTCGCCGATCTTCTTCTCCGAATGCGCCATCTCGTGGAACGGCTGCAGGAAGGCGGGAAGCGTTTCGCCGGGCTGGAGGTCGGCGGTCAGTTCGAGGGACTCGACCGTCGTGCGGATGTTCTCCATCTGCTCGTTCAGGAGCCGCGCCGTCTCGTCCAGCCGCTGCATGCTCTGCATCATGTTGAAGATCGGGCCGGGCAGCTCCACGTCCATCTGCTGGATCAGCTGGAACGCCGCCGCCATCACGCGCCCGGCGTCGGACACGTCGCTGCGGTCGAACAGGCTCTGCAGGTTCCGCACGAGCTCGTCGCGGCAGGCGTTCAGGCTCTTCTTGCCGTCCGCCGACAGCAGCTTCTCGTAGTAGCTGACGAAGTTCTTGGCGTTGCGCGCCGGAATCCACGCGAGACCCCACTTGAGGTTCTCGCGGTCTGTCTCGGACAGGCGGGAGGCGTTGCCGTAGTCGATCACCGTGAGGGTGGAGGCGTCGCACATGAGGTTGCCGGCGTGCACGTCGCCGTGGAAGAAGCCGTCGCCGAAGATGGCCTCGTACGCCCACTTCTCCATGAAGCCGACCAGCCGCTCCTGGCGGGCGTGCACCTCGTCATAGGCGGTGATCAGGTTTCGCCGCGCGCGGAACACCTTGGTCATGTCGCCGCTCTTGTAGGTGACGGTGCCGTCCTCGTTCCGCACCCGCTCGAAGGAGGAGACGATGCCGGCGACCTTCGCCTTGCTCTGCGCGACAAACCGGTCGTAGGTGACGCCGGGCGCCTTGCGCAGGACGAGCGTGTTGGCGGTGGCGTTGATGGAGGGGTACAGCTCCATGCTCCGCACGCCCGCCACGGTATCCTTCACCACGCCGGAGGTGTAGACCGTCCCCTGCTTGATGTTGTTGGCCTCCACCGTGAAGTCGAGCTCCTGGAAGATGCCCTCGAGGCGGACGTCGAACACGCCCTTCATGCCGGGGGTCCTCTCGGCGATTTCGAGGAAGAGGTCGCGCTCGCGTGCGGCGCGGCTCTGCGCGTCCGGGCGGAGCAGCTTGATCACGCACTCGTCGCCGAGCGGGTTGTCGGTGGTCACGACCTTGCAGAGGAACGCCTGCCCGACGGTGGCGGCGCCGAGCGACCGGGTGAGCTCGATGCGCTGGATGCGCCCGTTGGAGCGCAGCACCATGTCGAGCAGGGAGGCGCGCACCATTTCCGGGGAGATGGGCGGCAGGTTGCTCTTGAGGTCGGCCACGGCCTCGCGGAGATCGTCCGGCAGCGCGGTCTGCGGCAGGCCCTGCATGAGCTTCTGCAGCACGGGGCCCGCGCCCTTGATCATCGCGCCCAGGATTTCGCCGAGGCTGGACTGGTCGCCGGCGAAGCGCAGCAGCGAGGACGCCATGCGGTGCCGGTCGATCGGCTCCATCTTGGAGAAGTAGGTGGAGAGCGCCTCCATCAGCAGCTGGCCGTAGCCGGTGTCGACGTCGAGCGTACCGGAGCCCGCGATTTCGTCGAGCGTCTTCTGCCAGAGCTGCTTGCCCTGCACGGAGGCGGTGGACCGGCGGAACGCGGCGGAGAGCTTCTCGGTGAGCACGCCCTGCATCCGGGCGAGCACCTTGTCGGAGGAGGCGGCGAGGTCGCCGGAGAAGCCCTGGAGGAAATCCTGGATCTGGGGGCCGCCGCCGGTTTCCAGCTGCCGGTAGAACGCGTCGATGCCGCCGGCCTCGGCGACCAGGGCCTTGAGCTGGTACATGCGGGCCGTGAGGGTGGTGGTCAGCTCGTGGATGCGGGGCGTGCTGCCGTCCTTCGCCTCGCCGGTCGCGAGGCTGAACGACTCAAGGATGTTGGAGGACGTGTCCAGCGAGCGCAGCACCACGCCCAGCTCGTACTTGTGGGCGAGGAGCGTCGTGCGCATGATGTCCGCGTCGGTCCGGCCCGCGGCGCGGTCGAGGTCGTAGCGCGTGGTGTCGTCCGGCATCACCAGCTCGGCCACGAACTCGTGCACCCGGCGCACGCGCGCCTGGGCGAGCGTCTCCCCTTCGCGCACCGCGCTCTCCTCCGGCAGCTTGACCATGCGGTCGATGTCCGCGGCGTTGGTTTTCTGCATCTGCTTGTAGAGCTCCAGGGTGGCCGCGCCGTTGAAGCGCGCCACGCCGTCGCCCCCGAGCTTCGCAAGCTCGCCCGCGAGGTAGTTCTTCGGGGAGCCCGCCTGGTCCAGCATGCCGCGCGCGATCGCCACCACGTCGCGGGTGGCGATCGCGCTGAGCTCCGTCGCGAGGGTGCCGGTGAGGCTGAAGATGACGTTGAGAGCCAGCTGGCGCGCGCGGCTGCTCTCCTGCGCGGCGTCCTCCCCGACGGCCGGCAGAAGCGTGCGCGCCTGCTGCCGTCCGTACGCCCCCACGTTGAGGGTGATCTCGTCTTCGATCTGGTTGATGAACGACGCGATGTCGAGCGGACACGGGAAGATCATGTCCCTGGTCTTCTCGACCACCTTGACTGTGCTGCCTTGCAGGGTCCACGTCTTGACGCTCCATCCCTTCCCCTCGGCGGTCAGCACGCCGGCTTCGGACTTGACGAGGTTGAGCTGGATTTTGCCGTAGGCGACGGTGGCCTGCGCGGCCCCGGGGGCGGCGGCCATCTGCTTCAGCGCGTTGAAGATTTTCAGCGTCTCGTCCACGTAGGCGGTCGTCGGCGAGGCCGTGCGCATGAAGAACAGCGCGGCGGCCTTCTGCTCCGGCGCGAGGCGGGACATCGGGTCGAGGTCGTTGACCTTGACGCTGCCGCCGACATTCCTGACGATGGCGTCCCTGATCTGGCAAATTGTGCTCCGCTCCGTGGGGTCGGACTCGCCGATGGGCTTGCCAAACAGGCGGAGGCTGAGCGCGTCCAGCCCGTTCGCGTCCATCTGGTTGATGTTGAACAGGAGCGCCAGCTCAGACACCAGCCCCCGGGCGTCGTTGCCATGCTTCGCGTAATACGCGTCGATGCGCTCCGCCGTCAGTCCGCTGCGCCGCAGAAGCTGGTAGGCCTCGCCGATGTCGTCGGTGTTGAAGCCGCTCAGGTTCTCGCCGGTTGGGGACGCCAGCGCAACAGCATCGCTGACGAGGTCGCGCAGGACGGTGACCGTGGCGTAGCTGACGTTCCCGTCGAGGGGCAGCGCACCCTTCAGCAGCGCGTTTCCGATCTTCTCCAGGCTCTTGCCGCTGTTCTTGAAGATGGATGAGGTGGTATTACGGCTTTTGATGATCGGCGAGGACTGGTGCATCCACGATTCGAGCAGGGTCTCGGCTGCGCGGATCTTCGCGTCGTCCGTGGCGGTTATCCCGTCGTGGTAGAGTTTGTAGGCGTCTCGCGTCAGCAGCCCCAGGAAGACCTGCTTGAACGCCTCGAACTTGCCCTGCTGCTTGAGGTGGTCGATGTCGAGCCCGAACACGCCGTCGCCGCGCTTCAGCACCTCGCCCGGCAAAATCTCGGGAGCCGGGCGCGCCTCGGCCCTCGCCACGTCCTGGTGCTGCTCGATCGCGGCGGGGAACGCCTCCGCCAGCGCACTCCGCAGCTTGTCCATGCCGGCCGCGCCCGTGTAGGCGCCCACGTCCAGCGCCACGCCGTCCTGCGCGGTGCCAAGCTCGGCGGCGCAGGCGGCGATGCGCTGCGAAACGACTTCCGACAGCACGGACTGGATAATCGCCTCGCCGGGCGTCTCGCCGCCGATCTTCCTGAAGCCGATGACGTTGTTCTGCTCGTCGATCTCGAGGAACGGACGCGCCTCCTCCAGGTCGGCGAACACCTCCCGCGCAAGTTCCTGCAGCTCGGGATTGCCGACGTTGAGCGTCTTGCCGAGCGCGGCCGAGGCCCGCACCATGTTGCGGAGCTCGTCGAACGACTTGAAGCCCACCCCGCCCTGGCTCGCAAACGGGTTCGCGCTGTCGACGGTGTTCGGCTCCGGACGCGCAGTCGGCAGCGACAGGGCGTAGGCTGCGTCGTCGTCCACCAGGCTGGCCACCTTCGCGAAAAAGGAGAAGATTCCCCCCCGACGGCTGGCGCCCGGATTGGCGAGCTTGTCGACGAACTGCGCGACGTTCTCCCTCAGCGCCAGCGTGACGGCGGCCATCGAAGACCGGGTCGGCGGTATGTTGCCCAGCTGCATGACCTGGTCCCGGAATGCGGACAGTCCCTCCTTGGCCTTCGCAATGTCCTGCCGCTGGGCGTCGCTCAGGACGAGGGGCGGACGCCCTCCCGCCGGCTTCCCCGCCGCGATGTCGTCCAGCAGCTGGAGGTGGTTGTCGATTTCCTTGGCGAGTTTTCCGGCCGCGAAGGCCATATCGTTGGCGTTGAACTCGTGAAGGAGGGGCTGGAACTCGTCGCGCAGCACCTGACCGATGCCCTTGCTGAAATCCGTGCCGTTGGCCATGCCCTCCGCCACCGTCTGGCTGAGCCGCTCCATGGTGGAGCTCACATTGCGGAAGAATTCCTGCTTCGCCTCAACCGGCCAGTCATCCGCCAGCGCGAGCATCCGGTTGGCGGACGCCGCGAACGAGGACATCAGCTCGGCCACCGGGGCGTACTTCTCTGCGTTCTTCATCGCCGCCAGGTCCACGGATGCAGTGGAGACCATCGTGCGGCTGGAAACGATCTTCGTCTTCGCGTCCTCCGAGAAGGTCTTGAACGCGAGTTCCGGGAACTTCGCGTCGGCAAGGCCGGCGCACAGCCGGACGCCGTCTTCGAGCGACGGCTGGGCCGGCACCGCGTCCAGCAGCCTCCCGACGCTGTCGGCGAACGCCTCCACCGCGTCGTCCACCTCCTTGATGGAGTCCTGCGAGACCTCGCCCGAGAGGAAGAAGTCGGCCTTGAGTTTCGCCAGGAACTTCGCGGTCTGGGCGGAAAAGCTGTCCAGGGTGTCCGCGACGGCGGAGCACTTCGCCTCCGTGAATTTCTGGGAAACCTCGGCGAGACGCCCCTGGATCTGGTCCAGCGTCGTCGAGAAGTCGTTGGTCAGCTTGACGTTGGAGTCCACCCGCGCGTCGCAACGCGCCTTCAACTCGTTGAGGGCGGCGGTGAAATCCGCTTCATATTCCGCGGGCATCTTCTCCAGCCGACCCGTCCCCTGAGCGAGTTGCCGCAGCGAATCGACCAGGCCGTCGACGGTGGTCTTCGCCGCATCGCGGATCGTCGCGAGGGAATCTGCGCCAAGCGCGCCGCCCTTTTCGTCGATGCTGCCGGCAATCGTCACCAGCATCGCCGCCCCCTGCGCCGCCAGCGCGTCGATCCGCTTCGCGAGCTGAGTCCGGCGCTCGTCCTGCTCGACCTTGTCCGCGAACGCGGGGTTCGTCTGCACGCCCGTGAACGCCTCCACGCTGCGCTCGCCCTGCGGCGAGATCTTGAGCGTGAGCGACGACGCCAACTGTCCTTTGGAATTGAGGGAGATTTGCACGAGCACGTTGCCGTTGGCGTCCCCCGACACCCGGCAGTCGCAGCCGCTGGCGTCGACGCCGACGTCCTCAAGTGGAATGCCTGCAAGGTTCGCCACGCCGTCCGCAAGCTTGTCGAGCGGCGTCGTCAGCGCGCTCTTGACCGCCATCGCCTGGATGCCGTTGCCGCGGCAGAACTTGTCAATCGCGCCGTCCAGCGTCCCGGCAAAGCCGCCTTCCGACTGTTTCTTGAAGGACTGCTGCCGCGTGCCGTCGTCAAGCGTCACCTGGACGTTGGGACGGTTGTCCATCTCCTGGACGAAGGCGGCGGAGACGGATGTGGGGCCGATCTCCGGGGATGGCTGCCCCCGGAGGAAGATCCGGCTGTCAAAAGCGTCGGGGCCGAGCGAGAACTGTTTCGGTGAGGTCAGGTTCTTCCCGTCCTTCACCGCCTGCTTACTGACGGCCTCGGCCTTCTGCATGTCGGTAACGGCATGCGCAAAGTCACGGGACGAAACGCCCAGATCGTGGGCGAGGTAGGTGCCGGCATTCTTGTCCCGCGGCAGCATCGGCTGCGCGTAGTCCCGGGCCTGGTCCAGGAACGACGGCAGGAACTCCTTCACCTTCGCCTCGAACGCCTGGAGCGTCATGCCGTCCTTCAGCAGCGCCAGCGCGTTCGGACGGAACCGTGCGAGGAACGCGGCGCTGAACTGCGTCCCGGACTTCTTTTGGGCGTCGTCGAGCACCCGGAAGAGCGCCATGTCCGGCCCCGGCAGCTTGGCCGCCAGCTTGCCGGCGTCGCGGACGAACGAGCTGACGGTCTTGCGGATGTCCGAGGTGATTTTCGCGCGCACCTCGTCGTTGGGCGCGGCGACGAGCTTGGTGCCCGCCTTGGCGAGCGCGGCCTCGAACTTGGCGACCATCTTCTCCACGTCCTTCTCCTTGCCGTGCAGCGACGCATTGGCGCACAGCCGACTAATCAGCCCGTCCGCCTGCGCGTTCAGGCCCGAGCCCTCGGGGAGCGCCGCCAGCGCCACCTTGGCGCGGATCGCCTGCGCCTCGGTCACCAGCTGCTTCACCTCGCGCGCCGACAGCGGACGGTAGCCTTCCACGCCCGTGAATCTGCCGGCCGCGTCGGCCTTCCCGAAAAGCTTTTCGAGGATGCGGTCGAGCTCCTGCTGGTGTACGGGGTTGACGTCGCCCCCGCCGGTGATGATGTTCTGCAGCGCGTTCACGAGCGCCGAGCGCATCACCACGTTCGCCCTCCCCAGCTCGGTCGGCGTCTCGTTCTGGAAGAAGTTGTGGTCGCCCAAGACGGCGCGTTTCGCGCTCTTGTCCACCCCGAACATGCCGGTATCGCGGTCGAAGACAATGTTGCTGTCGAGGTCGCCATTTCCAAGATGACCGACCATGTTGACGAGGTTTTGCGTAACAATGCTTAACATTTTTCCCTCTGCTTTCTTTTTTAGACTTTCTTTCCGCCCGGCATCCGCGCATTACCCGCACACCACGTCAGCGGATGATGACGCGCTTGCCGGTACGCGCGCTCTTGCGCTCGGCGTCGACGAGCGCGACCGAATCGCGCGCGTCCTGCGGCGTGAGCGGACCCTTCGCCGCCGTGCCGTTCACGTGCGCGAGGAACCACTTGATCTCGTTCTCGTATCCCGTCCCCTTCCCGAGCTTCGGCTTGAACGCCTTGCCTTTCGCGGGGTAGACGGTGAAGTCCTCGGCGGGGCGCGTGGTGCAGACCGCCGTCGCGCGCTCGAACACCACGCGGAAACCGGCCTCGAAGCCGAACTCGCCCGTCGGCGCCCAGCTGACCGTGGATGTCACCACCTTGTCGGGATACTCGTAGAGCGTGTGCGCGTGGTCCGTCCAGCCGCCGCCCGCGTGCAGGTGCGAACGCGTAGTCACCGCGTCCGGCAGGCCGAAGAGCCAGTTGATCATGTCGGCGTCGTGGATGTGGAAGTCCAGCTGCACGCCGCCCGACTTCGACTCGTCGAGGAACCACGACTTGCCGCCCGAGTTCCATCCTGGCGCGTTCGAGAGGCGCGAGAAGTCCGCCGCCACCACCTTGCCGTACTTTCCGCTCTCGATCATCTTCTGGAGGCAGACGTAGGTGGGCCAGAAGCGGAGGCACTGCGCCACCATG
>JAEEGF011883012.1_pt1 | contig 10005 bp, 9 predicted proteins | sample 9134171 | NCBI WGS metagenome assembly JAEEGF01 (sample SAMN16246542, study PRJNA631951) | gut metagenome | biome: gut microbiome; feature: rumen; material: AP-attached | host: Bos | place: Iran: Karaj | collected 2018-10 | reverse complement strand
TACAACAAGCGCATAAAAGACATGGTCAAGGGCTTTATGGTAGAAAGCTACATTGAAGACGGCAACCAGAAAATAGGCGAAGGCGTATACGGAAAGTCCATAACCGATGCCTGCCTTGGCTGGGAAAAGAGCGAAAAACTCATACTTGAAATGGCTGAGATGCTCTAAAACCCGGCAATTGTTTACCGTTTTACTAATAGAGCCTATTGTTACAGAAGATTAAGATTTTCTTACAATTTTGTCATAAACTTGCCCTGCAGTGTTTTTTATGGTATCCTCATAACTGAGGTGAAGAACAATGTGGGAAAGAACCATACTCGGAACAGACATTTATCACCTGATCGCATGCTTCCATATATACAGTATGCTCGGGTGGCTCGTTGAGTCCATATATATGTCATTTTGCGAGAAAAGACTTGTTAACAGAGGCTTTGGAAAAGGACCTTTCTGTCCTATCTACGGCTTTGGTGCCGTTATAGGCAATATGGTATTAAGTCCTTTAGCAAGCAACTACATCGCACTGTACCTTGTGGGCGCTGTGCTCGCTACTACCTTTGAATTTTTAGTGGCGATGCTTATGAAAAAGCTCCTTGGAAGTTTCTGGTGGGATTATAACGAAAAGCCTTTCAACTACAAAGGTATGATATGCCTTGAAAGTACTGTGGCATGGGGCTTCTACGCTATCATAGTCGTAGGCTTCCTTAACGATGCCATTATAAGTTTTGTCGATAGATTTGACAGAGCTATCGGCGTATATGTTCTTGTGATCATCCTTGCCGCTTACACATTCGACTTTATAGTCGCATTTGCAAAAGCAAAAGGCGTCACCACAGAAGATATCAAACGCATGATAGTACATAAAAGAGCGTAAGGCTGATGTTTATGGGATCGGAATATCCGGTCCCTTTTTTCTTGTTATTTTTCAAAAAACCTCTTTCAGTAAACCACATCTTGTGGTATACTATAATGCACGAACTACTATATCTAGTATTGGAGGGATATTATGATACTTATTGAAAACGTGGAAGTTACGGGGCTTTCAGCAGCCATCAGAGGTATGAGAAATCCTCTTGATTCCTGGGCAAAATCGGACAGCGGCTATGAGGGAAATGAGTTTAAAGTCGGGGAAGCCGATCTTGACCTTATGAGAAGACTGCGTGAAGCCGGAACAGACCACAGAAAATACCTGCGTATGATCGCAGTATATGCAGATATCACAGCTCCTCTCTATTGGTATAAGGAATATGATACATATAAAGTAGGTACGGTAGCCAATTCCTGCAGTACCATGCACACCATCCACAAACACGGTATCAATGAAGAACTTTTTTCTCTTGATAACGGATATGAGTTTAGCCCGGAGCAAAAGAAGGTAATAGAAGACTATCTTGCCCTTCTTGAAACCTTAAGAGTTAACTGCAAGAGCGGAGATGAGACCTGGAGAGCGCTTATACAGCTTCTCCCCGAAGCCTTCAACCAGAAGCGTACAGTTATGCTTAACTATGAAGTGCTTGCAAATATGTACAAATCAAGAAAAACACATAAGCTCAACGAATGGGTAAAGTTTTGCGAATGGATAAAGACATTGCCGCACAGCGAGCTTATCACAGGCGAATAATAAAAGAAAAGGAGACAATAAAAATGGGCGTAAATTCAATTGACGCAGAAGACGATCAGTTCGCGTATCGTTATGATACACAGCTTCTTATAGACAGACGCGACAAAGACCTTGATGAGGACGAGATAGCAGATTACATCACAGAGCACTTTGAGGGCAACAGCCTTATCGCAGCAGGTGATGAAGACCTTATAAAGATACATTTTCACACAAATGAGCCTTGGAAGATCCTTGAGTATTGCAACACCGTAGGCGAGATCTACGATATTGTTGTGGAAGACATGATAAGACAGGCAAACGGACTTCACGGTTAGAAGGGAAATGGAAATGATTTATAGCGAAGAATTAGATGGGAATATGGAAGTTGCGCAGGTGTGCGTAATGAAGCGTTCCGGTGAGCGTGTGCCTTTTGATAAGACAAAGATCAAGGCAGCCATTGAAAAAGCAAACAATGAAGAGGGTATCTTATCAGAGCGTCTTACAGACGAGCAGATGGAAGCTATCGCAAGCGGCATTGAAAAAGATGCTGCAAATGCAGGCCGCGATCTTTCCGTAGAAGAGATCCAGGATAAAGTGGAGGATGCCCTTATGGCATCAGGCAAATACAGAGTTGCCCGCCTTTACATTACATACAGATATAAACACAACGAGATGCGTAAGATGAGCACCATAGACCAGAAGATCTCAGGTGTCATCGAATACGCAAATGAGGAAGTAAAGCAGGAAAACAGCAATAAAAATCCTACGGTGCTTTCTGTACAACGTGACTATATGGCAGGAGAGTGGAGCCGCTATTATACGGGACGTTACCTTCTTCCAGACGACATAGTACAGGCCCACAGAGAAGGCATAATCCACTTCCATGATTCTGACTATTTTGCACAGCATATGCATAACTGTGACCTTGTAAACCTTGACGACATGTTGCAGAACGGCACCTGTATAAGCGGAACCCATATCGATAAGCCGCATTCCTTTGCGACTGCCTGTACGGTTGCATCCCAGATAGTGGCACAAGTGGCTTCCTCCCAGTACGGCGGACAGACCATCACCATGTCACATCTTGCGCCTTTTGTAGACATAAGCCGTAAAAAGATCTATGCAAGGCTTAAAAAAGAGCTTGCAGATGCAAAGGTTGACCTTCCGGAAGACAAGATCAATATCCTTGTTGAAGAAGAACTTATAAAAGAGGTTGAATCGGGCTGCCAGACTATACAGTATCAGCTTATAACCCTCCAGTCTACAAACGGTCAGGCTCCTTTTGTTACGGTATTCCTTTACCTTAACGAGGTACCTGAAGGCCAGATAAGAGATGACCTTGCTCTTGTTATAGAGACAGTGCTTAAGCAGCGTATACTTGGGGTTAAGGATAAGACCGGAGTTTATATCACTCCTGCCTTCCCTAAGCTTATCTATGTATTACAGGAAGATAACATAAAAGAAGGCACGCCTTATTTTTACCTTACAGAGCTTGCGGCAAAATGTACCGCAAAGCGTATGGTGCCTGATTATATTTCAGAAAAGAAGATGAAAGAGCTTAAGGGCGATGTATACCCATGTATGGGATGCAGAAGTTTCCTTACTCCTGACCGCTTTACAGACAACGGCTACGGAAACCCTGCCCATGCCGCAAATTACAAAGAAGGGGTACACAAGTATTACGGCCGCTTTAACCAGGGCGTTGTTACCATCAATCTTGTAGATGTGGCCTGCTCCTCAGGAAAAAATGAGGAGAAATTCTGGGAGATCCTTGATGAAAGACTTAACCTTTGCCATAGAGCCTTAAGACTTCGTCACGAGCGTCTTCTTGGAACACCTTCCGATGTGGCACCTATCCTCTGGCAGGACGGAGCCCTTGCAAGACTTGCACCGGGAGAGACTATAGATAAGCTCCTTTACGGCGGATATTCAACCATATCCCTTGGCTATGCAGGCCTTGCAGAGTGTGTATATTACATGAAAGGTCTTTCACACACCAGCGAAGAGGGCGAGGATTTCGGTCTTCGCGTAATGCAGGCCTTAAATGACGCCTGCGCCAAGTGGAAGAGAGAAGAAAACATTGACTATTCCGTATACGGAACTCCTCTTGAGAGCACTACATACAAATTTGCAAAGTGCCTTCAGAAGCGTTTTGGTATAATCGAGCATGTTACCGACCGTAACTACATCACAAACAGCTACCACATTCACGTTACAGAAGAGATCGATGCATTTTCAAAGCTTACAAAAGAGGCAGAGTTCCAGCAGTTATCACCGGGCGGAGCCATTTCTTACGTTGAGGTTCCAAACATGCAGGACAACATTCCTGCTGTAATAGCTGTGATGCAGCACATTTACGAGACCATTCTTTATGCAGAGCTTAACACAAAGAGTGATTACTGCGATGAGTGTGGTTTTGACGGCGAGATAAAGATCATTAAAGATGAAACAGGCAAGCTTGTCTGGGAGTGCCCTAAATGCGGCAACCGAGATCAGGCAAAGATGCATGTTGCAAGACGTACCTGCGGTTATATCGGTACCCAGTACTGGAATCAGGGGCGTACCGCAGAGATAGCCGACAGAGTATTACATCTGTAAAGGACAAAAAATGAATTACGCAAATATTAAGAAAAGCGATATCGCGAACGGCCTGGGCGTTCGCGTATCGCTCTTTGTTTCGGGCTGTACCCACCACTGCAAGGGCTGTTTTAACCCCGAGACATGGGATTTTAATTACGGAAAAGAATATACAAAAGAAGTTGAAGAAGAGATCATTGCGGCCTTAAGGCCGAGCTATATAGCAGGCCTTTCTCTTCTTGGAGGCGAGCCCTTTGAACCTGAGAACTCGCCTTTTCTTGCTGCACTTACCAAAAGGGTAAAAGAAGAGCTCCCCGGAAAAGATATCTGGTGTTACTCAGGCTATAGCCTCGATACTGATATGCTTTCAGGAAAGCTTTCAGATATTCCTTCTACAAGGGCACTTCTTGAAAACATAGATGTGCTTGTAGACGGAGAATTTGTTCTTGATAAAAAGGATATATCCTTAAAGTTTCGCGGATCTTCAAACCAAAGAGTGATCGACGTACCGGCGTCGCTTAAAGCAGGTAAGCCTGTACTTTTGCAGGGGTTTTAAGTTCCTAAAAACCCCTGTTTAGGCCTTTGTACTCTGAAGGGGTACAGCCAAGAGCAGATTTAAAGACTCTGTTGAAGGTGGAAAGAGAATTAAAACCGGAGCGCATAGCAACCTCTGTTATTGAAAGCTCCGGAGAGATAAGGTATCTTTCCGCCATTTCTATCCTCTTTTTTGTAAGATACTCATAATAAGTACTTCCCGTATATTGCTTAAAAAGCCTTGAAAAATGAAACCTTGAAAAACCTGCGATACCGGCAAGGGTATCGGCGTCTATGTCTTCTGCATAGTGATCGTTTATATAGTTGCATACATTAAGAAATTTGTTTATATATTCATGCTGCTTGGACTGAGAAATGTTGTTGAAGCTGCAGCCTTCGCTCGCAAGAGAGGATCTTCCGAGTTCCACAAAAAACTTGATTATAAGTGAATAAATATTAGCTTCAAAAAGCTTCTCTTCTTTAAAGTATTCTTTCTCTACCTCCAGCATATATCCGGAGAGCTTGTTGTAAAGAACAGAATCACCGGCACTGCTTATTATCCTGTATGGGTACAGGAGCTGCACCAAAGACTGCATGCCCTTAAGGGAGCACACAAGGGAATGATCGATAAGAACGATAAGGCGCTCACCGTCAGCCGGAGCGTAAAGAGTATGAAGCTGGCCGGGAGCGATAATAAATATATCGCCTACATTTATCTCGTGTTTTTCTTTTTCAATCTCTACCACATATCCGTTCTTAAGAGGAAGGATCACCTCGATGGCAGTATGCCAGTGAAAAGGGTAGTTTTCTGCTTCGGTATTGTGGTGTACCCGCACACCCTGCACTTCATTGTAAGCAACAGTCTCTACTACGCCGTTAAGGATTTCTATCATCTGTCAGTCTCCAAATAAAAAGTAAAATAAGTTGTCATTTTCTACATGAAAATATTACCACCGAGAGCAATATTTGACAACTAAAAAAACACAAAATGCGAGTTTGATTTCACAAACCGATATAACAATACTCAATAATGCCATGGGTTACATGAAACATGTAAGCAGCTTACACCTTTCTGAACGCATTAAATAAAATGAGCAATATTTAGCATTTTAGGTGCAATAAATGATTGGTTTGTATATACTTATGGATATAGGATTAGCTTAAAGTAAATTGTATTGGAGGTAAAAATCATGAACAGAGAAGAAGCAAGAAAACGTGCAACGGAACTTGTTGACAAGATGACGGTGGAGGAGATGGCAAGTCAGCTCAGGTTTGATGCCCCTGCTATAGAAAGACTTGATATCCCTGCCTACAACTGGTGGAGTGAGGCGCTTCACGGAGTTGCAAGAGCCGGAGTTGCTACGGTATTTCCGCAGGCAATAGGTCTTGCAGCAATGTTTGACGATGAAATGCTTGAACAGATCGGAGATGCGGTTTCCGACGAGGCCAGAGCAAAATATAACGCACAGAGCAGCGAGGGAGACAGAGACATTTATAAGGGACTTACCCTTTGGTCTCCAAATGTAAATATTTTCAGAGATCCGCGCTGGGGAAGAGGCCACGAGACCTACGGTGAGGATCCTTACCTTACAACAAGACTTGGAGTAGCCTACGTAAAGGGACTTCAGGGACACGGGGAGTACTTAAAGGCAGCAGCCTGCGCCAAGCATTTTGCTGTGCACTCAGGACCTGAGGCTCTTCGCCATTCATTTAATGCCAAAGTTAACAACAAAGATTTATACGAAACCTATCTTCCTGCCTTTGAAGGCTGCGTTAAGGAAGGAAAGGTTGAGGCTGTCATGGGAGCTTACAACAGGACCAATGACGAGCCATGCTGCGCAAATACAGTCCTTATGGAAGAGATACTTCGCGGGGATTGGCGCTTTGAGGGACATTTTGTATCAGACTGCTGGGCCGTACTTGATTTCCATGAGCATCACATGGTAACCAAAAACAGCAGAGAATCGGCTGCACTTGCCATAAGTAAGGGCTGTGATGTCAATTGCGGCAGCACTTATCTTTGTTTAATGCAGGCCTACAAAGAGAAAAAGGTAACAAAAGACCAGATCCGTACCGCAGCCATCAGACTCTTTACAACAAGATTCCTTCTCGGACTCTTTGACAAGACTGAGCTTGATAACATTGGCTATGATGTGGTAAGCAGCAAAGAGCACCTTGCACTTTCTGAAAAAGCAGCGGAAAGGAGTATGGTACTTCTTAAAAATGACGGTCTTCTTCCGTTAAAGAAGGAAGAACTTAAGTCTATAGCCGTCATTGGACCAAATGCCAATTCGAGAGCGGCGCTTGTTGGAAATTATCACGGAACAGCCGCAAGATACCATACCATCTCAGACGGCATTTTTGAGTATCTTGAAGATACGGATGTTAGAGTGTACGCATCTGAAGGATGTCATTTATTTAAAGAAAAGACAGAAAACCTTGCAAAGGAAAATGACCGTATAGCTGAGGCTGTCACCTGCGTAAAGAATGCAGATGTAACTGTGCTTGTACTTGGCCTTGACGAAACTTTGGAGGGCGAAGAAGGAGACACAGGAAACTCCTATGCTTCAGGCGATAAGAATGACCTTGAACTTCCAAAGTCCCAGCAGGTGCTTATAGATGCCGTACTTGCACTTGGAAAACCTGTTATTGCAGTAAATATGACAGGAAGCGCCATGAACCTTCGTAAGCTTATAGATAACGAAAATGTTAAGGCCATAATCCAGGCATGGTATCCGGGAAGCGAAGGCGGAAGAGCTTTTGCAAAGATACTCTTTGGACAGGTTAGCCCGTCAGGTAAGCTCCCTGTTACATTCTACGAGAATGTGGATGAACTTCCTGATTTTACTGATTACAACATGAAGGGCAGAACCTACAGATATATGGAAGGTAAGGCTCAGTTTGGCTTTGGCTTTGGACTTACATATGGTGAGTGTAAGGTAAAGAACTTTACAGAGAACAGGGAAGAACGCACTGTTACCGTAACGGCTGCCAATGAGGGAAGCTTTGATACGGAAGACGTTATTCAGATTTATGCAAAAAATACGTCTGAATATGCACCTAAAAATGTTTCCCTTGTGGGCTTTAAACGTGTATTTTTAAAAGCGGGAGAAAAAAAAATCTTTACCGTAAAGCTTTCTGACCATGCATACGAAGTATGCAACAACGACGGAAAGTGGATAAATGCTGCAGATTCCTGCACTCTTTATGCGGGATTTAGCCAGCCGAAATAAAATATTTGAATATTTATACAAAAAAGTGTTGCATTTATACAAAATCGGGTATATAATTCTTTCATAGTTTTAGAAAACATTAAAAAACATCAAGAATGAATTAATGGAGGAAAGAGTTATGAAAAAATTAATGGCGGTTTTAATGGTATTTGCATTGGCAATGGGTCTTATGGCTTGCGGCAGCAAGGCTTCAAAGCAGGTTAAGGTTATCGACATCGACCTTACATCTGAAGAGTATGCATTTGGCGTAGATAAGACACAGCCTGAACTTCTTGAAAAGGTAAACGCATTTATCGCAGAGATAAAGGGCAACGGTAAGTTTGATGAGATCTGTAATCACTATTTTGGCGACGGAACTCCTGTAGCAGTTGAGTCAAAAGATTTTGACGAGTCAAAAGACCAGCTTGTGGTTGCTACAAACGCAGCATTTGAGCCTTTTGAATATATGGAAGGCAATAAATACCTTGGTATCGATATGGAGATCGCAGCTGCTCTTGCAGAGTATCTTGGAAAAGAGCTTGTTATCTCAAACATGGACTTTGATGCTGTATGCCTTTCAGTAGGTCAGCAAAAGTGCGATATCGCAATGGCAGGTCTTACAGTTAAGCCTGACCGTGAAGAATATGTAACATTTACAACAAGCTATTACAACGCATCACAGAAGATCGTTGTTATGAGCGATGATAAGACTTTCGACGAATGCAAGAGCGCAGCAGATGTAGAAAGCATTCTTGCAACCTCTAAGGAAAAAGCCGGTGTTCAGAACGGAACCACAGGTCAGTTCTACGTACAGGGCGATGCAGACTGGGGCTTTGACGGCTTTAGCGGCATCACATGCGTAGGCTACAAAAACGGTTCCCTTGCAATGCAGGATCTGGTGAACGGCAACTTAAAGTATGTTATAATAGATTCAGCTCCTGCAAAATGCATCAGCGAAGCTATCAACAAGCTCCAGTAAAGAGGTAAAAATGGGTAATTTCGGACTGAAAGTCAGCAAATTCATACAGATTTTTATTGATCAGGACGGATACAAGATGGTAACTGAGGGGCTTATTAATACGCTCCTCATTGCCGTATTCGGCCTGATCCTTGGCATTCTTATAGGTACACTTATAGCCACCGTAAGAGTGATCCCGAAGTACAAGGTGCTCCCAAGAGTGCTTAACTCTATTTGTTCCTTTTACGTAAATCTTTTCAGAGGAACGCCTATAGTGGTGCAGCTCCTTGTATTTTATTATGTTCTCCTTCCTATTCTTGGCGTAAGAATGCCGGGAGTAAGAGTAGCCATGCTGGTATTTGGCCTTAACTCAGGCGCGTACGTATCAGAGATAATGCGAAGCGGCATAATGTCGGTAGACGGCGGACAGATGGAGGCGGGCCGTGCAGTGGGGCTTTCTTTTAGCACAACCATGGTAAGGATCGTTATCCCGCAGGCAGTGAAAAACATTCTTCCGACCCTTGGCAATGAGTTCATATCTCTTATAAAAGAGACGTCGGTTGTAAGCTTTGTGGGCGCCACAGATCTTTACGTGGCTTTTAACTACATCGGCAGCAACTCTTACGAATTTATGGTGCCTTACCTTGTAATGGCAATGATATATATTGTCCTTGTCCTTGTGATCACACTTGGCATAAAGATAATGGAAAGGAGCCTTGCAAAAAGTGATAGACGTCATTAATCTTGAGAAAAAATTCGGCGATAATGTTGTCTTAAAAGACATCAGCATTACCGTAAATAAAGGCGACATCATAGTTGTAACCGGGCCGTCGGGCTCAGGCAAGAGCACCTTCCTTCGCTGCCTTAACTGTATGGAAGACCCTACAGGCGGCAAGATCATCTTTGACGGCGTTGATATTGCAGATATGAGTGTCGATATCAACATCCACCGTCGCCACATGGGTATGGTGTTCCAGCATTTTAACCTTTTTAACAACAAGACGGTCATTGAAAACATTATGCTGGCTCCGGTCCTTATTGGGCTTAAAGACCTTAAGAGTCAAAAAAGAAGGAACTTTTTAAAGAAACTTTCAGGTAAACCGGTTACTCCCGTAACCACCACAAAG
>JAEEGF011782608.1_pt1 | contig 10005 bp, 7 predicted proteins | sample 9134171 | NCBI WGS metagenome assembly JAEEGF01 (sample SAMN16246542, study PRJNA631951) | gut metagenome | biome: gut microbiome; feature: rumen; material: AP-attached | host: Bos | place: Iran: Karaj | collected 2018-10 | reverse complement strand
TATATTCCGGGAAGATCCGTGACCAGCGTCTCGGGATGCTCCCTGATGACACCGTCCTTGCGATCCACCGTGACTCCCGGGAAGTTGCCCACATGCTGATTGGAGCCGGTCAGCTGGTTGAAAAGAGTGGTCTTGCCGCTGTTCTGATTGCCCACCAGAGCATAGGTCAGCTTCTCTCCGGGGGGAAGCGGGTTCTCATGCTTCTTGTCATGGAATTTACCTCCCTCGCCCAGGCCCGGGTGCGATACTGTCTTTAGTTCAACGTATTCCTCTTCCTCAGGCTCTTTTCCCTCTATCTGTTCAATCTCGATCTTCTCGGCCTCCGAAAGCCTTAAGGTGAGCTCGTATCCATGAATCTTGAGTTCCATGGGATCACCCATGGGCGCGTACTTCACAACCGTGACCGTAGCCCCGGGGATAACTCCCATATCAAGAAAATGCTGGCGGAGAGCACCCTCCCCGCCAACATGGATAATCTTTGCACTATTTCCTATTGATAGATCTCTTAATGTCATTATTATCCGATCCCTTGTTTTTATAGTTTTTATCTGTGAACCAGAAGAGACTTACCTGTCATCTCAGCAGGCTGCTCCTCGCCCATGCACTCGATGAGTGTAGGAATGATGTCTGCAAGGCATCCGTTCTCCCTGAGGGTGTAATCAGGGTCATAGTTCACAAGAATAAACGGAACGGGATTGGTTGTGTGTGCTGTCCAGGGTTCGCCGGTCTCATAGTCGATCATCATATCGGCATTGCCGTGGTCAGCGCAGATAAACATGGTTCCATTAACCTTCTTGAGCTCGTCAACTATCTTGCCAACACACTCGTCAACTGTCTCGATTGCCTTAACAGCTGCAGGGATCACTCCTGTGTGGCCTACCATATCAGGGTTGGCGAAGTTTGCAATAATAACGTCATATTTCTGTGAGCTGATGGCATCAACGATCTTCTCACATACTTCGGGAGCGCTCATCTGAGGCTTGAGATCATATGTAGGAACATCCTTGGGGCTGTTTACCAGGACTCTGTCCTCTCCGTCGTTGGGCTGCTCAACACCGCCGTTGAAGAAGAATGTAACATGAGCGTACTTCTCGGTCTCAGCTATACGAACCTGCTTCATTCCCTTGCCTGCAAGCCACTCGCCAAAGGTGTTGTTCAGCAGCACCTTCTTGAAAGCGATCTCCTTGTTGGGGATAAGAGGATCATAGTCTGTAAAGCATACATAAGTAACATCAAGGCGCTTGCCTCTGTTGAACTTATCGAACTCATCGTCGCAGAAGCAGTGTGTGATCTCTCTTGCTCTGTCAGGGCGGAAGTTATAGAAAATGATGGAATCTCCGTCCTTGATAGTAGCAACAGGTGCACCATTCTTCATGATAACAGTAGGGATCACAAACTCATCGGTCTTGCCGTTTGCATAAGAAGCTGTCATGCATTCATGGGCAGAATCAGCCTTGTTGCCCTCGCCCTTTGTAAGAGCGTTATAGGCGATCTCTACTCTGTCATAATTGTTATCCCTGTCCATTGCGTAGTAACGTCCTGAAATAGAAGCAATCTGGCCGACACCCAGCTCTTTCATCTTATCCTCAAGCTGCTGTACAAAATCTATTCCGCTCTCCGGAGGAGTATCTCTTCCGTCCAGGAAGCAGTGAACGAATACCTTTGAAAGGCCGTTCTTCTTAGCCATCTCAAGAAGCCCGTAGATATGTGTGATGTGGCTGTGAACGCCGCCGTCGGAAACCAGTCCGTACATATGAAGCGCAGAATCCTTTTCCTTACAGTTATTGATGGCAGCCATTAGCCCCTCGTTGGTAAAGAAATCTCCGTCCTCGATGGATTTGGTGATCCTTGTGAGCTCCTGATAAACGATCCTTCCTGCTCCCATGTTCATATGGCCAACCTCTGAGTTGCCCATCTGTCCGTCGGGAAGCCCGACTGCAAGACCTGAAGCGTAGCCCTTTACGAAGGGATAATCCTTCATCAGGCCGTCCATTACAGGTGTATTTGCCATTGCGATGGCGTTTCCTTCAGGATTGTCGTTGAGTCCGTATCCATCAAGAATTAAAAGAACTGTAGGTTTTGATCCTCTCATTTTATATCCTCCATGTTTTACACCCGGACCTGCCGGGCACATTTAATATGTTCATCTCGTCAATGGTTAGTATATCCCATGTAAACCCATAATGACAAGCATTTAACAAAACCTTAATAATTCAGTTGCCAGCCAGGCTATTCAGTACAGATATAAACCCATCTGCTCACTCCGACTGTGTCGTGATTTATCAGGATTCAAAAAAGAATGACCTCCTCATCTCATGTTATTCGGGACACTCGGAGTTCATTCTTTTTTGAATCCGATAAATCATCTCCTCGTCGACATGATTCGCATCTGGGTTTATATCTGTACTGATAGGCCTGGCTGGCAACTGAATTTAAGCTTACTTATACCTGTACAGGTAGTACCCTGAAAAGCTGATTGACGTAAGGGTGCCATCTTCCGAGGAACTGAAATCCAGGCTGTATATATAAAGGGCTGAATTGTTGTCTAGAATTATTGAATTGTCTATCACCGCCTGCTTTTCATCCTCCCCTGCTCCCTGCATGTCAAGCTCCTTAAGTGCAGACAGCACCTCGGAAAGATCCACATAATCCAGTGTTTTATTGATATTATAGTTCTCATAAACCGGTATGTTTTTAGGGTCGATATCTCCTGTATCTATGTTCACAGCAACAGTCTTCATATAGGAGTAATCCTTAACATCCACTAAAGGCTCGCTATTATAGGCACTTATATAGGTATTTCCGAATTCATCATAATCATAGTCTGTAGTATCACTGCCATCTACCTTTGCGATCAGTTCCTGCGAATACCTGCCCGCCAGGCCCTTGGCACAGCTAATTCCCTCAAGGCTTCCCTCATCTCTGATGGCCCTCATGGCCGACCTGGCTCTTGCAAGGCTTATAGCCGAAGAACCTCCGGCTGATACTTCACTTAAGTATTTATCGACGATTGCCTTCTGTGAACGTGTTACCGACGCATAAACGTTTATCCCCGGAATCAGGTAGTACACCAGCGCCACTGCCAGCAGCATTGGGAAAAGACATCCCTGAATTCCTCTGCCTCTTTTCATCTGCAGAGCGTAAATTCCCACATAGATGATCTCAAAAATTATCAGCAGTATTCCAAGATATCTGCTACCTGTCACTCCGTACTGTCCTATCCTCAAGGACAGGCAGATTATCTGCACCACGATGAAGGGCGCAAAAACAAACGGAAAGAGCTTAAGGTACCTTGCGAGCGGATCCTCGGTGCAGCCCTGAGCCGCCGTCCAGATAAAGAGTCCAGTAGCAAATATGGATGTCATGATGGAAAAGGCCTCATTTGAGGGAAAAGACCTGATGACAATTATCTTGATTATGTAGATATAAACAATGATGCAGGCCAGAGCAAGAATAGCGGGAAGCACGTACCCATATACAATCCTGGAAAATTTGGTGATCTGTCCGGAAACCCGGGACAGTCCGATGAGGAGTCCGGGAAATCCCACTACTCCTACCACTATCATCTGTGCCAGAAACATGCTGTTAACTTCATGGATCAGCACATCATATACCATGAGGATGGTGAAGGTTCCTCCTGCAACCACGCCGTACAAAAAGCCTGCCTTCATGACGCCAAGGAATCCTCTTATGCAGTATGTCTCGAAGGAAAGCTCCGATTTCCTGTACATAAACCAGACACTTCCCAATGCCGAGAAACAGACATACACAATAAATACTCTGGTCAGATAAGTATAGACAGAATACAATTTGCCGCCCTGCAGCACAGCCTCAGAATGTTTAAAGGCATACATGTATGTCCATGCAAAACTAAGTACAGCACTTATCAGGGCAACGGCCGCACTTATAATCCTGAAAAATTTCTTTTCCCTGATCCTGTCAAATCCCGACTCCAGCAGAACAAAACACGGCGATAAGCTGAACATGAACTGGTAAAAGAAGGTGACAAAATCGTTATCTGTTATATCCTGATACACTCCAAGGCCTATGGAGCCAAGAAGGAATAAACAGATAGACACCGGATGTTCAGCCAGGATCTCCCTGACATTCTTTTTTAACTTTTCTACCCACAACATACTTTTTCCCCTTATATTTTACTTTGGACTTACTCGTCCTCTCCCCTGTCCACGGTGATATCAAAGACATAATCAGGATTGTTCTGCCTTATCCTCTGTGTCACAAGACTGATAAGTTCCTCATCCTTCATCTGGAATTTGTACGGAACCTCAAGGTCAAACTCAACCTTCGGCGGCTTATCCTGTTTCCTTATAACACGGAGGTCATGGTATCTTATCGCCGGGTTCAGCTTTGCCGTAATCTCTGACAAGAGCCCCTTTACTCTTGCCCTCTCTGCATCGTCCACGTCTATGGGATCTACGTGTATCACAGCAGTACAGTGATATCTGGCATGCAGCTCTTTCTCTATCTCGTCTATTAGGTCGTGGACCTCAGTCAGTGTCTCCTTGTAAGAAACCTCCACATGCAGTGACATCATTATGCGGCTCGGGCCGTAGTTATGTACCACTATGTCGTGAACTCCAAGTATACCGCTGCCTGCCATGACAGTATCCTCGATCTCTCTTAGCATCTCTTTTGTAGGAGGCTCGCCCAGAAGCGGATTGATGGTGTCTTTGGCAGAATCGATGCCGGTCTTTAATATAAAGAATGCGATGACAACACCGGCTATTCCATCTATGTTTTTGCCGCTTATGCTGTATACGATCAGGGACAAAAGAACTATTCCTGTTGACAGAACATCAGAAAGCGAATCGAAAGCCATGGAATTGATAGTCGTACTCTTTATCGCCTTAGCTGCCTGCAAGTAAGACGCGAACATAAAGAACTTAACTCCCATGGACAAAATGAGTATCACAAGAACCAGAGGCGAATAGGCTATCTCCTCCGGGGTTATGATCTTTTTTACAGAGCCCTGCATCAGCTCCACTGACATTATTATTATGAAAAGAGAAACGATAAGGCCTGCGACATACTCAAGCCTGCCGTGGCCAAAGGGATGCTCCTTGTCGGCTTCTGCGCCGGAGAGCTTAAAGAAAACAAGAGTCACAACCGCCGAGATCACGTCGGACAGGTTGTTGAGCGCATCGGAAAAAACTGCTATGGAACCGCTGATCAGCCCCGCCAGCATCTTGAAAATGACAAGAACAATATTAAAGGCAATGCCGAATGCCCCGCTGAGCATTCCATAGCTTTGCCTTACATAAGGTGAGTCCACCTGTTTATAGTTCTTAACAAAAAATCTGGCAAGAAAACAGATCATTGTCCCCAGAATACTGTTATGAGAAGCACTCCGTCCCCAACAGTAATCTCTGCCTCCTCATCGATGATAAACTCGTTGCTGACCCCCAGCGGAAAATCGTTGGTGAGGGTCCCGTTCTCAATATTATACATCAAACCCTTCAATGTGACACCCCGTGCCACCTCTGACAGGGCAAATACCGACACATATCCCCTGTTTCCCCGGTGAAGCTTTATGGTCTCATTCTCTGCCACCATCAGCATCCTGTCCTGCTCAAGGATATATCCCCTGGCACCGTTTCGCTTCAGGAAAAGAAGCGTCTGTATATTGGCAAAAGAATGCTCGAACCTCCTGCCGCCCAGCGCCCCATAGAAAAAGAACTTTCGATAGCCCCTTTCAAGACCGATCTTTACAGCCTTTATTGTGTCTGTATCGTCTTTGATCACAGGAAGCTCTACTATCCTCTCAGGATCACTCTCCCTGATCTCCATAAGTCCCCGCACTGCCTCTTCGCCGTATTCCCTCAGAGAGTCAAAATCTCCTACTATTAAATCCGGTAGAATACCGCGGTTCTGGGCGTACAAGAAGCCGGCATCACAGGCGATACAAAAGTCATCTTCTTCAATTTCAATCTCTATGTCAGTCAGATCACCGGCCGAGATAATGATACATTTAGGTTCTTTTGTCTGTTTGTCCATTTCTACTTTGTCTTGATCATGTATTTACTTTGATGTTGTTATCTGTTGGCCATGTACCGGTTCTGCTCTGCTTATCTTTTTATCATATCCGGTCATGTCCTGGTAAATTTCTCATATTGCGATCATGCTTTGATCCGGGCTTCGATTGCATCAAGGTCCATGATCCACTGGTTCGGACCGCCCCAGTCGCCTACTACTGTCTCGTCCATGCTGCCGTCTTCTGTGAGTATGGTGGTGTCAAGTCTGTAGTTCATTCTGGGAACCCTTGTGGAGTTGCCTTCTGTTATATAGCTCTTTAAGTAAGTAACCGTATACTTGGTATGAGGATAATAATTTCCGGTAACAGACTCCGGTTCATATGAAATCGCACACCTCTGAACCCCGTTGTCCTCAAAGAAATTAGCCCACAGTGTAATGACGCCCTTTGTCTCAGGGTTCTCATCAAAATCCAGAAACCTGTAGCTCCACTTGCCGTCTTTGTTGTTAAGCACCATTGCCTCGCGGCTGATGGGTACGTATGTGGTATTCTCCTGAGGGGTATATTCATTATGAAGAAAGATATCCCTCAGTGCCAGATACTCATCCGATACAACGAAGCTCCTGAGTTCATCAACATTTCCAACATCCAGCTGGCTGAAAATATCCGCGAATGTCGCCTGTACTTCTTTTGCATTAGTGAAGCATTCATTTAAGGAAGAAAGGCTGTCATCTGCGCCGACTTTTGTGGTTATGCTGCCAATAAGGTCGCTGTATCTTACAGCGTCGTCGTACTTGATTGTAAAACTATCAAGTTCGGGGTTTGCATATCTGATTATTATGTTTTTCAATTCGTTATCAGGAGCTGCTTCATAAACACTAAGCATGTCTTTTAATAAAGCCTCATACTGATCATAGGAAAAGACACTGCTACCATTCTCTGATGAATAGCTTGAGGCATCTGATCTGAAGAGTGCATCCGGACTGTAACTGTATGAATTCTCAAAAATGTCTTCACAGGCTCCATCCAGCATTCGTATGGCCGGTGTATTGTCTGTATCCTCCTTGAGAACAGATAGGATATCCCCTGCAGTATTAAGGTCAGCTTCGCCTTTGTCAATAACGGCAGCCGCCTCATCAAGGATTATTGTGTGATAGGTATTCAGAAGGCTCTCATCCTGCGTGTTCTGCCAGCCTTCTCTTAATATCTCTTTTGCCTTATCTTTATCCGATATGCTAAGATACGCCCCCGCCATGTTGCTGTAGGCGGTTACTGAGGTTCCATCTATCTCCAGTGCCTTCTGATATGACTCTATTGCCGCCTGATAGTCTTCCTCTCTGGTATACTTATCTCCCGCTGCTATAGCTCTGTTAAGCTTGGTGGAGGGGAGATTGAAAAACGTTATTACTGCCAGCACTATCGCCAGCATCAATACTGCAGATACTGTTATGAGACGCCTTTTAGCAGCTCTTTTACTGCGTTTTTTTGTCGTCGTCTTTCTATATTTATTCCTGTTCAAAACAAAACCATCTCTTTCATCTAAAAAACTAAATTTCAGTATAACATCAATAAAAAGAGACTGCTATATTTATTATTCACAAAAAAAATGAACTCGCGACCGCCAAAAGTCACGGGGACGGTTCTTTTGATTCATTTAACGAGTCAAAAGAACCGTCCCCGTGGCTTTCCTAATTTAATCAACTCCGTTTAGTACATCTCTGACATCTTTAAGGATTTCCTCTTCATTGAAAGGTTTGCTGATGAAGCGTTTGGCTCCGGTTTTAAGCGCTTTTATCAGCTTATCCTGCTGACCTGCAGCTGTTATCATAATGACTTTGGCATCCGCATTCAGTTCCAGTATCTGTGACAGTGCTTCAAGGCCATCCATCTTTGGCATGGTTATATCAAGAGTGACAAGGTCCGGACTGAACTCTTCAAATGCCGATACCGCATCTTCACCGTTGGCAGCTTCACCGACTATGGAATAACCCGCTCTCTCAAGAATGTTGCGGAGCATCCCCCTGGACATGCCGGAATCATCCACAATAAGGATCTTGCCAAGACTTAATTCTCCTCCCGCAATAAGAGTATCGGTATTAAATACTTCGCCGGTCTGCACCGGATTTTCTCCCGGGATAAACTCTTCATTAACAGATATGATAACGTCTATTCTATTGCCCTCAAGATACACGGGAATAGCATAAAAATCACCTTTCGCAGTCTGATCGCAAAAACTTACAGGAGGCTCCATATCCAGATCGGTCTTCCTGATACTCATTTCGGAAGCGTATAATCCGCTGGTCACGTTAATAAATTCGCCTACTGCATCATAAGTTGCAGCTCCCATCGAAGTAATATCCTCTTTTGAAAAGGCAGAAGCAACTTTAACAAACCCTTTGTCATCATCGGAGGCAGCAATTCCGATAAACACTGAATCATCACCTGCAAGTTCCTGACATGACAGATGTTTATAAGGAAATTCCTTCACATGCTGGGCTTTGTCGATATAGAAATCACCTGAAATAAAGCGGATCAGATTTCTTGACACAAGTGATGCTATCTCACGAATATGGGGCTTCGTCGAAATAATAAACAGAGGGATCAGCTGATCGATGTCATCAGCCTTAAGCGCCTCCATCTCCATATCGGTATAACCCGAATCCTTCTGAAAAGCTTTTACCAGCTGCTCAGTATCCGAGGCCGTTAGCCCTGTCATCTCAGTCATAAGTTGCACAAACTGATGATATGCATTGCCTTGCATGGACAATAGAGAATCAATCTGCTCCAGTGACAGATATCCCTTATCAACGGCAATATCTCCGAATCTCATATCCAGATTCCGCTGAAGTCTGTTTACTTCTTCAGCCTGTTCCTCACTCATAAGTCCTTCTGCCACAGCAATGGTCCCGATTCTTACCCGGACAGATTTATGTTTTTCAAGGATTTCCTTATAGATGTCCTCCTTGATAACGGATCTTCCTATCAGATACTTTCCAAACAACTGAGCAAACATTCCCGCACCTCCATTCTTGCATGTCGTATCTGTATATAATCATATAACAGTCGTTTTCAAGAAACCATTAAATCAATATAAAATCGTCCATATTCTTTATTTATTGTCTAAAATATTGACTATTTGGCACAAAAGCCTTAAATCCATGGACATTGAATAATGGTATTCTTAATATATAGGCAAAGGTAAGTCAAGTGAGTCAATGGGGACGAGGAGTCACTTGACTTTTATCAACAATCATATGGAGGTATAAAATGAAAATTGCTCTTATCAATGAAAACAGCCAGGCTGCCAAAAATGAAATGATCTACAAAGCACTTAAGAAGGTTGCTGATCAGCACGGCTATGAGGTGTTCAATTACGGAATGTACTCAGCTGAAGATGAAGCTCAGCTGACATATGTGCAGAACGGTATTCTTGCATGTGTTCTCTTAAACTCAGGTGCCTGCGACTATGTTGTAACAGGATGCGGAACAGGTGAAGGTGCTATGCTGGCCCTGAACAGCTTCCCGGGAGTTATCTGCGGACATGTGACTGATCCTCTGGATGCCTACACATTTGCCCAGATCAATGATGGCAATGCCATCGCAATGAACTTTGCGCTCAAATCCGGATGGGGCGCCGAGCTGAACCTGGAGTACACCTTTGAAAAGCTCTTCATAGAGGAAAGCGGCCAGGGATACCCAAGAGAAAGAGCCGTTCCCGAGCAGCGTAACAAAAAGATCCTTGATGAAGTAAGAAAGGTTACCCTTGTTCAGGATGTACCCGCCATCCTTAAGAGCCTTGATCAGGATCTTGTAAAGGGTGCCCTCTCAGGTGCGCACTTCCTTGAGTACTTCGATGCAAATTGCAAGGATGAATCCATCAAAGCCTGCGTTCATGAAATTTTAGGAAAGTAAAAATATTCGCTACAATTCAGTTGTCAGCCAGGCAGTCAGGACAGATATAAACCCATCTGCTCACTCCGACTGTGTCGTGATTTATCAGGATTCAAAAAAGA
>JAEEGF010361531.1_pt1 | contig 10005 bp, 9 predicted proteins | sample 9134171 | NCBI WGS metagenome assembly JAEEGF01 (sample SAMN16246542, study PRJNA631951) | gut metagenome | biome: gut microbiome; feature: rumen; material: AP-attached | host: Bos | place: Iran: Karaj | collected 2018-10 | reverse complement strand
ATCCTTCGCTAAGAATAAGTAAAAAAGAGAATATTAACGACAAATTCGCGTATATTCACGCATATTCGCGTTACGCCGTAGGCTCAAATAAATTCTCCGAATAAGTTAACCTGCCCTCAGTATATATTCTTCCTCAAGCATCAAACATTTTAACATCCCCTCATGTATTATTTGTGAAAGATTCGCGACAATTCGCGTGAAATATAAATCCTCGAATCACCCTGAACTTCCCCTTCACATTCACTCCTCCTCATCCGCGAAAAATTAAGTTCTTCTAAGTGCTTATTCGTTTCTAAAAACCAACACATTTCTGTTTTTCTACTTTTTTTCGTCCCGAAAGCATTTTTTCCTTATATTAAATATGTATTTAGAAAAAAAATGCGTACCTTTGCAGCCGAAATTCCCCGTATGCCGATTCCGAAGCGGAGGCAGGTGGGATATTCTGACTGTTTTACGGTGCATCGATTCTGGGCAGACTACCAGAAACGCTCGATATGAATACATTGGCAAATGGTTCATTCCTCGGAGAGGAAGCAACATCTCCGAATGCCGGGATTACCCCCGACATCATCCCCGAAGCGAGAAGCTCACGAAGCGGGGTGTCGGTGAGATATACCCCTCTGCCAGACGGCAGCAAGAAATGGTTCCTCTTCCGGGTCTCTTACGGACGCGAGATGCAGGCCGCCGACCTGCTCATCGAGCAAGGCGTCTACGCCTATTTCCCCCAGCGCTATGAGATGGTGGAACGGGAAGGAAAACGCAGGCGCGTGCTGAAGAGCCTGCTGCCCAACCTCCTCTTCGCCTATCTCTCCCCCGAGGAAGCCGAGCTCTTTACCAAAGGGCCGTCGCGACAAGACATCACGGAAGACATGCTCCCCGAGCGTAAGGCATCAGCAGCTTTCTCCCTGTCGCTGCTCCTCTCCTACTATTACAACCATTTCGCCACCAACGAAAGAGGCAACAACCCGCCGCTGGTCATACCCGCCAAGGAGATGGCGAACTTCATCCTGGCCACACAGACCCACAGCCAGCATCTGAAGCAGGTCATCATGGAGAAGTGCCGCTTCCTCGACGACAAGCAGGTAGTAGTAGTCGAAGGCGTCTACAAAGGCGTGAGAGGGCGCGTCGCCCGCGTGGCCGGACAGCAGTGCATCGTAGTCTCGCTGGCCAGTGGCACCTTCAACGTCTCCACCGATTATATCCCGAAACACTTCATTCGGGTCATCGACGAATAAAAAACGAAAACGGATAAGATGAAACATATTCTAGTCACCGGCTCCGCCGGGTTCATAGGAGCCAATCTGGTGCTGCGGCTGTTGAAGAGCCGTGAGCCCCTGCACATCGTAGGTCTCGACAACCTCAACAACTACTACGATGTCTCCCTCAAGGAGTACCGCCTGCGCATGCTCGACGAGCGTAGCAAGCAGGACGATGTCAAGAGCGACTACCTCTTTGTCCGAGGAAGCATCGCCGACAAGCAGTTGGTCGACAGCCTCTTTGCCGAGCACCGTTTCGACATCGTGGTGAACCTCGCCGCACAGGCCGGTGTCCGCTATAGCATCGAGAATCCCGACGTGTATATCGAGAGCAACATCATCGGCTTCTACAACATCCTCGAGGCATGCCGCCACTATCCGGTGGAACACCTCGTCTACGCCAGCAGCAGCAGCGTCTATGGCGGCAACAAGAAAGTGCCGTTCTCTACCGACGACCGTGTAGACAACCCCGTCAGCCTCTATGCCGCCACCAAGAAGAGCAACGAGCTCTTTGCCCACTGCTACTCCAAGCTCTACGACATCCCCTCCACCGGCCTGCGCTTCTTCACCGTCTACGGCCCTGCCGGCCGTCCCGACATGGCCTATTTCGGCTTCACCAACAAGCTCCTTCGCGGCGAGACCATCCAGATCTATAACTACGGCAACTGCCGCCGCGACTTCACCTACGTAGACGACATTGTGGAAGGTATTGTAAGAGTGATGGCGGCCCCTCCTAAATCCTCCCCTAAAGGGAAGGACTTGGGGGTGCACACAGCAGACCCAACAATGTATAGTGTGTTGAAGGAACGTGCTGAGGAAATGCGAAAGAATCCTACGGAGGCTGAGGCTGTGTTGTGGAATGCGCTTAGAGCCAAAGGTTTGGGAGTGAAGTTCCGTCAACAACACATCATAGAGGATTTCATTGTGGATTTCTATTGCAATGAATATAAGGTAACGGTTGAGGTTGATGGTGGTTACCACAATGAAGTCGACCAGATGAAGTCTGATGCAGAGCGCACAGCACGTCTAAACGAGTTAGGTTATACCGAGCTTCGTTTCACCAATGAGGAAATCCTCCACGACCTCGATAATGTATTGAAGAAGATAAAAACCTTCTGCATCGGAACTCCCCCTCCTACAGGAGAGGGCTGGGGAGAGGCTGTCCCCTATGCCGTCTATAACATCGGCGGCGGCCAGCCCGAGAACCTCCTCGACTTCGTGCAGACCCTCCAGGAAGAGCTCCTCCGTGCCGGCGTCCTCCCCCCCGACTACGACTTCGACGCCCACAAGCAGCTCGTCCCCATGCAGCCCGGCGATGTCCCCACCACCTATGCTGATGCCACCGCCCTCGAGCGCGACTTCGGCTTCACCCCCCGCATCACCCTCCGCGAAGGCCTCCGCAAGTTCGCCGAGTGGTACAAAGAATACTACGGATAAATTCCATGCTGTAAATTAAAGAATTCAGGTTTCGCTAGTTCTATTTTACCACAGATTACACAGATCTCACGGTTTTTTGCTGCGCAAGGTTGTCGCTATTTTCGCAGGTTTCATCTTGATTTCCCGGATTAGCTGCGCCCCATGGAATCTGTGTCATCCAAAAAGAATCGCGACTTGGCCGCTAAAATCGAAGAAAATCCTTTAAATCTGTGCCATCTGTGGTCGTTTTCATACTTCAGAAAGTTGAGTTAACGAATAATTCACGGTCAATTCACGGTAATTCGTGTTAAAAAGAAAAACAGTTATTAGTATTAAGAAGGCCCCTGCCAATTAACCTTTACAAACAATAGAATTAGGAGGAAAGGACGTCTGACCTGACCTTCTACTACGCATAGTCTTTTTCTGTCATAATTATTTAGGTCACTCCTCAGGAGCTGACCCTCTTCTTTTTTATCTCCATGTGCCAGGCGTCATCATGCCTTCGGCTATCTTCTATTAGTAGTCGCACGGCAATTATTGAATAATTTGTGTCCCCAATTAACGGCAATTTGGTTGACAAAATAAACAGCTCTTGGAAATAGGGTGAGGACGGCTACTCCGTCTGATGGCATGGACAATGACTACCGTATGGAAGTGATTGAGGCTGTAGAACGTGTTAACGAGAAGCAGAAGCCGATTGTGTATGATAAGATAATCAAGGCAGTCGGCGATGTGAAGGGTAAGACAGTGGCCGTTATAGGCTTGAGCTTTAAGCCTGAGACAGACGATATGCGCGAGGCCCCTGCTTTAGTGGTGATTGACAAACTGCTAAGCGATGGTGCAACAGTTAGAGTTTTCGACCCTGTTGCCATAGACGAGTGCAAACGGAGGATAGGTGGTACGGTGGCTTACTGCAAGAACATGTACGATGCTGCTGACGGCGCAGATGTCTTTGCGTTAATGACCGAATGGAGACAGTTCCGTATGCCGAGCTGGAACGAAATAAAGAAGGTGATGAAAGGAAATATAATTGTTGATGGCCGAAATATTTATGATCGTCAGGAACTGGAAGATGTAGGATTTATATATTACAGAATTGGTGAGAAGTAAGATTTAAAGGAAACACTATCAAATAATGTTTACAGAAAGGATAAGAAATTTTTTCCAAGGTAATAAGAGGTCTGTAGAAGTAAAAAAGAATATCGCTTATTCTCTTTTAATAAAAGGAGTAAGCATATTTCTTTCTTTAATGATAGTACCTTTAACATTAGGATACGTATCATCTGAACTGTATGGTGTATGGCTTACATTGTCTTCCCTTTTGACATGGTTGTCTTTTTTTGATATTGGCTTTACACAAGGGTTAAAAAACAAATTAGGAGAGGCATTGGCAAAGGGCAATTATAAACGAGGAAAGCAATTAATATCAACAACATATTTCGTTTTACTCGTTATTTTTATTCCACTTTGTATCATTTTTGAATTTCTTGTTCCTTTCATCCATTGGGATACTTTACTCAATGTGAATCCACGTCATTTAGAAGATTTGAACAAAGCAATGTCTGTCATTGTGGCTTGTTTCTGTTTGCAAATGATACTGAATGTTTTGAGTGCTGTAGTTCAGGCATTCCAGAAAGTAGCTTTATCTTCTTTGTTTGGCGTTATAGGACAAGCCATATCATTTATAGTGGTTTATTTGTTATCCGTGTTCTTCCCCCCATCGTTATTTTCACTTTCTATTGCATTCTCATGTATGGGAATTCTTGTTTATTTCATATGTACAGTAACTCTTTTTAATACAAAATTTAAGATGGTATCGCCAAGTGTTGGAGAAATTAGCCTAGATTGCGTGTCAGACATATTTAACCTTGGCGTAAAATTCTTCTTGCTTCAAATACAATATATAGTTTATTATCAAACTACTAATTTCCTTATCTCGAATTTGATTGGGCCAACTGAGGTTACGGTTTATAACGTAGCGTACAAATACATCCATATTGCATCTATGATTTTTACTATAATAGTAACGCCGATATGGCCTGCTTGCACAGAGGCATACGTAAAAAATGACTTTACGTGGATGTTACATACATACAAAAAGATGGTTAGAATTTATTGGATGGTGAACTTTGCTCTCTTGGCTATGTTGATGATATCGCCTTTTATTTATCAAATATGGGTAGGTGACAAAGTTAACGTACCGTTCATGTTAACGGCCGTAATAACTCTTTATATTTCTATATCGAATTGGAATAGAATGGTAGTTTATATAATAAATGGGACGGGTCTTGTCCTTTTACAGACAATAGTGACAACAATTGGAATGTTTATATTTATTCCGTTAGCAGTTTTTTGGGGGAAAGCATTCGGAACTCATGGAATTATTCTTTCTTTAATTATGATTAATATTATTCTTGCTATTATATACACAGCTCAAGTTTCGAAAATACTATCAGGTCATGTCAATGGGATTTGGGCGAAATAAAAAATGAAGAAAGATAGTGTTACATTTATTGTCAGAAATATACCTTTTAAATTGTTAGTTGTTGTAACGATTGTTTGTTGATGAAAATAGAAATAACATGAAATTCGAAAGATTACTAAAATGTTTTACAAGAGACCTCCCCACAAGATGGTATTGTTATAAAAGTGGGCTTAAATATCAGAGAGACTGGCAAATAAGAGGAGAGGTGAAAATCATCAAGAAGAGTTGGCTGTTTTGTAAGTTGTTTCGAAAGAAGACCGGAATACTTCAAATAGGCAAAGGTTTCAAATGTAACAATAAGATTAAAAGCAATACTATAGGCCTCATACAGCCTTGTGTTTTTAATGTTTTGAATCCTGATAGTCAGATTGTAATCGGAAATAATGTAGGAATAAGTGGAAGTACAATTTGTGCTGTGAAAAGCGTCACCATAGGAAATAATGTACTTATTGGCAGTGGGTGTATCATTACAGATACAGACGCTCATCCCATAAGTTGGAAATTGCGTCGTGAAAGGAGAAGTGATCTTAAAGCTGTTTCTCCAGTTGTGATACAAGATGATGTGTTCATCGGAGCACGAAGCATTATACTAAAAGGTGTTACTATTGGTGAAAGATCTGTGGTAGGAGCTGGCTCTGTAGTGATAAAGGATGTACCGCCAGACTGCATAGTAGCGGGAAATCCAGCAAGAGTGGTGAGGAAATTAACATTATAGAAAGCGATTCATGAAGGAAACGATAGCGGTCCTTATGACCGTTCATGACAGGAAGATAAAAACTTTGGATTGTCTTAACAAATTGGCATTGCAAAATTTACCAGAAGGCTATACCTATGAGGTGTGGCTTACGGATGATGGATGTACCGATGGAACTCGAGAGTCTGTTATGGAAAGTTTCCCAGACATCCATATCGTGGATGGTGATGGTAACCTCTTCTGGAATAGAGGAATGTGGAAGGCATGGGACGCAGCCTCAAAACATAAACGGTATGATTACTATTTGTGGCTGAATGATGATACAAATCTATACGACAATGCTATTTCAGAGTTGCTAAAGGAATCTAAAGAACATAATGATACTTGTAATATTGTTGGGTCGTGTCAATTTGAAGATCACCGAGGTGTGTCTTATGGGGGATTTATTAGTGGAAGAATTATTGCTCCGACAGGTAAAGCGCAACGAGTGGATAATTTCAACGGGAATATTGTTCTTGTTCCTGAAAGCGTTTATCAAAAGATAGGAAATTTAGATCCATACTACAGCCACGGACACGGAGATACAGATTATGGATTGAGAGCCAAAAAGGCGGGCGTAGAAAGTTGGATAGTAGGTATTTTTCTTGGTGAATGTGATAGGCATACTAAATTGAAAAAATGTTGGGATCCCGATATACCATTTGGACAGCGTTTTAATAATCTGTTTCAACCAACAGGGTATCCTCCGCGTGAATCTTTTTATTTTGAAAGAAAATATAAAGGAATTATCATTGCAATGTTCCATATAGTAACACTATTTGCAAGAGTATGTTTCCCAAGCCTTTGGTGCATGATGGGCAAGAAAAGAATATGATTGCCCATAATCTAGGCGTTTTCGGCGAAATAGTAAGAAATAGAAATATTAGATATTTATGGGCGCAAATATCACTATAAAAGAATATCCATTTTATATTGTTTGTTTTCTTTTTAATCCCCTACTTACTATAGTAGGTATGGTGTTTTATGGGCTTTCATTTGGTGAAAGCAGAACAACTGAAAAAAATAAGAATTATTTATTATTGTTCGGTATTTTTTGCTGCATATTTGTTAGTTTGATAAATATGACAAAAGTCCCAGAAGTAGATCTGTATAATTATATTTACAGATATAAACAGGCTGGTCGTTATGACTTGTTAGCCTACTTACGGGTAATAGCAATTGAAGGAGGTTCCTTCAAGGAACCATTGTATAATGTTTTAAGTTGGTGTATAAACAAAGTATATTTCGGAAATGAATACCTATTTAAGTTTACTATATCAATGATGCAATATACATTGTTGATAACATCTTTAATATATTTTGGGAAGAGATTTTCGATGCGAATTTATGTAGTCATTACTGGAATTGTGTTTATGTGTTTTTTCCCATCCATATTCACGCACAGTCTAAATCTTATTAGGCAAACTTTGGCCAATTGTATATTATGTTTTGTTATGGTAAGACATTTTTTCTATAACAAACGCGAATGGATAGGAATGGTATCTACGATTTTAATACATTCTACTTCTATGCTTTTCCTGCCCCTCTTATTATTCCCTGCTTTTGGTAAGCCTATCCGTAAAGCGTGGATATGGTATATGGGGGCATTTGTGTTATTATTGAGTATACAGTTTTTTGCAGCATATATTTTCGAGGTTGGTAGCTTTGATACTGATAACTCTATTGGCTATGCTTTAGATAGAGCCAAAGAAGATACAACTGCTATTATAAAACCGATTTCCTTTTTTTCAGTTGCATTATTATCCATCGTCTTAGGATATGTTATATTTTTATTTTTTAAAGACTCTACAAAAGGCGTTAGTGGCTTACGGAGATTTCTCTTTGTCTTAATATTTTTGTCTCTTTTTATTCTCATAAATCTTCATCAAGACCAACTTGCAGGTAGGATGATGCATTATGCATTTAATTTTGTTCCTTTTATACTGATGCTATTTCTGAGCAGGATAAGAAATTACAACAAATCTCTTTTATTAATGAATTATTCAATCATAATACTATTTACAATTTACGTTCATATAGGTTATTGGACATATACTGTGGAATATGGAGGTTGGTTCACACCTGTTTTTGTATATAATTTTTACTAAATACTTACTTATTATCAAGATGAAAATATTACTTGTAAGAAATACTCCTTATGATTCCAATCTTAAGGGATACAACATACAAGAAGTTGGAATAGGGCGAGCTTTTTGTAGGTTAGGATATAATTATGACCACGTTTGTTTTAAAAAGCGTAACCAACAAGAATGGGTGTTTTATGAATCAAATGGTTGTAAGGCTCGATTTATTGAGAAACCCCGTATAAGGTTTATGCGATGGGGCATCAATACTGCTTTACTTGATGATGAGTTTCTATCACAATATGATCTAATAATCACTCGTGAACATTATCAGCTGATGAGTTATCTGTATGCGCGAAAAGCAAAAAACAGAGTTGCAATGTATAATGGACCATATTACAATATGTTTCTGTTGAAATGGTTTTCTCCGATTTATGATGCTTTAGTTACCAAAAGGATGGACAAGTGGATCCGCTGTAAATTTGTTAAGTCAGTATTAGCTAAGGATTTTTTGGAAGGTAAAGGATATCACAATGTTATTAATGTAGGAGTAGGACTCGATACTGAGCGTTTCGATAACGAATCCGAGATAAAACCTGAGACTATAGAGTTGATAGATTATATGATAAAGAATAGGTGTATATTATATGTTGGGGCACTGAGCGAAAGAAAAAACTATCCATTCTTGCTAAATGTTTATCAGAAAGTATTAGAGGCAGAACCAGATGTTAAGTTTGTGATGATAGGTAAAAGTGTGATTGGAGCTTTTGCTAAAGTTATGGGAAAAAAGAATGAAGATTATGCTAAAGAATATGATAAGGGCTTATCAGAGAATGTTCAAAAGGGTATATTACACATAAAAAGTATAGAAAATCCTCAATTAAAGTATATTTATCCTTTGGCTAAAGCATTTTTATTACCTTCCAAATTGGAAATCTTTGGAATGGTCTTGTTAGAGGCTATGTATCTTGGCGCACCAGTAGTGACGAGTATGAATGGGGGGTCTATGACTTTAATAGGTGACAACGGACCTGGTATAGTAATTAGGGAGTTTGATGTAAATAAATGGGCTGATGCTACATTAAAATATCTAAGGGATGAAGATTATAGTAAAAAAATAGTTATAGATGCTCAGAAATTAGTCAAAGAAAAATACAACTGGAATATTATTGTCAAAGAAATGATTGATAATTTGAAAAAAAACGGGTATGAAATCTGAAAAAAAGAAAGAGGTTGTTATAACATACGGAACATACGACCTTTTACATCAAGGTCACATTAATTTATTGCGTCGTGCAAAAGAATTGGGAGATTTCCTGATCGTGGGAGTGACTAGTGATAGTTTCGACAAGGGACGAGGCAAACTGAATGTACGTAATAATGTTTTAGAACGTGTAGAAGCTGTAAAAGCCACAGGGTTTGCAGATGAAGTTATTATTGAGGATTACCTTGGACAGAAGATAGATGATATTCAGAAATATGATGTAGATATCTTTGCTATAGGAAGTGACTGGAAAGGTAGGTTTGATTACCTGAATGAATACTGTAAGGTGGTCTATTTGCCACGAACCGAGGGCATTAGCAGTTCTATGCTTCGAGAGAAAAGCCAAAGCGTTTATCGAATAGGAATAATTGGTAGTGGTCGTATCGCACATCGCTTTGTACCTGAGACCAAAGTAGTAAATGGAGCAGAGGTTGTTGCGGTACTGAATCCTGATAAAGAACAGGCTGAATCATTTGCAAAGAATTTTCACATTGAAGCATTTACAGATTTCGATGTTTTCATAGAAAGGATAGATGTTGTTTATGTATCATCGCCCCATTTGACACATTATGACTATGTTAAACGTTGTTTGTTAGCAGGTAAGCATGTATTGTGCGAGATACCATTTACATTATGCAAGGCAGAGGCAGTAGAGTTATTTAGAATAGCAGAAGAAAGAAATCTTGTGTTGATAGAGGCCAGCAAGACAGCGTATTGCCCAGCTTTTGGTCATATTGTAACTTTGGTAAAAAGTGGTATCATCGGTG
>JAEEGF011396088.1_pt1 | contig 10008 bp, 6 predicted proteins | sample 9134171 | NCBI WGS metagenome assembly JAEEGF01 (sample SAMN16246542, study PRJNA631951) | gut metagenome | biome: gut microbiome; feature: rumen; material: AP-attached | host: Bos | place: Iran: Karaj | collected 2018-10 | reverse complement strand
TTCCTGTGTCAATTGACCCAGGACCAGCTCCGGAAGGCCCTGTTTCCCATCGGGGACATCGTCAAGCCGGAAGTGCGGCGTCTCGCCAAGGAGGCCGATCTCCCTTCGGCCGAAAAGAAAGACTCCCAGGGCATCTGCTTCGTGGGAAAGGTGGACCTTCCCACCTTCCTGAAGCAGAAGCTGGAATCAAAAGAGGGCGAAATTGTGGAAGTCTTCGACGCCTATTATGCCCACAATGAGCTGTATCAGTGGCAGCAAAACACCCTCACGGGCCTTCTGAAACCGGGCCAGAGCCTGGAGCGAACGGTGCGCTATGCTCCGGAGGAAAAGGTGCTCACCAGTGACGGTCAGCCGCTGGGAGAGAGCCCGTACAAGGAGATTACGCTGACGGACGAAGAGCTGGCCAAACTGGCCACGCCCATCGGCTATCACATTGAATTCCAGACCGAAACCTACCGCAGCGGCAAGAAACATATCAAAAAGACGCGCTGGAAGGAGAACCCTTACGGCCGCATTGTAGGCACGCACGAGGGGGCGCAGTTCTATACCATCGGCCAGCGGAAAGGACTGGGCGTGGGCGGTCACGCCGATCCCGTTTTCGTTATTTCCACGGACACTGAGGCCAACCGCGTGTATGTGGGCGAGGGGCATAACCACAAGGGGCTCAGCCGTTTTTGCCTGTGCGTGGCACCTGAAGAAATCCATTGGATCCGCACAGATTTAGCCATGCAGCCCGGTGAGATCCGCCGCTACCGCGTGCGCATCCGCTATCGCCAGCCGCTCCAAAGCGCCACGCTCCTGATGCGGGAGACCGGCCTCTATATCCTCTTCGACCAGCCTCAGCGAGGGATTTCCCCCGGCCAGTTCGCCGTATGGTATGACGGAGAGGAGATGCTGGGCAGCGGCGCTATTCAGCAGTAGCCTGCATTTGTTCCGCGTAAAACCGCTCGAAAAGGGGCCGCAAACGGGAAGTGTCTTTGATGATTTCCCGCAAGGCAGCCAGGGGCGCTTCGTTGGGTGAGCCGGGAATGAGGAGTTTCAAGTAGCCGCCCTCGGCATATTTTTCCTGCAAATGCTCCACGGTGCGTTCCCAATGCCCTTCGCGGTCCAGTTCCGGGTAATGGGCGAAGCCGAACTGCACAGTGCGCCGGATGATGGTTTCGGGGTCAATCATGCGGTCCGCTTCGGCCACCAGGCAACCATAGATGCTGCGCGGAGGGGTCTGGGCCGATGCCCGATGGTCCTCGGCCGCCTGGGCGATGGTCTCTATCTGCTCCGGGGTGAACCACTGCCGGAGGGTTTCATCGGCCCGGATGATGCGGCCGCTTTCCAGGTGGTGCGTCTTGCGGTCTACCGCCAGGCCCAGGTCGTGGCAGGCGGCGGCCACAAACAGCATTTCCAGGTCGATGTCGTAGTTCCGGCCCATCTCCAGGGCCCGGTCTATCACCGCGCGGGCGTGATCTTCCCGGTGCGCCGCATCAAACGCCTGATACCGCGGAATCACGCTTGTTTCGATATATTGCCGAAGATCTTCTCTCATAACCCTGCAAAGATACCTATTATTTACATAAAAAGCGTAAATTTGTTCCTTGATGAAATACATCCTTCAGAACAGCACGGACCCGCACTGGAACATGGCCTTCGACGAATTTGCGTTGGAGAGCCTGGACATGGACGAACCCGTTTTTTACCTGTGGCAGAACGCGCCGGCTGTGATCATCGGCCTCAACCAGAGCGCTTACGCCGAGGTCAATCTGCCGTACCTGGAATCCCACGGGATTGTCCTGGCGCGACGCGTCACCGGCGGCGGAGCGGTGTACCACGACCTGGGCAACCTGAACTACAGCATCGTAGGGCCAGCCCGGAAAGTGGAACAATGCTATGATGTAATGGCCGATGCCTTACGCCGCCTGGGCCTCCCCGCCCAGCGCACCGGCCGCAACGACATCCTGGTGGACGGCCGCAAGTGCTCCGGCTGGGCCAAAAGGCTGTCGAAGGACCGCATGATGATTCACGGTACCCTTATGTGGAATGTGGATCTGGAGGCTCTTACGCAGGCGCTGGCCGTGCCCGGCAGCAAGCTGGAAGCCGCCGGAATCGCATCGGTCCGCAGCCGTGTGTGTAACCTTCGGCCGATGCTTCCGCAGTACAATTCTATGCGTGAATTCCGGGATGCGCTGCACGGAATCCTTGCCGGGGCCGATGGCGAAATCGGCCTTGCAGATGCCCAGACGGACGCTGTTGCAGCGGCTGCCCGCAGCAAGTTCGGCACCTGGGAGTGGAACTTCGGCCGATCCCCGCTGACCACCTTTGAAGCAACCCGCAAGTTCCCCTGCGGCACCGTCACGGCGCATTATTCCCTCAAGCACGGGGTTTTCAGCGAACTGCACTTCACGGGGGATTTCATCGGCGCCTGTCCCGCATCCGAACTGGCCGCCCTGCTGCTGGGGAAGCGGCTGGAAGACTTGAAGGACCTTCCTGTCGGCGACTTCTTCGACGGCACAACGGCCAAAGATTTGAGCGCCCTCTTTTAATCGCTTGTTGCATTTTTCGGCGAGATTCTGTATTTTTGTTTTTTAAAGGAAGATTAGTAATAAAACGAAGCATACCATGGCAAACGCTGGCAAAATCACAGGGTGGGTTATCGCACTCGTCGTCCTGGCCGCACTGGCCGGGTTCCTGTATTTCAAGTTCTGGTGGGTGTTCAGCGACGGCACCAAGACTGGAGAACTGAACTCGCTCACTTACACGGGGTACTTCTTCAAGACCTATGAAGGAGAGATGATCCTCACCGGTTATGGCAGCAAGAACGCCGCCGGCACCGTCCAGTCCAAGACCTTCAAGTTCTCTGTCAAGGACAAGGAAGTGGCCCAGAAGCTCACGGAGATGACGGGACTGCGCGTCACCGTACACTACCTGGAGTACAAGGGCGCCCTCCCCTGGCGCGGCTATGAAAAAGCCATCGTGGACCACGTGGACGAGGAAACCTCCTACAACCTGGCTCCGGACGACCACGCATTCCTTTAACAGCCTATGAAACATCTGCTCATCATTACAGGCGCTCTCCTCGCCTGTACTTTTTCGTTTGCACAGAACACCGTCATCGACGTCCGCGAAAGCCATCCCGGCAAGGACCTCACCATGGAAGAGGCCATCTTCAAGGGCGTAGGCTATGCCCGGGCGCAGGCCGGCTGGCTGGATGGCAGCCGCTTCTTCTTCACGGAGGGAAACCGGGAGTTCTTCCAGGGCAGCCTGGAGGACCCGCAGCACTTCACGCCTTACAAGCCCGCCCGTCCGGAGGCCGATGATCCCTTCCGGCGCAGCGTCGCCGGCTATGGCGTGCGCCTGGACGGAGACTCGCTCCTGGGGGAAAAGGACGGGAAGGAGTTCTATATCGGCCTGTCCGACGACCGGAATATCGTGTTCGGCGGCACCATGATGCGCAACGAATTCGGCTTCACCAAGGGTTTCGAATGGTCCCCCGACGGCCGCAAACTGGCCTTCTACAAAAAGGACCAGTCCCGGGTGACGGACTTCCCCCTGCTCAACATCAAAACCCGCACCGGAGAACTGGAACTGCTGAAATACCCGATGAACGGAATGGACAGCGAGCTGCTGGAGGTGGGCGTCTATGATTTTGACGAAGGCAGCACCGTGTGGCTGGACGTGACGGATTTCTCGCAGGAGCGCTATATCACCAACCTTTCTTGGAGCCCGGACAACCAGAGCATTTACGCGCAGGTACTGGACCGCAGCCAACACCACATGAAGCTGAACCGCTACAGCGCCGAAAACGGTTCCCTGATTAGGACCCTCCTCACCGAGGACAACGACGCCTGGGTAGAGCCCCAGGACCCCGTATACTTCGTGGAAGGCCGTATGGACGTGTTCATCTACCGCACCGACAACCGGAACGGTTACAAGAATCTGTACCTGGTGGACACGCTGGGCACCATCTGCCGCTTGCCCACGGCCGATGCCGACATCGCGTATGTGGGGAATGACGGGGCGGCCGTCTATTATACATCGGCCGAAAACTCCCCCATTCAGAACCATCTGTACAAGATGAGCTTCCAGCTGCCGCGCAAGCAGGCGGTGGCCAAGGCCCGCTTCGACAAACCCAAGCAGCTCACCAGCGGCCGCGGCTGGCACGACATCCAGCTGAACGGAGACAAGAAATGGTTCCTGGACCGCGTGAGCAACCTGAATACGCCCGCGCAGATTACCCTCTGCTCCACGGACGGGAAGACGCGCATGGACATCGGCTCCCAGAAGGACCCTCTGGCCGATTATGCCTCTTGCCGGGTGGAACTGGGCAGCGTACCCAGCGCCGACGGTGCGTTCCGGAATTATTATCGGCTCATCTATCCCAAGGACTTCGACCCTGCCAGGAAGTACCCCGTCATATTATATGTATACGGCGGTCCGCACAGCCAGATGGTGCAGGACACGTGGCTGGCCCAGATCCGCATGTGGGAAATGCTCATGGCCCAGAAGGGATACCTGGTCTACATCCAGGACAACCGGGGCACCGACAACCAGGGCGCTGCTTTTGAAAAGGCCATCAACCGTCAGTGCGGCAAGGCCGAAATGGAAGACCAGATGGTGGGCATCAACTGGCTGCGCAGCCTGCCTTACGTGGATGCCTCCCGCATCGGCGTGCACGGCTGGAGCTACGGCGGCTTTATGACCATCTCCCTCATGACCACCTACCCGGACGTGTTCAAGGTAGGCGTGGCCGGCGGCCCGGTGATTGACTGGAAATGGTACGAAGTGATGTACGGAGAACGCTATATGGACACCCCGGAAACCAATCCGGAGGGCTTCCAGGCTACTTCCCTTTTAGGCAAAGCCAAGAATCTCAAAGGAAAACTACTGATTTGCCAAGGCGCCGTAGACGACACCGTAGTGTGGGAGCACAGCCTCTCCTTCATCCAGGAATGCATAGATCTGGGCATCCCCGTGGACTACTTCCCCTACCCCACCGCCAAGCACAACGTCTTCGGCCGCAACCGCATCCACCTGATGGATAAAGTCACACAGTATTTTGAAGATTATCTATAGCGGGGCCGCGGCAGAATCTTGTAACTAATTGATAACTAGTAATTTAATTATTTTTCTTTATCCCCCGCGGGATAAAGAAAATTTTTTATATGCCTGGTAATCAGCGCTTTACGCCATGAGCGCCCCTGCCGCAGGCTTACCTAATTTACGGTGTCCGTGCACGGATAGGGCCTCTCCGGTGCACGGGCCCTTCATTTTACGCACCCCGTGCACGGAATGGGCCGTTTGGGTGCTCAGAACCCGATTTTAGGTCTCGGTTCATTTTGTTTGTCCTCTAAGCGGATGGCCAACTGGCCGATGGCTAGGTAGAGGTTGTCTAGATCTTTCTGAACATCTTCGGAAAGGTCATTCAAGGCGCTCATGTTCTCATCTTGTTGATGTTGCAGAAGATCTACTCTGGCGCGTAACTCTTTCAGTTCGGCAGAAATATTAGATGAGGCAAGCAGATAATCATTTATCTGCACGAAGGCTCTCATAATACGGATGTTAGCCTGAATGGCAACTTTACTTCTCAGTACAGACGACAACATTGCGATGCCTTCTCTGGTAAAAGCAAAAGGGAGTGCCTTTTTGGGCCTGCTTGAAGTCATCACATTTTGTGATGAGTTCGCCACCCACTCCTCAACGGTAATTTGAAACATAAAATCAGGTCACCTGGACATTTGGGGTGATGGATTTGCCCTCAAAAGTTAAGGGTGGACATTAAACTGCGACAAAACTGCGACTAACTAAAAAATCAGACACCCACGAAAACTCGTAAGTGTCTGATTCTCTTTTGTGAGGACACGCAGATTTGAACTGCGGACCTCTTGCCTGTCAAGCAAGCGCTCTAAACCAACTGAGCTATGCCCTCAAAAGGATTGCAAAGATAGGGGAAAAATTCGGATTCCCCAAATTTTTCTTTGCTAATTCATTCGGTAGTATTCCAACATCTGGATGGCAGTGGTTTCGGGGGCTTTTTCGCCGCGGCCCAGGGGCAGCAGGAGGACCTTGTCCGTGGAGGAGATGCCGTCGATGGTCATGCCCTTCTTGATGAGCTTCTGCAACTCATCGTTTTCCTTTTCCTTGGCTTTGTTCAGGGCTTGCATATCCTTTTTGCATTGGGACAGCGCCTTGTTGCCCAGTTTCACGAAGTCCGGGTAAACGAAGAGGTCATCGCTTGTGAGGTTCAGCACGCCCAGGTTGGCGGCGGGGAGGTCTATGTAGGCGCCGGCAATGCTAATGAGCACCGAGGTGGCGTTGTCCATCACCTGCTGGTTGCGGGCGATGATTTCGCTGAACCCGTAGCGCTGGCCGGTCCTTACGATGGAAACGGCCTTGTACACTTTCCCGGCGCGGGTTTGCACAAAGGTTTCCTGCATGTCGTAGTCTACCCGGCCATCGTCCAGTACGGCGTTGGTCTTAACCCAGACGTCGTCCAGGTCGCGGAAGAATGCGTCGATGGCGTCTACGTGGGAGATCTTGGAGGGATGGTTCCATTCCACGCGTCCGGCCTGGGCGTTGCGGTCATTGGAAGGCTTGAGGACGGTGGGGGCGCCGCTGTTGGCGTCGATGACGGGCCATTCGTTTTCCGGCATGGGCGTCTTGGACAGCGTCATGTCATACAGCACGTACTGGCCGCTGCGGGATTCTCCGCATTCCAGCCAGAATACCAGCTGCGTACATTTGTGGATGGGCACGCTGATGGTGGTGGGATGCATCCGGTTGGTGAGCCAGAATTCTCCCACCTTGCGCATATCGGCAAATACATCCAGCTTTACCGGATTGTCGGGGTCCATTTTGGCCCCTAAAACATCTGTATCTACATACTCTGACTTGTTGTCCACGGTGAAGGTGAGTGTTTCGTACTCGCCGAAGGGATTGAAGGCCGCCACGGCGCTCTGGTGACCCTTGTCGCCCACCAGGTTCAGGGTGCTGTAGCCAGCGGCCAAGGCTCCGGCCAGGCCTGCACCGGCCGATACGCCCGTCGCCGCCGCCACATTGCTGGCGCTGATGCTGCTGCCCGCTCCTACGATAAAGAGGAAGATGGCCGTATTCAGGTCGATGTCCTCGAAGGCGAGCATGGGCGGCACGTTGGTCTCCAGCATGATACCCTTGTTAATGCGGCTTCCGTCCTTCATGACAAAGGCTTCCCGTATGCTGCTGCCATTCTTGAAGCAGTCGTTGAAGTCGAAGTTGGTGAGGCTGCTTAAGTATCGGCCCACATAGTGGAAGTAGGGAGACCCGCAGTAATCGATGAGGTCTACCGTGTCGGGGCTTTCCGGATGACGGTGGTAGAAATAGGGGGCGGTGTCCTGCGGCTGTCCGCGGAAGACCATCACGTCTCCTACGCCCGTAAAGGTCTGCTTGTTCTCTCCGTTGCCGGGCTTGGCAAATTTGAGGATGCGGCATTTGCCGATGGGCAGGGTGAACTGCTGGTTGGGCCACAGGCAGTGCACATCGGTGTCCAGGATCAGGTTGTCATCGGCGAAAACCAGCAGACGGTCCTCTCCCAGCACGCGGCGCTTGGACAGGGTGCCCACGGTAAAGCTTACATAATCAAACTCTCCGGCCAGGTCGAACGCCACATAAGAATCGATGTTGCCGTCCATAAAGGTGCTGCCTGTGGTGAGAATGAAACCTTCTTCAAACTGTTCTCCGCCCATGGAGAAATGGTAGTGGGACGATGTGCCTTTGAAGTAAATCTGGTCGAAGCTGGCCGTTCCGCGGATGGAGTAGGGTTCGTGGCTGGAACACAGTTTAACGGCGTCGGAAAGATGGGAAAGCTTGTCCTTGGCGGTATTGGCTATGCCGGGAGTGGGAATGTCGGGACAGCCTTTCTTATAGGCATAGATGTCCACCACGCCGAAGGTCATTCCCTTCAGGAAGTCGCTCTGCTCCAGTTCACCGCAGTGGAAAGAGACCACATTGACACCGGTAACGTCCACCACGCACACCTCGGCCAGATCCTGCTGGGTGATGAGTTTCTCGAAGATGATTTTTCCGTCTCCCTTTACCGTAAGCCAGGCCTTGGCGTTGGAACTCATATTGTCCCGCGGACCAACCAGGAAAGAGAGTTTGTCAAACTTCTTCTGCAGCCAGAAGTAGACGAAACCGGCGCTGATGCCTTCGCCCAGCTCCTGGGAGGCGCTCATGGAGATGCCGGAATAATATTTCTGACGGTTGATACTGATGGATTCCACCTCGTTGATACCGCTGTAATCATCCTTAGTGATGGGGGTGGACCAACCGCGGTGGCAGATCAGGTGCGGGCGCAGCTCTTCCATGAGCTTCACCTTGTCCTTGGCCATGAGGGCGGCATTGGAGATGTTGTAGGGAGGGGGCTCCTGTCCTTTTTGCCACAGCTTGATGTCGCCGAAGGATACGCCCTCCAGGCCCGACCAGTCCACGAAGCGCAGCATGTCTACGCCGCTGATGTCCAGCGTGACAATCTTGGGGGCGTCCCACTGGTGCAGGACGTCGTCTACCAGCCTTCTTCCATCGGCCGTGACCAGGATGATATCCTTCCCCTGGTCGCCGGCGGCATAACGATCGTCGGTCTTTCGGCCGGGGCCCATGAGGAAGGTGATCTTCTCATATTGCCCCTTGAGGGAGAATGTGGCAAAGGCGCCTTCTTTGGCATCGTCCTGCGTGACGCCTTTGTACAGGTTGAAGCCGTTGGAGCAGCGGAAGGTGGCAATGTACATATCCTCGTCTTCGCCGCGTACCCCTACGTAATGCGGGTGGTACCGGTGCGAATCTACTGGCTTGAATTTCTTGACCAGATAATCCTGAGCCCCGGCATTAAAGGCAACGAAAACGAATAATACGGTAAAGATGATCTTTTTCATGTTCATAGTCAAACTGTTCCCAAATATACAAATATTCTAAAAAAATATGGCTATATTTGAACGGCAACCGCTAAACCACCTGCATATGTACAAGAATTATATCCTTCCTGTTATCTGCTTCGTGCTCACTCTTGGGATGATGGTTTTCACCTACTTTTATGACGCCAAGGAGAAGACCGGGGACAAGGTGGAATATAAGCTTGTATTCAATTCGGCCACCGTGGAGAGCAAAATTGTGGGGAAGAGCCATAAGGAGATTACCGCGCAATACTTGCCGGAGAAGGAAATCCTGAAAAAGGGCCGAAAAGGGACTTTTACCGCCAGTTATGAGGGGCTTCGCATTTTCACCCAAGGAGACAGGCGGGAGATCCGGTCCATGGAAGTAGACTTCAAGGACAGTGTGGCCGTGGCCTTAAGGCTTGCAGAGCCCCGCGAGAAAACCACTTGGAGCGCCACGGTTCTCAATCTGAATCCGCTGATGTTCAAGCTTATAGATGCAGAGTTTGCCACCAGGACCATCACTGCATCCAATGGAAAGGCAAAGGGCTGGCAGGTGCCGCTTCTGCTTGTTCTCGCCCTTGTATTTGTGGTTTTGGGCGGAGTGGGCGGCTTTTTCTTGGTATGGCCGCTGGTTACTTTCCTGTGCCGGAAGCTTGGTTTTTGGGTGGCAACGGTCATGGGACTTCTGATTATTCTTGCGGTAAGCTGGCTATGGTGGCCCCTCCTGGCTTACACAAGCACCAATATAGGGTCTTTCCTGGTTATTGGCGTTCCATTTACATTGTATGCCATCATTAAGCTTTTTGCCAGGGAACCGGAAGAACCCGAAGAGGAATGGGCTCCGGCACCGGTAGTAGCACCGGCAGTGGATGATGCCAGCGATTCAAATGACACCGACTATCCGGACTGGGGCCACTACTTGGAAGAAATCCCCCACGTCATTGCCATCAATCACCTGAAAAACCTGTGGTATCTTGTATGGATGGGTGATTTTGAGGAAGAAATGTTTGATCTTCACTCAGCATTGGCCTATGAAATGAATATTCGCGGCGAGGAGTACAGGGCAACCTTGATTGATGGAAACACCTACGAACCATATGTTATGGTTCCCGCC
>JAEEGF011340044.1_pt1 | contig 10008 bp, 3 predicted proteins | sample 9134171 | NCBI WGS metagenome assembly JAEEGF01 (sample SAMN16246542, study PRJNA631951) | gut metagenome | biome: gut microbiome; feature: rumen; material: AP-attached | host: Bos | place: Iran: Karaj | collected 2018-10 | reverse complement strand
CTCTCGGCAAGGCGGAAGTCGCCGCGAAGTACCGGGCGATGGCGGACGAGGCGCGGACCTATGTGCGTCGGCGTTTTCTTGAGGCCGACGGCCTGTTGCCCCGGTGCCTTCGCGGAATGCAGACGCCTGCGCTTTTCGCGCTGAAGTTTGGCGTTTTGGAGAAGCCTGAGGCGATCAGGGCAACGAAAGATGCGCTCCTGAAAAACATCAAGGACCATGGCGACTGTCTCCAGACGGGATTTCTCGGCACGCCGCTCATCTTGGATGTGCTGACGCACGAGGTGGCGCGTCCGGACGTCGCCTACACGCTTCTTCTCCAGCGGAAGAACCCCTCGTGGCTGCATTCCGTTGAGCAGGGCGCCACGACCATCTGGGAGCGTTGGAACGGCTATTCGAAGGCGGATGGATTCCTGCGGTTGAGCATGAAGAGCTACAACCACTACGCCTACGGCGCGGTCTTGGAATGGATGTACGGCACGATGGCCGGCATCCGGCCCGACTCGAAGTCGCCGGGCTGGCGGCACTTCGTTCTTGCGCCGAAACCGGACAGGCGGATGGGGCATGTCACCGCGCAGTTCGATTCGCCGTATGGGCGCATCGAGAGCGCGTGGGCGTATGAAAAGGACGGCACGTGGAACTGGCGCGTGCGCGTGCCGCCAAACACGACGGCGACGGTCGAGATGCCGAACGGCGAACGGCGTGAGGTTGTGGCTGGCGAACATGTGTTTGCTTTGGCGGACAAGATTGCGGAATAGATCAAGACGGAAAGATGAATGCATGGTGCTATATGCGCGGGTAAGGCAATCGCTGCGGATATATGGTATAATGCCCAGCTAGTGATGAAAAGTGCAATAACATATCGTAAACAGTTGTTCCGCAAACGGGCATTTACAAAAAAAAGGAGACGGTGGATATGAGACGGATGATGGCAATTTCCGGGTTGTGTGCGATAAGTGTAGCCATTGCCCTTGTCGGGTGCTCAACCGGCGACCGCTTGGCGGTTCACGAGAGCACTTCCTTTGACGAGTTGATGCCGCGGCCGGTACGCAGCCTTCAGAGCGAAGACCAGACGGTGCCGGTGGAACGGTTGCAGAACGTCAAGGTCGTCAAAGGGCCGGTGCCGGAAGCGCCGGCGGCGACGGCGGACGAGGCGTACGTTCTGGAGATCGGATCCGACGGCGCGCAGATCACCGCGCCGGGTCCGTTCGGTGAGATCTGGGGGCGCGTGACGCTCGACCAGCTCGTGCGCCTGTCGCGGGATGGGCGGGTGCCATGCGGACGCATTACGGACTGGCCGCGTCTCAAATGGCGCGGGTTCATGCTCGATTCGGTGCGCAACTATCTGCCGCCGCAGGGCGTGAAGGACATCATCGACGTGATGTCGCGCTACAAGCTCAATCTCTTCCACTGGCACCTCACCGAGAACTATGCGTGGCGCTTGGAGTCGAAGCGTTTTCCGGAGCTGCAGTCGGAGCGGGCGTTCCTGCATCGGCACAAGGGCAAGTTCTACACGCAGGAGGAGTTCAAGGAAATCGTTGATTACGCCTACGCGCGGGGCGTGCGCGTGATGCCCGAGTTCGACTTCCCCGGACACGCGCTTGCGTTCCGGCGCGCGTTCGGGTTCAAGACGATGAGTGATCCCGGCGTGGCCGAGAAAGCCGCCGCGCTTTTCGAAGAACTTTGCGCGCTCGCGCCGAAGGAGAAGATGCCGTTCATCCACATGGGAACCGATGAGGTGTGGAAGCGCGACGTGGAGGGGGCGCCGCGCGAAACGCTGGAGCGCATGGCGAAGTCCATCGCTGATGGTGGACGCACGATGGTGAGCTGGGTGCCGGGCGAAACCTACGAAAGCCCCGGTCCGCGCATCAACATGCTCTGGACGGACAAGGTGTCGCCGGAGAAGAACCCCGGCCCCTATTTCGATGCGATCGGCATGTACATCGAGGACTTCGATCCGTTCGAGCTGCTTTCCGTGGCCGTCTATCACAAGGCCGCGCGCTGGCATGACGCGGGCGATCTCAACCAGGGCGCGATCTTCTGCGCGTGGCACGACGGGTTTGTCGGGCTGCCGTATGAAAACCTGCTGCGCAACCAGCCCGTGTTCCCGTCGTGCGTCCTCTTCGGCGACGCCTACTGGCGCGGACGCGACAACGACCTTCCGCAGTTCCGCAAGCGCCTGCCCCGCGGCGGCGATCCGCTGCTCGCCGAGGCCGCGGACGTCGAGCGTCGAGTGGTGGCGCAGCGCGACCGCGCGTTGCGCGACCTGAAGCACCCGTTCCACTTCCTCCGCCAGACGGACATGCGCTGGCGGTTGACGCAGGCGGACGGTACGCTGATTGCAACCGATATCGCGCAGGCGACAATTTCCCCAGCACGCGAAGGCTGCGGAGCGTCCAATGGAACGGTTGTGGCCGAGACGTGGGTCAAGTCGCCCAAGGATCAGACCGTCGGCGCGTGGATCGGCTTCACCAACATCTCGCGCGACCACGGCCTGGTGTACTCGGCGCCGCTGCCGGGCGTCGGGGAATGGAACCGCTTTGGAGCCACTATCGAGCTGAATGGTGAGAAGATCGCGCCGCCGAAGTGGAAACGGCCGGGACTCAAGAAGGGCAATCCGGTCGCGGACTGGACGCCTGCTTGGACGCTGTACGAGGCGGACGAGGAGCCGTTCACGGATCAAGAATACGTGATGCGCGAACCGACGCCGATCCATCTGCGCAAGGGATGGAACCATGTGAAGCTCACGCTGCCCAACCCGTCGGCGAAGGAGAAGACGCGCCATCGCTGGGTCGGCACGTTCATCCCCGTAGCCGGAACGACAGACCATCCGCATGAGGTGCCGGACCTTGAATACGCCGCCAATCCGCCAGCCGTGGACGAGTGCGTGGCGAATCTGTTCTCGCGCATTGTCTGCGATGTCGGCGCGTTGCCGCCGGAACGGAAGTTCGTGGCGGAGTTGCTGTCCGACCGCATTGAAGCGCGTACGGTTCCCTCGGACAAGGCCCGGACCTTGACCGTGCGGTTCGTGCTGGACGCGGCGGTCCCGGACGGGAATGCCATGGTCAAGGTCGCTGGCGGACGGGCGGACATTTCGGCGGCGCGCTTCCTCGGCCTTGTGCATGGCGCGGGGTTGCTGCTGAGGCGCATACGGTACGGGGCGGACTCGTTCCGCATTGACGACGGCACGTATGTGTTTGCGCCGAAGAAGGGGCTGCGCATGGCGTATTTCGCACGGCACTTCCACAACTGGTACCACCATGCCTCTGCGAAGGAGCTGACGGAATACATTGACGACCTCGCGCTTTCGGGGCACAATGCGTTCAAGTTCCAGTACGAGTATCCAACGGCGGACCGGGCAGCGGACACGGAGTCCGATAAACGGTTGTTCGCCGATGTTTCCGCGAAGGCGCTTGCCCGCGTGAAGGCGCTGGATTGCGGTTTCTGCGGAAGCGGCGGCAACAACCAGGCGCCGCTTGATTCGCCAGAGGCGCTGCGGGGCGTTCCCAACTCGGATCCCAAGCGCGGCAACCTCGGGTTCAACGTGTGCCCGGCCAAGCCGGGCGGCATGGAGTATCTGTGCGAATACCGGAAACGCCAGCTGAAGGAGATGGCGGGCGGCAATGTGGATTATTTCATCTACTGGCCGTTTGACGAGGGCGGATGCGAGTGCGACCAGTGCAAGCCATGGGGCGGCAACGGATTCCTCAGGTTGATCGAGCGCTATGAGATCCTGAACAAGGCTGCCGCTCCCGGCGCGAAGACCATTATCAGCACCTGGGTGTTCCACGATGACGACTGGGCCGGACTCTACAAGTGGCTCGAGACGCACGACGGGGTCGATTACATACTCGCCGATTCCCACACGGACTTTCCGAAATATCCGCTGGAGCATCGTGTCCCGAAGAACATACCCGTGATCACCTTCCCCGAGATCAGCATGTGGGGACGTTCGCCCTGGGGAGGTTACGGGGCAATTGCGATGCCGCGGCGTTTTGAACGTCTCTTTCGTCAGGCCGAACGCATCTCCGGCGGGTTCATGTGCTATTCGGAAGGGCTGTACGAGGACGTAAACAAGGAGGTCGTCAACGGCCTCTACATCGATCCTTCCGCCTCAGTGGACGACCTGCTGCGTTCCTATGCGGAATACTACCTGCCCGGGGCGGACCCCGAAGACTTCGTGAAGCTCTGCGACATCTTCGAGGCGAACCACAGGTTTCCGGGCAATCATTCCCGTCCGCGTTTTGAGAACGTGCCGGAAGGTGATGCAGAGCTTGCTGCCTACCGGCAGCGCGCCGATGACGCATGCCGGATCGTCTTGCGCATGAACCGCAGAATGTTTCAGCCGTTCAGCCGGTCGTGGCGCTGGCGGCTTCTCTTCCTGCGCGCGATGATCGACCGCGAGATTCTGGCCTCGCGCGAAGCGGCTCCAGAGTCCGCGCGCCCGTATTTTGACGAGCTTGTGAAAATATACCACGCCGAACGCCAGCTAAAAGACTGGCGCCGGACCGGCAAGGCCGGGTACACCACGCCGCACTATCCGGCTCCAAAGAGCGCTTCATCCGGCGCACTCAGTGCCGGCGGTTGGAATCCCGTCACCCGCGCGCGGCTGAACGCCCTCATCGAGCGGAACCGCGGCAATCCCGACGCCTACGCCGTGTTCGACTTCGACTACACGGCCGCCATCGGCGATCTGTCCTACGTGTGCATGTGGGAGCTACTGGAGTCGTTTGACGTAAAGGTGGACGACTTCCACGCGCTCATCGCGCAGGGGCTCGATCCGAAGTACAGGGACGACGTCGACGAGATCGGCCGGCTGGCCGCCCAGCTGAAGCCGTTGGCCGGACGGAATCTCGTGGACAATCCGGTCTGGCGCGCGTTCTCAGCCCGATACTGGGGGTTCTACAGGCGTCTCTTCAGGGACATCGGCGACTACGACGCCTACCTGTGGCGGTCCCGCATCTTCGCCGGCTACACCCCTGCGGAGCTTCGGGGGCTCGCCCGGCGCGGAATCGCGAAAGCGATCCGCCACGGGGGGCTGTGGCGTGACGCCTCCGCACCGAAGGAGAAGCGCGGCATCGTCTTCACGCCGGAGATCAAGGAGCTTTTCCGCGAGCTGCGCAAGGCGGGCATCTCCGTCTACATCGTGAGCGGGTCGTTCCAGGAGGCGCTGCTGGCGGCGACCGAGCCTGAATTCGGCCTGGGGCTCGATCCGCAGTGCGTGTTCGGCGCGGAGTTCAAGAAGGACGCGTCCGGCCGCTACCTTCCCGAGATGCAGGAGGGATGCGTCAAGTCCGGCGAGAAGCCCTCGTTCATACGCGCCCGCATCGCGCCGCGCCACCACGGCGCCGAGCCGATCCTTACGGCCGGCGACTCAATGGGTGACTACAAGATGCTCGTCGAGTTCAATGATCTCCAGCTGGCGCTTCTGTTCCTCCGCAACTGGAGGGAGCCGATGTTGCATGAACTGGCCTCGCGCGGCGGACGCGTCGTCGTGCAGGGACGCGACGAGGCGCGCGGCTGCTTCATCCCCGAACCGCGTTGCCGCGAACTGCGAGAGGCCGGGCCGGACGGCTGTTCCGGCGGAAATCCGTGAGCGTCATGCCGAAGTGGGCCTTGAAGAGGCGTTGCAGGTGGTTGCTGGACGAAAAACCGGCCTGCAGCGCGATGGCTTTCAGCGAGGCGGGGGTCGCGAGCAGTTCCTTCACCTTCTCGAAGCGGACGTTGAGGATTTCCTCGAACAGGCCGTGTCCCACTGCGGCGCGGAACTTCCGTTCGGCCGAACGCCGTGAACCGCCGAGGAGCGGGAGGATATCCGCGGCCGTGATGCCCTCCGTCGCCCGCAGGCGGATCGTCTCGAGCGCCAGCCGGATGGAGGGCGTGTTCTTGGGCGTCCGGCGGGTCGACTGCCGGAACGTCAGGCGGACCACGCCGTAACCGGCGGAGAGATTCCGTGCGTGGCGGTTCGCCAGGAACTCGCCGATCATCTCGCCGGCCCGCATGCCGCCGCCGTAGAAGTCGCAGCGGACGCTGGAAAGCGGCGGAACCGCCGCCTCGCAGATTTCCTCGTCGTCGTCGATGCCGATGACGCTCAGCTCGTCCGGCACCTGTATTCCCTCGCGCGCGGCGACGGACAGCACGTGCTCGGCCGTGCGGTCGTTGGCGGCGAGCAACCCGCAGGGCTTGGGCAACGCGGCCAGCCAGCGGCCTAGCCGTCTGGACGGCGCCGTGCTTCCGGTGGCAAGCCCCGTTCCGTCGAAGCACTGGCAGATGCGTCCGTTGAGTTCGACCGCGTCGCGGAAATGACGCTTGCGCTGCTCGCTCCAATGGAACCGCTCGTAGGCCGAGACGTAGGCGTAGGCGGCGAAGTCCTGCGCCAGAAGCGCCTTCGCCGCCAGCTCGGCAAGGGTGCGCGAGTCGCAGTCGACGAATCCCGTCTGCGGCGGCAGGGGCGCTTGCCGGCACGACAGCACGGACGGGTCGAGGTCGATGCAGACGAACGGCATCGTCAGGTCCTGGGGCGGCAGGGGAATCATCTTCTCGTGGCCATAGTCGGCCACGAGGCCCAGCGGATGCCAAAAGGAAACGAGCTTGCGGACATAGGCCGTGTCCGCGCCCGGCGGCGGAATCGCATGCTGGACGTTCCAGCCGCGTTTGGCGGCAACGGCCATGAGCCCCGAGAAGAGAATGCGGGTGGACCTCAGCATGAGACCGTGGAGGAACAGGATGGAGTTGCTTGATTCGGGCTGGAGTCCGGTGGAAATCATGCCGAAAGTATATCAGAGCGCGGATGTCTGCGTCAATCCAGAATGCCGCAAAATGCATCCTGTTATATCCGCAAAGCGAACCGTCCGGCGGCATCGGGTGTGGTAGAATACGCGGTGCACCGACAACTAGCAAACAGGAAGGATACGCATATCATGAAACTATCGTCCGTTTTCGGGTTCCTGGCGGTCGCCGTTTCCGCGGCGGGGGCGTTTGCCGACGTGGCGTTTTCCGGCGTGGAGGTCCGGTCCACGGCGCCCGGCACCGCGACGGTGGCGGCGGAGACGACGGGCACGGGCGACGTCTTTGCCGAGTACGCGCATGACAGGACGCATGCGTTCCGCAGCGTCAAGGATCGGTATGTCGCCGACGGGCTTCTGGCGATGTGGGACGCCGTCGACAACATGGGAATCGGGTCGCACGTCCCGGACGCGACGACGTGGCGCGACCTCGCCGGCAACCATCCCGACATGACCTTCACCGCCGCGCCGACAATCGGCGCGACCTACTATGACCTCTCCGCCGGCGGCTGCGGCACGCCCGCCTCGGACATCGGCGCCGCGCTCAACGACGGCACGGTCACCATCGAGGTCGTCTGCAACGTGCATTCCCTGAAGAACGATTCAACGCTCTTCGCCTGCGTTGACGGCACGGACACGTCCACCCACGCCGCCGGCAACCGAATCGCCTGGATCCGGCATACGTCGGGCTACGCGGTCGCCTGCTGCGAATACAAGGAAACGCAATACCATTCGAGCTGCAACGTCGATCCCGACTACGGCACGTTCAAGTCCTACGTGTTCGGGTTCAACCGGACGGACGCCCCCAACGGATGCGTAATCATCACGAACTGCGCCTGGGCCGCGACGGTCAACAGCGTCGAGAAGAAGAAGGGCAACGCGGCGGACGCCTGGTTCTCGCTTGCGCAGCGCGTCTGCGCGGCGGGTTCGAGCGCGGCGATTTCCGACCTTCGCATCCACTGCGTGCGCATCTACAACCGGACGCTCACCAATTCGGAAATGGCGGCGAACTTGGCGGTTGACCGCGAGCGCTTCGAGGACACGCCGTCAATCGACCTCGATCATCCCGGACGGACAGCCGTGGTGGAGCAGGCATTCGTCGGCACCGTGAAGGAGCCTGTCGCCAGCGCGAAGGACTACTACGCGACAAGCGGACTGATCGCCATGTGGGACGGCGAGGACAACCAGGGGACTGGCGCGCACGTCGCCGGGGCGACGACGTGGAAGGACCTCACGGGCAAGCATGCCGACATGACCTTCGCGGCCGCGCCCACGGTGGGCGCGAACTACTACGACCTCTCCGCCGGCGGCTGCGGCGTCGCGGCATCGGACATCGCGGCGGCGCTCAACGCCGAGGCCTGCACGGTCGAGATCGTCTGCGACGTGAGCCAGCTCGTGGCAGACGGCACGCTCTTCGCCTGCGTGGACGGCACGGACACGTCCACCGGCGGCGCCGGGAACCGCATCGCCTGGGTGCGGTCCAGCCCGTCGGGTCGCGCCCAAGGCGTCGTGGCCGCCATGGAATACAAGGCCACGGCATCCTATACGCCCTATCAGAATCTCGACATGACGCTGAACGCCGTTCGCTCCTATACGTTCAAGTTCGGCAGTAGCGCCTGCCAAATCTACCGCAACGGCGCGGACACCGGAAAGACCTGCGAATCGAAGGGTGTGCAGGGCAATGCAGCGAATGCATGGTTCTCGCTGGGCCAGCGCATCTGCGCGGCCGGTTCCAGCGCGGCGATCATGCAGGGGCGCATCTACTGCGTCCGCGTTTACAACCGCGAGCTAACCGCCGGGGAAATCGCGGCCAACCAGGCGGCGGACGTCCGTCGCTTCTACTCCGCGAAGAACATGCAGCCCCTTGGATCGGTCGAGGTCGTGAATCCGGACGGAACGTCATCGTTCGGCCCGGATGGGCGGGCCGCCTTCCAGCTGACGGGGCTGCGCCCCGACTTGGTGAACTACACGGTGCGGCTCTACACGACGAACGCCACGCCCGCCGTCTCGTCGTCCGTGACGTTCGAATCCGCCGCAGAGCGTCCGGCCGCTGCCTGGTACGAATACCTCGATTCGCGCAACATTTCGGCCAACCGCATGAACGGTCCGGTCATCGACCTCAACTACGCGGCCAACGGGCATGTCCCGTCCGTCGAGACCCGCTACCAGATTCTGGGCGGTGACGGACACGGCGTGTTTGGGGCCATCAACAGCAGTAAGGGAACGTACGTGATGCAGTTGAACGACGGAGGCGTCTCCAAGTTCAGATACCGCCTCGACGCTTCGGGCGGCGGCTATGCGGCACTCCCGGCGGATACGCTTGCCGGCGTGCAGGAACTGGTCTTCAACGGTTCGGCAGGAACCTACTTGAACGGCGAGCTGCTGGACGCGTCCCTCGCCGGCCAGGCGGACTCGGGAACGGACAACTGGATCCTGTTTGGACGGAACATCGCGTCGAATGGTTATTTGGAAGCCGGCAAGGCGAAGGTGTGGTACTTCCGGCTTTTCTCGGACGGCACCTTGATCCGCGACCTCGTGCCGGCGTGCGGACCCGACGGCAAGGCCTGCTGCTTTGACCGCGTTTCCAGAACCTACTACCCCACCATAGGAACGAGCCAGTTCTGCCACGGGCCGGAAAAGGCGGGCGTCACGCTGTCGTGCGAACCCTATATCGATGGCGGGCGGATCAGCATGACGGCAACCCGCACGGGGACGGCGGCGTCCGATGTCTATGTCGCGTATGGCGCCAGCCACGGCGGCGCGGTGCCGTCGGACTGGGAGCATTTCGAACAGATGCCAACCGGCTTCGGCGCGGACGAAACGACGCTCGACGTTTCGCGGCGGGTCGACGCGGCGGCCTGCAGGTATGTCCGGTTCCTGTCGCTTGCCGACGGCTGGAGCGACAGCATCTACATCCCCGGGCTCAAGGTCAAGAAGGGGATGATGATCGTCATCCGCTAGAAAACGAGAGGCCGCATCTGGGCGGCACGGGCGAGTTATGCTATACTATTGGCATGAAAAATACTCGTCTGGTGATGCCGCGGCCAAGACGCGCGGCATGTGTGTGGTCTGTTCTGGCATGCGTGCTGTGTGCCTTGAACGGTGTTTTCGTCCATGCCGCCGGCCTTGAGATCGGCTGGGCGGAGCGTGACATCACGCCGTCGCTGGACGGCGGGAAGAAGATTCCGCTGGCGGGGCAGTACTACATCCGCGACGCCACGAACAT
>JAEEGF010978885.1_pt1 | contig 10008 bp, 21 predicted proteins | sample 9134171 | NCBI WGS metagenome assembly JAEEGF01 (sample SAMN16246542, study PRJNA631951) | gut metagenome | biome: gut microbiome; feature: rumen; material: AP-attached | host: Bos | place: Iran: Karaj | collected 2018-10 | reverse complement strand
TTGAAGTTCCAGAAGAAGTAAAAAATGCAACTCAACGTGCAGATATTGAATGTTCTGCTCGTAGAGATATTATTACTTATATTATGGGAAAAAACATTAATATACCTGAAGAGCGTATGGCTGCTTATTAGAAGGAATATGATGAAAAATATTTTGAATTTGAACAAGCAAAAGAAATTATTGAAAGAGAATATGTACGAAAAGCTGTAAAAAATCCTCTGAATTGGAGTTTAGATTATCATACTAATATTGTAACAATTACTATGGAGGATTAATTATGGCACGGCATATTGAGTAGTATTAGGATGAAATTGGACATTTATATCGAGATCATCCATTAGCTCTAGCCGGTAAATAGTTGGTTCATAATATTACATTTTAGGTAACAGATGCATGTAATTTAAGATGTACTTATTGTTATCAGATAAATAAAGGTACTCATGTTATGTCGATGGACGTTGCAAAACGCTTCATCGATTTAATTTTAGACCCAGACCCTGATACAGCAGAATACATTAATTCACGTGAGTCTATTGCCTGTGTTATTGAATTTATCGGTGGAGAACCTTTTTTAGAAATAGATTTAATTGATAAAATTACAGACTATTTTGAAGAGTAGATGATTTTGCGGGACCATCCTTGGCAATATAATCATATGATTTCATTATGTTCTAATGGTGTGCTGTACTTTGATCCCAAAGTTCAAGCATATATGAAGAAACATTTTAATCGCCTATCTTTTAATATCTCAATTGATGGAAATAAACAATTACATGATAGCTGCCGTATCTTTCCTGATGGCAGGGGGAGCTATGATATAGCAATGGCTGGTGTAAAACACTGGACTTAGGTGTTAGGACGCGAAATGGGCAGTAAAATGACATTAGCACCTGCTAATATAAAATATACAAAAGATGCTGTTGTTGGGTTAATTAATTCAGGATACGAAGATATTAATCTTAACTGTGTTTTTGAAAAAGGATGGACAGAGACTGATGCGCGAGTGCTCTGGGAGCAGTTGACCGCATTAGCTGATTATCTGTTGGAAAATGACTTAGAAGATAAAATTGATTTATCTATCTTTGAGGAGCATATTGGTCGGCCAAAAGATATCAGTGATGACTAGACTTGGTGCGGCGGGTATGGTAAAATGATATCTGTAGATTATAAGGGAGATATTTACCCTTGTATTAGATATATGGAAAGCTCTTTGGGTACTGATGTGCCACCAGTCATTATTGGTAATGTATATAATGGTATAATGCATACACAAAAATGTAAGGATTGTGTAGCATGTATGCGTGCGATTACAAGAATTACAGAGTCAACGGATGAATGTATCTATTGTCCAATTGCAGAAGGGTGCGCAGAGTGTGCGGCATATAATTATCAAGATTGTGGGGGGCATTGGAATCACCGTGCTACTTATATTTGTATTATGCATAAGGCTAGGGTATTAGCTAATTGCTACTATTGGAATTTAAAGTATTGGAAACATAGCGATACTAAACGATTTAAAATATATTTGTCTGACGAAGAGGCATTAAAAATAGTATCTCAAAAGGAATTAGATGTATTAAAAGCTCTCCAATTTCCTATTGAGAATTAAGAAAGGAGGAGAGCATTATGGCAAATACTTTTGGTTCTAAAATTGAAGCAATAAATGCTGAATTTAATGCTTTAATGAGTGCCATTCATACTTTTTTAAATAATAATGATCGTAAAGTTGGGCTTGGGAGTAGTGGTGTAAATAAATATAGTTTTCCAAATGGTAATTCTGCTCCTCATACAATTACTTCCACACAAGCCACTATTGCTAATAATATTATTACAAATAATTATACTTCTGCTTTAAATGTTATCTATGATATTTGGAAGAATAATTATATGAAAAATAATAATATTACTATTGTTAATGCCCATTAGGAATATAAAAATACCGGAAGTATAATTCCTGCTTTAGATAAATATCAATCTTTAGTAGATTATTGGAATACTGGAGCAACTGCATGTAATGGGGCGTGTACCGGATATTGTAGTGATACTTGCGCTGGTGGAGCAAAAGGAGCAACTGCAAGTGCCTTTGGCGGTGATGGGACATGTAGTTCTTGTTCATCTTAGTGTACAACACAATGTGAAAATGACTGTTTAAATAGATGTGAAGATGGATGTTATGGAGGTTGTTCTAACAATTGTAAGAATAGCTGTAAAGATAGTTGTGCATCTGCTTGTGGAAACAATTGTGATGGTTGTTATTCAACTTGTAGTGGAGGATGTGACGATTATTGTTATGGTTGTACCGCAGATTGTGAAACAGCTTGTTCAGACGATTGTGGTGGTGCTACTTGTTCTTATTAGGGATGCATTAGTACATGCGGTTCAGGATGTAGTGAGAAGTGTACTGGTACTTGTGATGACCATTGTAGAAATGAATGTCAAAATACTTGTGGTTCTGGATGCAATGGGTGTACTGGGTCTTGTAATGACAACTGTAAAAGCACTTGTAGTAATAATTGTGGAGCTAATTGTACTTATGAATGTGAAAATCAATGTGCAATTGGATGTTCTAGTGCTTGCACTACTGTATGTAATTCATGTAGTGGTTGTACTAACACTTGTACAGGGTGTAGAAATAATTGCTCTGGAACCTGTGTTAATGGTTGTGGCTCTGGCTGCACTGGAACTTGTGGTACTTCTTGTCAAACTACTTGTACATTTGGATCAACCAATCATTAATATAAAAAAAATAGGGATGGTATTAATACCATCCCTATTTTTTTATTTTCCTAAATACTTTATTCGTTACTTTTACAATCTCTCCTCCATATGTGGAGATAATATCAGCTAGTAATTCTTCCTAATCAATAGTTAATCCTACACTATAACTATACATTGCAGCATGTGTAACTTCATGTGCTAATACTTTATAAAACTGACTTGGGTTTAATCCTTCAATAATATAAATTACTTTTTCTACATTATTACACATACCAATAGTATAAGAACCATCGGGTCTTAATAAATGAGAGTCATATGGCGGCACCTTCTTTACCTGCCATACGACCCTATTAATTGTGAATACCATTATTTAATTTTATTACTAACCTATTGTAATTTTTCGGAAAGCATTTTCTTCTCTTCTGGAGTTGATTTTTCAATCATATGAGGTAAATCTTCACTCAATTCATTTAAGTATTTATTTACTTGTTTAATATCTCCTTGATTTGTTTTGTATAAATCCGCTTATTGGCTATATCAGGGAAATAGAAGATAGACCCATCAAAATCAATGGATAGCGCGCGCACTTCTTCTAGTGATGACACAGGATGACCTTTGAGAGGGTAAGGCGCTAACCGCGCAGGTTGAGGCTACTGTGTCGTTGGTTGATAATAATTATACATTTTTGTTTTACCATCCTTCTGGAAAAAATTTGGAATTGTCTTTCCAAGAATATGTAAATTTTTAGGAGGATGATTTAATAATTTTTGCCAAAAATTTTTATGGGTATTTTAGATTAATTTTTTGCCTTATTTTTTTATAATATTTGAGAAATAATAGGAGGTTAATATTATGGATTGGATGGCAATGTTAAACTAGATTTGGGAATTATGTATTATTCCTTTACTCGGTATTTTAACTGTTTATCTTGTTAATTATATCAAGGTTAAAAATGCAGAATTAAAGCAGAAGACTGATAATGAGTTATACCAGAAGTATATGGATATGCTTACTACAACAGTTATTAATTGTGTAATTACAACTAATCAAACTTATACAGAAGCGTTAAAGAAGCAGAATGCTTTTGATGCCGAAGCATAGAAAGAAGCTTTTTAGAAGACCTATGATGCTGTTATTCAGATTATGTCCCAGGATGCTATGGAATATTTAAAAACAGCAGTAGGAGATTTAGAAGAACTTATTACAAAGAAAATTGAAGCAGAAGTTAATAATAATAAGAAAGAATTAAAGCCTGCTGTTGAAGCAGAATAAAAAAAGAAAGGGCCATGCCGCTTACCAATTTTAATAATAAAAAATGTAATAAAATTAGTAAGCGACATGGCCCTTATTTTTTTTATATATTAAGATTCTTCGTCGGGTAAATCTGGAATAGCTCCAACCACTTTTTTATCAATAATGAAACCATCAGCGGTCATTAAAATAACGACTTGCATATCACGGTCTGGGGTAGTGCAAATTTCACTCCAAGCAGCAGCGAAAGCACCAGTAGCTGCTAATAATGCTGCATCAATATTATCGCCATATGCGGCTGCATGAGAATCAAAAACTTTTGGAAAGCCAGAAGGAGTTGGAACATAATAGTTATTACCTGCAGCTCCAATTACTTTTTTCTATACTTCAAAAATTTGTCTTTTCATCTATATTTTCCTCCTATTAGCTATTTATAGCTTCATTTATTAATGTTTTTATTTCATCCATAACTGTAGTAGCTACAATATTTGTCCCTACAGTAAAAGATGCACCGGTTACAACTGCAGCAGTTATTTTATATAAAAAGCCTAAGATATAAACATAATCGCCTACTGAATAATTACGAGTTGCTTTCATTGCTGTTTCTACTGGAGCAACGTTATTCCATAAACTCTAAACAAATCCGGCATTTGCTACTCGTAATGAAACATCTCCTCTTGCTGGGGCTGATGTTAAACGAGGCTAACCAGTAAATGTAGGACTATTAATATCGGCTTTTGTATCAATTAATTCTGCTGCTCTATTCCATCCAATTACATCAGTTTCTAATATATTGGTATTTCCAAAAGTCATACCAGAATAAATTGTTAAATGATCCATAGCTATTGTAGCAGCATAATAACTTAATTCTAGAAACATTCCATTTTCTATAAAGAAATAGTTATTATATTCATTTAATGGAATTGTCATTGCAGTACAGTCATATTCAACTATATCTTCATCAGCAAGTCGATATACTACTTCTGCTCCTGTCTATGGGACAGTGCCTTCAATATATAAATCTCTATCTGATAGCCAATGACCCGGTAAAGTTTCTCCATTATAAGATGCTATATGCTCTGTTACTTTCCATAGTTTTCCTTTAATAGGATCGAACTATAAGCCATATAAATCACCGGCCGCCACAGGTACATTAAATGTATAAGTAGTGGCATCTTCTGGATTACTAGTAGGTCCAATTTTAAAACTGACAGAACTTGTAGCTGTAAATGGTGTCATATAATAAGGATAATATTTATTTGGGGCGCCAACAGTAATCATTATATTAGTATCTTCAACACCCCAAGATACTCTTACATATGCCCCATTAGAAGGAACTATTCCATGTGTACTCCAATTATCTCCTACTTTTAAACTTCCTGCAAAACTAATTTGTTTAATCCATGTCTAATTAGCAGTATAAACATGAAGACGACGGTTAATACTACCTGAATTAGTTGGCCCAATCGTTCCAGTATAATAAATATCATCGCCAGGAGATACCGGGATAAAATCTCCTACATGGTCATTAGTATTTGAACTAAGCGATCCATTAGAACCAATATAATACCCTGGTGTATAAACACTTACATCTAATAAATTAATTGTACGAATCTACTATGAAACAGTTGGTTCTACTGCCATAACTAATCCTAAAGCATTTTCCTATTTAGCATTAATAACATTAAATTCTGAAGCATTAAGATTAGAAATTGTTTTTTCAATATTTGGATTTAAATTATTTAATATTTTCTTATCATCCGCAGATAATAATCCATCATTACTTTCTGTTGCTAATGGAGGAGATACTGCATTACGAGCAATAGTATCTTTAATATTATATTCTACTCCATTTAATTTTATTTTTGATAAATCAGCCAATATCAATTTCTCCTTTCATATCTTGTATGACAAGAGTAGTATCTTCTATAGAGTATAAGACTGAATTGGCAAATGGTAATTCTCCTATTTTAGTAATTCCATCTCCAATTTTTATACCTACATCCGTATAAACAATCACTTCATTCTTTTTTGGAATAAAATTTTTTGCTTTACTCCAATTTTCAGAAGTATCTTTTTTAATAACAGTATTTTCTTTTATCATAAAAAAAACGGGTAGGGATATAATAATCCCTACCCGGAAAAATTATATCCCTTATCCTTTCCAAAGGTATATAATTATTTTATATTCTTATCTTTTCAAAGAATTAAGCATTGTTACCAAAAGTAACAGAGACAGTCTTTTCTGTGCTTGTAAAAGCAGGAGTAATATTTTCACTGTCAACAGTAACACTTGCAGTACTACTCATAGCAGAAGTGGTAGTTGCAACAGTAGGAGTTACACTTGCTGCAGTACCAGTGAAGCTACCAGTAAAGGTTGGCTGAGTAACAGAAGCAGCAGTAGAAGTATAGCTAGGAGCAGCACTAAGTACTACACCAGTTCCAGAGAAGGAACCATCAGCGCTTGCACTAGAAATACCAGTTACAACATTCTCAGAACCAAAGGTTGGAAGAGCACCACTAAGAGTTGGGTCAACATAAGTTACAGTGCCAGAAGCGGTAACTGCATTAGAAGTATTAGCTGCTGTAAACACTAACATTTCACTATCATTAGAGTCAACAGAAACAGTAACACCCTCAGTAGCAAAAGCGCTAGTGGTGTCAGAACCTTGACTCAGGCTGCCAGCAGTAAGTTGATATGCAGTACCAGCACTAGTTAATGTAGCAACAGAAGCAGTGCTTGGGGTGATACTAATATTACTAATACTTACAGAACCAGCAGGAGTATAGTTAGCTATACTAGTGCCTTCAACAGGAGCTGCGGCAGAAATTGCAACAGCAGTAGTTTTATCATAAGAAGCAGCGGCTGCAGTGCCAGCTTCAATTGAAACAGAACCAGCAGGAGTTACATCAAGAGCATCAAAGGTAGCAGGAACAGAAACAGAGCTACCAGATACACTATAAGTACCAGCCTTACCAGTGCTAAATTGAGTCATACTATCAATAGTAGTAACTTTTACAGAACCATTGTCTTTATAGGCAAGGGCGCCAAGTTCAAGAGCCTGTTGTAATTCAGCCTTTGTGATATTATCGGCCATATCAATGCCAGCAATTTCAAAAGTTTTTAATACATAAGCATTTTCAGAACCGACTTCACGCCATGCTGTACCATCGTATAACCATTCTTGGCCATCGCTCTCAACTACGAAATCACCTTTTGCTGGAGATGCTACAGTAGTATGGTCAGAAGCTGATAAAAGATTTAATACTTCACCTAAATCGCCAACCTGGTCAAGTACAAAATCATAAACTTGGTCCGCAGTTACGAGACCTTCGCCACCATCGGCAATAGTAAGAGCAACATCTTTAAGAGTTGCATTACCAAATGTATCAAGAATGGCACGAGCTGCAGCATCCTTGATATAATATGTAGTATTTCCAAATTTTACTTTGGATAAAACATTATCATTATTTGCATAAGTTTGAGCCATTTAATTTTTCCTCCTTATTAAAATGAAAAAACTAATAATTCATTACCGCTATCAATACTTGCTTTATAGCGTAAATCTAATTCATCAGTAATAGCTTTTTGTGTCATTGTGCCATCTACATTTTGTCCAGTCTCGCCATAAAGTTTCACAACTCCTGGCGTTTGAGCAGTAGCGGTAACAAGACTTTCTTGGATATTTATATAATTTGTTCCATCAAAGAAATAAATTTTTCGAGTAGAATCTTCAATATAAATCTTATTTATCATTCCTTGAATTAAGGTTTGATGTTGTAAATCTTTATAAAATCTACCTTCATATAAATATCCATGAAGTACAGCATTACGTAAATCAGCATCAGTATATTGGAGCTAAGCCCAAGTGGAATAACCATCACCAACTTTGGCACGGAGACCATCTTGGGCTGTATCTACCAATACTACTTCACCATTTGCAGGAATAAAAGTATTTTTTACTCGTTCAAAATTATAATCATTATCACGACGTAATTGAATTGTAGCATTTAAAATCATGGTTCATCCCCGCCTTCCGGGGCAGAACCACCATTAATACTTCTAATGTTATTGATAGCGTCATCTATCATAGATTTGATAGATCCAGGAGTTTCGGTATTACCATTTAATAAATTAATAGCTTGCCGAAGTGCATCAACTTGGTCATCAATATAGGCTTTTAAACGGGCTACGCCTTCGGCGTCTAAATATTCTTTATTAGCCATTATTTATTGTTCCACTCCTTTCACAAAATTTTATTTTAAATAATTATGCGCGATTATCAATGATATTAGCAGATGCACCTTCACTTAAGAGCACGTCTAAATCACCATCAGTACCAGCGAGTTGCATATCCTCATCAATTGTGAGCTTGAATTCTCCAGTCTTTGCACCAGGATATTTTGCAAGTTCATCATAAACTACAGCATATGGACCGACAACAACGCGGCTATCGCCAACCTTGCCTTTAACACTGGTTGTACCATTAGCAGTAATTGAACCGCCATTAAGCTCAACTTCACCAGCACGCATTACAAGACCTACACCATCAGATACAATTTCGCCACCATTCATAACGAATTTGCCGTCATTTGGCATATAAACACCACAGGCAATATAACCAGCAGAAGTGATATGAGCAATAAGTTTACCACCATTCATAATCATCTCTGTACCACCATTACCAGAAGAACCTTGACCCATTAATGGGCAATTATCTGCGCCTTCAAGTTCGCCACCATTCATAACGAACTTGGCACCGCCTTGGATACACATTGGAGACTCTTGTGCAGAAACCTTACCACTGTTCATAGTTACTTTTGCATTTGGACCATAAGCATTAACGCCCCACTTTGCGGCATCAATCTCACCATTCCCGCTAATAACTAATTCACCATTAACAACTAATTCTTTATTACTTGGAATACTTACTGTACTATCACCAAGATCAAGAATTACTTTCTTATCAGATGCAATAGTTGCACCATCCGAAAGAGCAATGTTCTTATTTAAAGTAACTGTAACAACTGGTTCATCATTAGCAAGCATTGCATTAAAACCAGCAGCATCAGAAACAATAGCAGATTTTCCACTATAAAGAATAGCATTAACAGTAGGAATTGCAATACCGTTGACTTCAGCAGCCAATTGATATGGACTTAAATCAGCAATAGAACCAAAGTCATCCCAAGCTTCACCATCCCATGCAGCGTTCATACCAGTATCAATGATGTTATATACATCACCCACTTCTGGATTTTCAATTGCTTGTAATTCTGCTAAATTTGCTACGCTACCACGGAAATGATATACTGTGCTAAGACTTGCTCTAAAAGTATCAAAATCATCATCTGTAACATAATTAGCAAGAGCAGTTTGTAATTCATCAATATCAACATAACCAGTTGCTTCATCAATATAATGAGCTAAATCATCTTTTGATGGAACATCGGCAGCATTAGCTTTACTACTTAAAGAGTCATTGATGTATTGCACAAGACGCTCTAAACCTTCTTGGTCTAAATAATATTTCTCAGCCATTTTTTTACTCCTTTACAAATAAATTATCAATTACAGAAAGTGGAATAGAAGAAATTTCCATATCCCCTTGGATTGTAGTTCCATTTAAAGTAGGTTTGTCTGTTAAGTCATTATAGCTTGAAATGCCACTAGCTTTTACTTCTGTATCAACTGCGCCTATAAACCAATTTCCATTTGCGCCTATATATGGTGTTTCGCCAGGGGTTCCAGTTAAGCTAGTAATCCATTCTGCTTCACTTCCAGAGAAACCGTTTTTTACAGCTATCTCATAAGCACTAGCACCATCTTGCCCTTGTAAGGCGCCGGCGCCAGCTAAAGAGGCTTTTATATATTTCTTAACAAGTGCATATGTGACTATATCCACTACAATAACCTCCTTTATTTTAATTCTCTATAAAATATAGATTTTTCATTAACGTGATTAATAGTATTTGCCCTAAAAATCCCTAAACGATTTTTTATTCGGGGCGAGGGTATGTGCGGGTGTTGGCGGCGTA
>JAEEGF010462750.1_pt1 | contig 10009 bp, 3 predicted proteins | sample 9134171 | NCBI WGS metagenome assembly JAEEGF01 (sample SAMN16246542, study PRJNA631951) | gut metagenome | biome: gut microbiome; feature: rumen; material: AP-attached | host: Bos | place: Iran: Karaj | collected 2018-10 | reverse complement strand
GTCCCATAGTTGCCGAAGTTGAATGCTCCCGAATAGTTACCGGTCGTCTTGTCGAGGATCAGGACATAGGCTCCATAGACACCAAGCATGATGTTCTCACCAAGGCTGGGCGCTTCGCAGAAGTCCCAGACACCGACTTCGCATGGACCGACCTCTTCGAAGGTCCAGTCTTCTTCATTGACGGCGTACATGACGGAAGCATCTTCGTCAGAGTCGTAAGTGTAGCCGTACAGCTTGCCGTTCTGATCATAAGCCAGACTGGAGACTCTGGTTCTGGAGGCGGTGTTGTGCAGCTTGGTATAAGCCGGAAGTCCGCCGATGTCGAATTCAGAGATCCAGACCTGACCTTCCTCATCCCAGACAACGCCGTTCAGCATCTTGTGCAGGAACGTGATCGTGACCGTGATCTCGTCGAAAGCCGTCTCATCCTGTACGGAGGTGGCTTTGATGGTAACGGTGGCATCGGTGGAACCGACGCTGGTCACGAGACCATTTTCATCGACCGTGGCGATCGTTTCGTCAGAGGAGGTCCAGAGGACTTCTTCACTCGCATAGCCCCACGGAAGGACCGTCGCCGTCAGCTGAAGCGTACCGTTGTTGATGATAACAGCTGTTTCCTCATCCTGGTCGATCTTGACCTGGACCGGGTCGTCTGCTTCTTCCGGATTCAGATTCAGCTTGTAGGTCTTGAGGTTGCCGGCGTAGTCATAAACTTCGACCTGGAAGTGGACCGGATCGGTATCTTCGCCGGTCAGCACTTCGGAAAGATCGAACGCATAGTCATACGCTTCACCGCGCTCGAGTTCCGCAAAACCGCCATAATAGTCGAGGAGGGTGCCGTCTTCCGTTGCAAGCGAGACTGCAGCGACCCACTGATTGTCATTGGCAGTAACGGTGAGCGCCTTGCTCTCTTCGTCATAGGCAGCATTCTGAATGGTCGGAGCCGTGCTGTCCAGCGTGATCGGAAGGTTGAAGGAAGCGCCGTTGCCAAGCTCGTCCCAGCGGACACTGCCGTCAGCATTGACGTAGTATTCAGGAGCAAGCTGATAGTTCAGGACGTACTGCGTGTCTTCCGTCAGGTTCCTCGGAACGAAGTTCAGGCTCTGGCTGGAAGTCGAGCCGCGCCAGGTGGAGCCGTTTACATAATAGTATGCGGCGTAAGAGGAACCGAATCTCATTTCGGTGCCGGGGATCACATTGCCTTCGGCATCGGTTACGAAGAAACGGCCTGCGCCGGCATTACGGATCTGCGTGTACTGGATCGCGGTCACAACCGCAGTCTTGCTGAAAGCGTTGCGTTCCGGCAGATACAGTGCGGTTCCTTCCTCATCTTCCATGCTGACGTCGTCCGCAAAGGGGTTGCCCAGGAAGAAATCACCGTTGATGATGTAGTCGGCAATGTACGGAGAGGTCGTGCCGCCCGTCATACCAAGGACGTACGGGGTGATCTCTTCGTAGTCCAGAAGTCCATAGTAGTATTCAAGGACTGAGCCCTTGTCATACATGGAAGCTTCCGTCCAGTTGCCGTAGAAGCCAAGCACCGGAATAGAATGCTCAACGCCGAGCGCGCCGTCTTCGGTATCGCTTTCCTTCACATAAATGTAACCTTCGATGTAGTTGCCGTTGATCTCGTTGAGGGATGCGGCTTCGCTGAGACCGGAAACCGTCAGGGTGATCTTGACATCCTTGCCGGCTTTTGCATCGATCGAGCAGCCATTCAGCAATTCGAACGCAAGACGTGCATCATAGGTATCGATGTCGCCGTCTTTATCCAGATCCGCTTTGTCCGCATTGTAGAGATTCGCTTCATCGACAAGGCCTGCGCAGTACTCCAGGAGATACTGTGCATCGCTGCTGTTCGCGTAGCCGTCGCCGTTGAAATCATAAAGATCTGCATCGGCAGGCTCGTAAGCTTCGCCGTCCACGACCCAGGTGTAGGCAAGATCGAGATAATCGATATAGCCCAGACGATGGTTGTAGCCAAGCTCTGGATAATTGTAGACCAGCTGCGTGAAGAAATCCGCGTTCAGGTCATACTCAAGATTTTCATCCGAGAAGTTGTGAAGCGTGAAGGAAGTGGTGAACGAATCGCCCTTGACTTCACCAAGTTCAACCTTGACCTTGCCTTCGGAAATAGAGTGCGCCGCAGAGGCAGGAGCCTTCGCCGCGACACCGTCGATGGTGATGTAGGATTTCGCGTTCATTGCCGCATTCACATCGGCAAGACCGGAACCCTGCTGGATGACCGGGAAATACTCGCCGTCCGAATCGACCATCGGTTTCGCGGTCGACATGAGAAGGCTCAGAACCAGCTGACGCTGTGTTCTGCCGGTCTTCTCGACAAGGCCGTTCTCACGGATATACTGTGCAAACACAGCCGTAAGACCCGCGATCTGCGGAGAAGCCATGGAGGTACCGGACATGTTCTCGTACTTGTCAAAGCCGCCCTGCTCATTGCCGTCCTGATCAAAGCTGTGGGCGAAGACAGAGTAGATGTTGCCGCCGGGCGCCGTGATCTCGGGCTTCAGGCTCAGATCGCCGGGCACGCCCCAGGACGAGAACTCACTCATGGTGTAATCGAAATCATCGCCGGGGTTCACAACGCCGACTTCCTTCGTGATCGTGATCGAGCCGGTGTAATAATCGCCTGCATCGGTCGTGGTCTTTGCGGAAGCTGCCTTGATCGCATCGCCGTCCGCCTTCAGGATCGAGACGCACGGAGCGGTTCCGGTATAGCCGGTCAGGTTCATGTTGATGACGCCTGCCTGGTTGTTGATGATGACAACTGCGATCGCGCCCTGCGCGACAGCAGCGTTGGCCTTTGCGAAGAAGGAAGAGGTTCCGCGGTAGCAGAACGCGACCTTGCCCGTAAAGACTTCACTTCCGAGTTCCCAGAACTTGTCGCCTTCTTTGCCGACGTTGTCGTTGGCTTCTTCGTTGGGATCATCGGTAACTACACCGACGCCGGGGCCGTCGAGAAGCACATACTCATAAGTGCCTTCGATCGTGGACAGCGGTTCGTTGGTGTAGCTGGTTTCTGCATAGTAGCACGTCACACCCGCGGCCTCGAAGGAATAGGCTGTCTGTCCCTTGTTGTTGACAGAGGCGACAGAGAAGGTCGGGGCATAGGTTGCCGGAGATCCGCCGGTGGCGAAACTCACGTCATCCGCATACAGATACTGATGGCTGGAATACTGCGCCCAGTTATAGGAGTTGCCGGCAGAGTTCGTCCAGACCAGGTTCGTTGCTTCCGCAACTTCATTCAGGATGGTCTCATAGGTCTTGTTGGTGGCAAGACCGGGGTTGCCGGAACCGAGCGACAGGTTGACGGAATCCGCGCCGAGAACGATCGCGTCTTCGATGGCGACCATATAGTCGGAATCGTAAGCGCCGCCGCCGACACCGAAGACCTTCATGATCATCAGCTGGGCATCGGGAGCTTCGCCCTGTGTCTTGACCGTGTCAAGGGCTTTCTTATAGCCGGATCCGTCCGGGATGAGTGCATTCGCCGCAGCGATGCCGGCCACGTGAGAGCCGTGCTCGCCCTGTCTGTCAAGCAGGTGGGTAACGTTCAGGTTCGTGTCAACATAGTTGACGCCGAAAGGAACTTTGGCATTCTTGTAGATGCCGTCCGCACCGCTCAAAAACTGCGCCGCGTTCAGCATGTCATACTTGGCGGCAACGTCCTCGGCAGTCATCAGCGTGACGTTCTTGTCCTTCAGGGACTCTTCAAAAGCGCCTGCGTCAAAGCTCTGATGATCGATGTCCAGACCGGTATCGACGATGGCGACCTTGGAGCCTGCGCCGGTGTAGCCGGCCGCCCAGGCGAAGTTGGTTCCCACCATCTCGCTCGCGGTAGACATGTTCGGATCATTCTCGTCCTTGGAAGCGACCTGCGCCTCGTAACGGGTCTCCAGAACAACGTCTTTCACACCGATGGTGTTGAACACCGCTGTAAGCTTGTCGTAGGGAATATTTGCGGAAATGATGTTCGCCGCCAGTGTGATGTTCCACACGACGTCGAGCTTTTCTCCGCCGAGAACTTCCTTGGAGATCTTCTGTGCCAGCGCTTCCTGCTTCTGGCGGAGACCCTCACGGTAGCTCTTCGCGGCCGCATTGGAGGCGATGTCCTTCACCGGGAACTTTTTCAGCGTGGCTTCGTCCTGAAGAACGATGGAGGCACGCACCATGCCGTCCTTGACATAGTTCTCTCTGAAGACTTCACCAGCCGTCTTCCTGCCGTACAGAAGACCCTTGCCGTTGTTCTCGACCTCTTCCCAGGTCAGACGGTAGCCACCGTCCTCTGCGGCGCGAGCCTTACCGACGGACAGTCCGTTCGTAAGCGACAGCACCATGATGGCGGCTAACGCTACGGACAGAAGCTTGCGGTAAATCTTGCTTTGCTTCATAGGTTACTCCTTCCTTGAAAAAGATTTGTATAAAACGAGCTCATGTCCGTTCCTTCTCCGGGCGATGAGTACATTTTCGAAACCGATTCAGTACAACTTGTTTTTGATTATTCACAAATTGGTCATACCAAGGAAATTACAATAAAGGTATTTAAACTTATACCACAAGAGGAAAGCATAAGGCAAGCGGAAGAGAATAAAAAATCAGAGGCTTTCCCCGTCAATTTTCGTGCAATTATACAAAAATGCCCCCGATCTTTCTGTGACCGGGGGCATGTAAGGAAATCGTTGTGCAATTATATATGAAAAAAACAAAGAATCAGTGCAATGCTCTCCTGCCGATGCGGACGATCATCTCGATCGCAGGGCTCAGGACCAGATTGAATAAGAGTTCAAACAGGAAGTTGAAACCGACGAAGCCGACGATCATGTAGGTCCCGACATTTTCGAAGCCGGCCGCAAGGCCCCATTCGCGGATCGTGGGCAGAAAGAAAACGACACAGCCCAGAAGGAAGATGCCGGTATTGACGACCGGGCAGGCGATGGCTGCAAGGATCACGCCGAGGCTCACACTGACCTTCTCTCCGCCGAAGCGGATCTTACGGAAGGCAACGTAGACGAGGCCGGCGATGAAACCTGCCAGTGTGCCTTTCAGAAGAACGGTGAGGACCGTACCGGGCACGCTGATCACAAGGAAGGCCTGCGCATCGGTGAACAGGACGACCATACTGAACACGAAGCCCAGCCAGGCGCCGGCAAGCGGGCCGTAGAGCGCGGCACCGACGACGATCGGAACGAGCGTCAGAGAAATGCTGAAGGGTCCGAATTTGATGAAGCTGCCAAGCATCTGCAGAACGATCGTGATCGCGGTCAGAATGCCAAGGCCGGCCAGCCGCGGAACGGTCAGAGACTTTTTGTCCACGCCGAGAAACTCCGCGGGGGTCATCTTCTTCGCAACGGGCGCCTTCTCATCTGTCGGATATCCTGTCAATCTCTTCTCTTCGTCTGTCATTTTATCTTCTCCTTCAAGCATATCTTGTCAAAGCAGTTTTCCTGCCGCGAGCAGGCTTCGGACCTCGGTGATCCTCTCAAGATCATAGTCCGGATACCGTTCATGGATGGTTTCCCGTGCGGCCTTTCGTTCCGAAGCGCTTCTCTTGTAAGAATTAATGTAAATACAGTCTACATTGCCCGCGGCGGCAGAAGGCACGTCCGAACGGTAATCGTTGCCGATGAATACCGTTTCTTCGGGTTTCATGCCGTATTCTTCGAGCATTCCTTTCATAAAGCGCGGATCCGGTTTTCTGTACCCGAAATCCGAGGAAATGTAGATGCCGTCGAAACGGGTGTAGAGATCTGTCCGCTCCAGTTCCGGGATGGTGAAGACCGCCTGTGCGTTCGAGAGAAGATACACCTTCCGTCCCTCCGCATGCAGTCTGTCGATCAGCTGAAGCGCACCTCTGTACAGCTTAAAGTCCCGCATGGTCAGCGTCCGGCGGATCTGTGAAAGATCCCGGTACATAGTTTCCTCGTCCGGCCCGTACAGTCTGGCGGTGTGTTTCTTCGGAGCTTCCTTGACCATTCTCTCCAGGACCTTCTCCATCTGAAACTCCGGCCATTCCGTTTGATATTTCACAGAAAGCTTCCGGTTTTCATCTTTCATGAAGCGGTAGTAGGCCTTCTTCACGCCTGCCGGTGTATATTCCGCGCCATAAGCTGACAGATGGTACGCGAGGCGGCGCCATGGTTCCATGGAATCCAGGTCTGTCCGGATCCGGATCAGCGTTCCGTACAGATCAAAAATCACGTTCTGATAGTTGCCCGGCATGACCTTCCCTCCTTCTTCTGTCAATAGAAAATACACCCGCCGGCCGGATGGGACCGACGGGTGTATTATTACCACAAAAACAAGGGGTGTGCAAGGATTTTTGCCCCTCACGGCAGGCTGATCAGGTTCAGGCGTCCTTCCGGACCTCCGCCGACAGCTGTCCGTCCGAAACGCTGAAAACGATCCGGCTTCCCTCGGAAAGATTTCCCCTGAGGATGATCCTGGCCGCCTCGGTCTCCACATTTTTCTGGAGGTAACGTTTCAGAGGACGTGCGCCGAACTGCGGATCATAACCGTTTTCCGCAATGTATTCCAGCGCTTCTTCCGTAAGATCCACCTTGATATCCTTTGCGGCAAGACGTTTGTTGACGTCCGCCACCATCAGCTTCACGATGGCGCCGATATCCGAGCGGCTCAGCGGTTTGAAGAAAATGGTCTCGTCCAGCCGGTTCAAAAACTCCGGGCGGAAATGATTCCGAAGATCCGCCGTCACGAGTCTCTCAGCCGTTTCAGAGATCTCGCCGTCTTCACCGATGCCGTCCAGAAGATACTGAGAGCCGATGTTCGAGGTCATGATGAGGATCGTGTTCTTGAAGTCCACTGTCCTGCCCTGTGAATCCGTGATGCGGCCGTCGTCCAGCACCTGCAAAAGCACGTTGAATACGTCCGGATGCGCCTTTTCGATCTCATCGAACAGGACGACGGAATAAGGCCTTCTTCTGACCGCTTCAGTCAGCTGGCCGCCTTCATCGTAGCCGACGTATCCCGGAGGCGCCCCGATGAGACGCGATACGGAGAATTTCTCCATATATTCGCTCATGTCGATGCGGACCATGTTCTTCTCGTCGTCAAACAAGGCTTCCGCCAGCGTCTTCGCAAGTTCGGTCTTACCGACACCGGTCGGTCCGAGGAACAGGAAGGAGCCGATCGGCCGCTTCGGGTCTTTGATGCCTGCTTTCGAACGGAGGATCGCATCCGCGACTTTCTGGACCGCCTCATTCTGGCCGACGACGCGCTTATGCAGTTCGTCCGAAAGATGCAGCGTTCTCTCCCGTTCGGTCTCATTCAGTTTCGTGACCGGGATGCCGGTCCAGCGGCTCACGATCCGGGAGATCTCATCTTCGTCCACGGACTCGTGAACCAGACGTACGTCTGCGCTGTTCAGTTTCTCTTCTTCCGCTTTCAGCGCGTTCTGGATCTTCGGCAGTTCTCCGTACTGCAGTTCTCCGGCTTTGACATAATCTCCGTTCTGCTTGGCGATTTCGATCTCGTTGTTGATCTCGGCGATCCGCTCACGATAGGCGGAAAGCTTTTCGATCTCGGCCTTTTCCTCATCCCATTCGGCTTTTCGTACCGCGAACTTCTCCTTCAGTTCCGACAGTTCCTTCTGAAGCGTGTCCAGACGTTCCATCGAAAGCCTGTCCGTTTCCTTCTTGAGCGCGGATTCCTCGATTTCCAGCTGCATGATCTTACGGTTCATGCCGTCCAGATCGGCGGGCAGGGAATCCAGCTCGGTCTTGACCATCGCGCAGGCCTCATCCACCAGGTCGATGGCCTTGTCAGGCAGAAAACGGTCGGTGATGTAGCGGTTCGAGAGCGTCGCGGCGGAAACCAGCGCGGAATCCAGGATCGTGACATGATGATAGTTCTCATAGCGTTCCTTGATGCCGCGGAGGATCGAGATCGTGTCTTCCACCGTGGGCTCCGAGACCAGCACCTGCTGGAAACGACGCTCCAGCGCGGCGTCTTTCTCAATGTATTCGCGATACTCCTTCAGCGTTGTCGCGCCGATGCAGTGCAGCTCGCCTCTGGCCAGCATGGGTTTCAGCATGTTGCCCGCGTCCATCGCGCCGTCGGTCTTGCCTGCGCCGACGATGAGATGCAGTTCATCGATGAAGAGAATGATACGGCCTTCGGATTTACGGACTTCCGCAAGAACTGCCTTGAGCCTCTCTTCAAACTCGCCCCGGTACTTGGCACCGGCGACCAGCGCGCCCATATCCAGTGAAAAGATCTTCTTGTCCTTCAAAGACTCCGGCACGTCGCCTCTGGCGACACGCTGCGCAAGCCCCTCCACGACGGCTGTCTTGCCGACGCCCGGCTCGCCGATCAGCACCGGATTGTTCTTGGTCTTTCTGGAAAGGATCCGGATGACGTTACGGATCTCTTCGTCGCGGCCGATGACCGGATCCAGCTTCTGCTCCTTTGCGACTTCCACCAGTTCGCGTCCGTATTTTTCAAGAACATCATATGTGTCTTCCGGGGAATCCGTGGTTACCCGCTGATTGCCGCGGACGGTCGAAAGCGCCTGAAGGAAGCGGTCTCTCGTGATTCCATAGTTTCTGAACAGGACTTTCAGGTCGCTGTTCGGTTTCTTGAGGAGTGTAAGGAACAGATGCTCGACCGAAACGTAATCGTCTCCCATCGCCTTTGCTTCGTCTTCCGCTGAAAGCAACGCGTCATTCAGCGACTGGCTGAAATAAGGGCTTCCGCCGGAGACCTTCACCTGCTTTGCGATGACCTCTTCCACGCTGGACGTAAATGCGCCCGCGTCGATATCCATTTTCCCGATTAGCTTTGCGATCAGAGACTCGTCGACTGTAAGAAGCGCGTACAGAAGATGCTCCTGATCCAGTTCAAGGTTGCCGTGATCATGGGCGATCTTTTCGCACATCTGGATGCATTCCAGTGATTTTTGCGTAAACTTCTGAATATTCATAAGACACCTCCTTTTCGGGAAGATCAGCCTTCCCAAGTGTCATCATGATCATAACACCGCAAATTAGCACTGTCAAGGTGAGAGTGCTAATTCGGTGCGTTTTCACATATTTTTAACAATAAAACAGCGCCTGTCCCGGGGACAGGCGCCATCGCATTCAAACCGCATCCATTCTTTTTGTCATCAGTCTTTCTGAGCACGCACGATCTTTAAGAGCACTTCGACCATTTTGTACATGTCTTCGACCGGAACACATTCGTGCACACCATGGAAGTTATAACCGCAGGCCGAGAGATTCGGGCAGGGAAGGCCCATGAACGAAAGGCGTGCGCCGTCGGTGCCGCCGCGGACCGGGGAGATGATCGGTTCAATGCCCAGATCCAGGAAGGCTTTCTTTGCCCGCTCGATCACGAACATGACCGGCAGGATCTTCTCTTTCATATTGTAATAGCTGTCGCGGAGTCTGAGTTCCACCGTGCCTTCTCCGTATTTGCCGTTCAGGTAATCCGAAAGCCTCTCGACGAACGCCTTTCTGCCTTCGAAGATCTTCATGTCGTGGTCACGGATGATCATATCCACGCGGGCTTCGGACTCATCGCCCTGGATCGCGCACACATGGTAGAATCCTTCGTACTGTTCGGTATGCGCGGGCGATTCCGCCTCAGGCAGCATCGAGACCAGTTCCGCTGCAATAAGTGTTGCGTTTTTCATGCGGTTCTTCGCCGAGCCGGGATGGATGTTCACGCCGTGGATCAAGAACCGTGCCGAAGCCGCGTTAAAATTCTCATACTCCAGTTCGCCCAGCGCGCCGCCGTCGACGGTATAGGCAAAATCACAGCCGAATCCTTCGACGTCGAAATGATCTGCGCCGCGCCCGACTTCTTCATCCGGTGTAAATGCGACCGCGATCCGGCCATGCGGGACCTCGGGATGCGCGGTCAGGTATTCCACCGCGTTCATGATTTCCGCGACGCCTGCCTTATCATCCGCACCGAGAAGCGTCGTTCCGTCCGTTACGATCATTTCCTTGCCGAGATACCTGTCCCGGAAGGG